>Ga0157359_1000699_pt1 | contig 12608 bp, 7 predicted proteins | sample AttcapACBM3_FD_111482 | JGI IMG/M metagenome (GOLD analysis project Ga0157359, IMG submission 111482) | Fungus gardens microbial communities from leaf cutter ant in Botucatu, State of São Paulo, Brazil - Atta capiguara ACBM3 | ecosystem: Host-associated > Fungi > Mycelium > Unclassified ...
AATTTTAAGATGGGGAAGCTTGGTGATTGCAACAGCTTGTTCTTTACCTTGAGCTGTAGACATTTCAAGACCATTACGATCCATACCGCCTGAATTTAAAGCCAAGCTATAATGTACAGTTGTATTATTCGTTTCTGCCCATTGAGAAATACGGGCAGCTTGATCATAGTTACCCAAAAGCTCTTCAATATTTAACGCATGTGCATTGATGATTTCACTATCAGTTGCTGTACGTAAACGTGTAATTTTGCCTTTATAGCCATGCTTACGCACCATCGCTGCTTCTGCATTACTGGTAATGCCAATACAAGATACATTTAACTTCATTGCACTCGGCATAAGTAGATCAATACTATGGCCGTATGCATTTGCTTTCATAACCACACAAAGCTGAGTTTTGTCCGTAAGTAGCTGATTTGCCCTTTTAATATTATCTTCAAATGCTTGAGTATCAATTTCAATCCATGCATTTGCTGTAGGTGCAGGACTGACTTCATTTGTGATGTGAGGCGTGAGTAAAGTTGCAGCATGAGTAAATTGCATGGAACCGAATAATACGAATGCACAGCTATAAGCGAGATGCGAAATTTTTGTTTTAAGTTTCATAAGTTTTTTAATCTTTCCTGGCTGAATATGATTTAACGCTGGGTGGATTTTTATGGTTAAGTACAGAAATATAATTAATTTAAAATGTTACACGATTTGGTTGTAATAATACTTTCTCCTTAAAATATTATAGTCAGTGTTAAGTAAAATTTAATTTTGCTTAAACTTTATTAAGAAAATACAAATGTGGTTTTAAATAATCTTAATTAAATCTAAATATACATTCGTGAAAAAACAAGAAGGAAAGTTATTATATTTTTTTGAATGTTATTTTTTTAATCTATTTTTTAGTGATGATTTTAATAAAAAATTTAAAAATATAACATTTGGTAAATAATTAACTTTATTATTACAAGAGGTTTTTTTGTTTTCATTATCTATAGGATGCTATTTTTTATCATTCGGTAAAATATAAAAAATAAATGAAGGTAAACATCCGAAACTTTATTCCATGGCAGTAAAAATATTAAAAATAATTATATTTTACAAATATTTATAAAATATATATTAAAGTTTTTTAGAAATTTCGTGTTATATCGTGACAAATTTTTAAGCATCTAATGTCATATTTAATAGTTTTTAATAAATTAATTTAAATTTTATAAATTAAATATTAATTAGATTGAATAAATAGTTGTGCAGTATTTGGTCTTAGAGGTGTAGCTATGATTTTTGTGTAATAAATCGACAAATGCGCCTTATCTTGTTTTTTTAGTTTAATTTATTGTTTAGGGGTTTGGTTAAATTAAAATTTTATGTTTATTTTTAAATCAGGTGATTTTGTTGATATTTTAGTTTTTATTGAATTGATAATATTGTATTAAGACTTTTTAAATATAATATGATGTGCATATTTTTTATTTACTTAGGAAGTTTTGGCCTTTTCTTGATCATACTATTCTAATTCTCCAAGGTGGTAATATAAGAGGGGAATATTGAGTGTTAGTGCAAACCTTTAAATCCTGTTTAAGAGTCACTACAGAAATATGAATTTTTATCTTAAATAAGTGTCTCAACAAATATAGTGTAAATGTCTATGCCATACCGATTTTTCTTGAGGAACAAATGAGCCAAGGAAAGTTTTTCGAAGCCCTTCTAAGAATGCAAATACTATTTTTTTATGAAAAATTGAATTAGAGAAAGTTAAGATAAGGCGCTGTTTTGCTTAAAAGATCAGCATTAGTAAAAGCTTTTGTCATATTTTTTCAGTATATTGCTATTAATTTCTTTATTTATAAATTTTAAGTTTGTATGGAACAGGACCAAGCACGCATACCTAAATATATTCCGATCCGTGATGCAATTGCTCATGATATTGAATCGGGTGTATTAGAAGCCCACGCCAAACTCCCTTCGGAAAGAGTGCTTTCTGAGCAATTCCAAACCACTCGGGTGGCTGCGCGTGAAGCTTTGCTGGCTTTGGAAACTGATGGTTTGATTTATCGATTAGACCGTCGTGGTTGGTATGTTCGTTCTCCGCGTATTATTTATCACCCACAATCTACAAAAAACTTTAATCAATTTGTGATTGAACAAGGTTATGAACCTTCTACAGAAGTAATTTCCAGTGAACTTACACATGCCACTTCTTGGGATGCCAAGCATTTAAAAGTTGAAAAAGGGCATCCGATTTATTCAGTTTGGCGACGTCGTTGTATTAATGGACGACCTGTGTTGGTTGAACATTTACGTGTAAACGCAGAGCTTTTCCCTGAATTTTTAAGTCATGATCTTAAGCAGTCCATTACTTTACTGATGGCAAATCAATATAACTGCCATATCACTAGAGCCGATATTAACTTATATCCAACGGCTTTATCTGAGCAACAGGCCAAAGCACTGTATGTCAATGTAGGGGCACTCGGCTTATATATTCGCCGTAGTAATAGAAATGAACAAGGTGTGATTACCGATGTTGACCAAGAATATTGGCTACATGATGTTTTAGATTTACATTTCGAAGCACGTGCCTAAAAAAATAATCTGGTTTAAACCAGATTAATCAAACTGTCATATAAACCTGTTGAAATACGATCATCAAATAATTGCATTCGATGGTTTGCAGATGAAACAGTACGTTCAACAGACAATTAAACTTGGTACTGCATCACTTTTAAGTGTAGTGGTTGCTCTTCAAATGGGATGTTCAACATCAAAAAAATCAGAAGAGATTACCGTCTATACGGCAGTGGAAGCCGATCAACTCAAACAATACCAAGAAGAATTACATAAAGCCTATCCAGAGCTCAAAGTAAAATGGGTTCGTGATTCAACAGGTATTATCACCGCTAAACTTTTGGCAGAGCAAAAAAATCCTCAAGCGGATGTGGTTTTTGGCGTGGCTTTAACTAGCTTGCTGGTCATGGAAAAGAAAGACATGCTTGAGCCTTTCAAACCTGAAGGCATACAAAATCTAAAACCAGAATTTGTAAGTCAAAAATCTGTACCAACGTGGACGGGTATGGATGCATGGGAATCTGCGATTTGTGTTAATAAAGTCGAATTAGAAAAACGTAAGCTACCGATTCCAAAAACTTGGAAAGATTTAACCAACCCGATTTATAAAAACCTAATTGTGATGCCAAATCCGGCTTCAAGTGGTACAGGGTATTTAGATGTAACTGCTTGGATGCAGATCTGGGGTGAAAAGCAGGCATGGGACTACATGGAGGCTTTGAATAAAAACATTTCACAATATCCTCATTCTGGTTCAAAACCTTGCAAGATGGCTGCACAAGGCGAAATTCCAATTGGTGTTTCTTTCGGTTATCCAGCATTTAAATTAAAAGCTGAAGGGGCACCTTTAGAAGTGGTTTATCCAACTGAAGGGTTAGGTTGGGAAATGGAAGCTTCAGCGATTGTGAAAGGAACCAAAAAATTAAGTAGCGCACAAAAATTTATTAATTGGTCGGTGAGTAAAGCAGCAAATGAAGCTTATGCGCATAACTTTTCAATGGTCGCTTATAAAGGCATTGAAAATACGACCATGGATTTCCCGAAAAATCTTCCTCAAATGCTAGTAAAAAATGATTTTTATTGGGCGGCTGAACAGCGTGAACGTATTTTGGCTGAATGGTCAAAGCGTTTTGAAAAGTGATCTTTTGGATAAAGGCCTTATTATGCAAATTCCTTCGTCATTGCAATCAACGCTAAATGTTCAAAACCAGAAGTCAGAGTTAGCTGGACAGTTATTGTCGACATTAACGACCTATAAATACCCTGAACATGGTTCATCGGTTTTAGAAGTGGTGGATATTCAAAAGAAATTCCAACATTTTCAAGCTCTAAGTCATATTAATTTAGATCTTAAAGCTGGCGAATTCGTGAGTTTTTTAGGGCCTTCTGGTTGTGGTAAAACCACATTGCTACGCATTATTGCGGGTCTAGAAAAACCTGATTATGGAAAAGTCATTAAAAAAGGAACAGATATTACTTTGCTCAGTGCTGAAAAACGCCACTGTGGCATTGTGTTCCAGAACTATGCATTATTTCCAAACTTAAATGTCGAAGAGAATATTGCTTTTGGTTTAGACAAAAAAAAGTGGGATAAAGCACAGCGTAGCCAACGGGTTCAGCAGTTATTAGAGCTGATTGAGTTACCTAGTATTGCAAAAAAATATCCAAACCAATTGTCGGGCGGGCAGCAACAACGTGTTGCGCTTGCTCGGGCAATTGCACCGAATCCGGATATTTTACTGCTAGATGAACCCTTATCTGCACTCGATGCTCAGGTGCGTTTGAACTTAAGACAAAAGATTCGCTCAATTCAATCGCAGCTTAATTTACCCACCATTATGGTGACGCACGATCAAGAAGAAGCCTTAAGCATTTCTGACCGTGTTGTTGTCATGAATCATGGCGTCATTGAGCAAATTGATACACCGCACAATATTTACTACAAACCGCAAACGTGTTTTGTTGCTAAATTCATTGGCACCATGAACTTTATGGCAGCTAAGTGTTCGCAACATGACCAGCTCGATGTTTTAGGTTTTATTTATCTAAATTTAGAGCAGCAAAAGCTAAAAACTGGGCAAAACTACAGTATTGGTTTTAGACCAGAAGCGGTCGAATTGGTAGATGATTTAGGCAGCGATAAAGAGTCACTCTACCTACCGATTAAAGTATTAAGTACTGAATTTTTAGGGGCGAAACGCCGTTTATTCTGTGCCATTAATATTGATGGCGTGGAACAGGCGGAACATGTTTTGCAAATTGAAATTGAAAATATAAAGTTCAAAACGCTACAAGAATTCATGTTTATTAAAGTGCCTAATCAGCTCATCCATGTTTTTGACGATCAAGGGTATGCACTATGTTAAATGAAACTGCTTCAGCGGTTTTAAAAACACAGCCGCGTCAAAAAACTGAATATTCATTAAGATCGAACATCGCTTTGTTTGTTGTGGCGATTGCTTTGACCTTAGCCATTGTCGCACCATTAATTATGTTGTTTGAAAGTGCATTTTTTGATGAAAATCAAAATTTTGTCGGTCTTGAGAACTTCTATAATTATTTTGGTAGTCCAGCTTTACTCAGCTCTGTATTTAACTCTATGTGGATCGCTTGTACTGCTACTGTCATTACGGTATTTTTTGCCAGTATTTATGCGTTTGCGCTGACCAATGTCAATATTAAAGGAAAAGGCTTCTTTAAATTGGTGGCTTTTTTACCGATCTTGGCGCCGTCACTTTTGCCTTCTTTGGCATTGGTTTATTTGTTTGGCAAGCAAGGTGTATTCAAGTCTTTATTGGGTGATGTACAGATTTATGGCCCAATTGGTATTTTAATCAGTTATTGCTTTTGGTTATTTCCGGCCATTTTGATGTTAATGATGGTCTCTTTTAGAAGTGTCGATCAGCGTTTAATTGAAGCATCTTTGTCACTCGGAAAAAATGTTTGGAAGACACATTATCATGTGACTTTACCTGCAATTCGTTATGGACTGATCAGTGCAAGTCTGGTGGCTTTTATTTATGTCCTAACAGATTTTGGTATTCCGAAAGTCATTGGCGGTTCATTTAACATGATGGCGCTTGATGTCTATAAGCAGATTATTGGTCAGCAAAATATGAGCATGGGTGCGGTCATCTCCATCTTGTTATTGTTGCCGGCTGTGTTTGTATTCATTTTTGATCGTATACAAAGCAAACGCCATGCACGCTTTCAAGCCTTTCAGACTAAACCTTATATTTCTGCGCGGAATAAAAAGCTTGAAACGGTTTTGACTTTATTTTGTGGCTTGGTTTCGGGTTCGATTTTACTGATTATTTTAACAGCAGTCTTGGCGTCATTTATCCAGTCTTGGCCTTATGATTTGTCTTTGACCTTAGCACATTACAGCTTTGAATATGTCGATGGCGGTGGTTGGGCTGCTTACTTTAACTCGGTTCGTATGGCCTTTTTTAGTACGGTTGTGGGTACGGCACTTATTTTTATGGTGGCACTGTTAACTGAACGTTTTAAGGCGCATCCACTCATTAAAAATTATGTGCAAGCTTTGGTTCTATTACCTCTTGCAGTGCCAGGTCTGGTTTTAGGTATTGCTTATATTCTGTTCTTTAACCAACAAAGTAATCCCTTAAATATTCTGTACGGCACCATGACCATTTTGGTGATTTCAACCATCATGCATTATTACACTGTGCCGCATCTGACTTTAACCAATGCCATTAAACAGATTCCAATACAACTCGATCAGGCAGCAGAAACTCTAGGTACATCGAAGTGGAAAACCTTTTGGAAAGTGTATTTGCCAATGTGTTTCCCAGCGCTATGCGATGTATCGGTCTATGTTTTTGTAAATGCCATGACGACTGTATCGGCTGCAATTTTCTTGTATTCACCAGATACCAGTTTAGCTGCGGTCGCCGTTTTAAATATGGATGATGCAGGCGATACGGTTGCTGCTGTTGCGATGAGCATTTTGATTTTAATGACCTCATGTGTTGTAAAACTCATTCATTGGTTATTTACCCGAAAAATTATGGCAAGAAGCCAACAATGGCGCGAAAGCTCCCATTAAGTGATGTTTAGCTAAACACCATTTTTATTTAACCGACTCAAATGAAATGCTTTGTTCAACAAGGCAAGGGTTTGTTCATCCTAAATTTCGCAAATTGGAAGTCTTATGAATCACGTACAGTTTGATTTGATTGTTGTTGGAGCCGGTATTTTAGGTTTGTCAGCTGCCGTACAAGCGCAAGAACAAGGCTTAAAAGTGTGTATTTTTGAGAAAAATGCCAAGCCTGTGGGTGCAACGCGTCGTAATTTCGGCATGGTTGGAACCTCGACCTTAACGCACCCTGAACAGCAGTGGCGAAACTATGCACTTGAAACACGTTCATTTTATCAACGTATTCAAGCTGAAACCGATATTTCATTTGAGCAAAGACAAGGTATATATCTGGCAAACACTGCACTTGAATGGCAGGTTTTAAATGAGTTTGCTGAGCGTGCAGGCAAGTATCAGATTCCGGTTCATTTGCTTAGCCATGATGAACTGACCACACAATTTTCGTATTTAAACCCCGAGCAGCAGTTCCAAGGCGGCTTAATTTTTGAGGAAGATTATTCGGTAGAACCACATGTGATTGGGCAACGGCTATTAGCTTATGCACAAAGAAAAGGTGTAGTGATCTATACCAATGCATGTGTAGTACAGACCGAATACCAGCAGAAAAATTGTCGGGTTCATCTGGCAAATGGCGAGATTTATCAAGCGAATAAAGTTTTGATCTGTCACGGTGAAGTGATTGATGTTTTATATCCAGAGTTGCTGCAAAGTTTGAACCTGAAACGTTGTGGTTTACAAATGGCACTGACTCAACCATTTCAACAAAAATTAAATGCTTCTCTTTATTCAGGCTTATCTATCTCACGTTACCCAGCCTTTGAAATTTGTCCGAGTCATCATGAGCTGGTCCAAGCATCGAAGCAGGGGCTGATCAAAGAATTTGGTATCCATATTTTAATTAAACAAAACGAATTTGGTGAACTCATCGTAGGCGATAGTCACGAATATCATCCGCTTGATGAAGCACCTCAGTTTGAGCAACGCGAAGATATTAATGAGTTTATTCAGGCGTACTGCCATGAAAAATTAGGGCTGACTTTACCTCCGATTCAAAAACGTTGGAATGGTTATTACCTAACCCATGAACATGAGTTGGCCTGTGTCACTGAAGCGGAGAAAAACATCTTTCTGGTGAGTGCGATTGCGGGTAAAGGCATGACCACAGGCGCGGGTTTTATCAAAGAAGTGTTAGAACAAAATATTTTTTAGTTTGTCATCTGGTTTAAACCAGATTGGTGTATATTGAAATTAACGTGAACGAAACGAGCAATCTTATGAACATGCAACCACAAATCGATATGGATTTAGAAAACAAATATCTGCTTTTGACACCAGGTCCATTATCAACATCTGCAACGGTCCGCCGTGCCATGCAAAAAGACTGGTGTACTTGGGACCAAGAATATAATTCGCTTGTACAAGATATCCGCTCTCGATTGGTCAATTTGGCAACCAGTCAGCCTGAAAAATATACGGCTGTGTTAATGCAAGGCAGTGGTAGTTTTGCGGTGGAGTCTGTGCTTGGTTCTGCTATTCCGCATGATGGCAAAATCTTGATTATCAATAATGGCGCTTATGGTGCACGTATGGTGCAAATGGCGCGTTGCTTAAATATTGAAGTGATCGAGCTGAACTATTTAGAAACTCAAACACCCGATTTACAAGAGATTGAACGCGTTTTACAAGATAAAACCATTAGCCATGTTGCTTGTGTGCACTGTGAAACTACCACAGGAATTTTAAATCCGATTCAAGACATTGGCCGTTTAGTTAAATCGGCAGGGAAAATCTGGATTGTAGATGCAATGAGTTCATTTGGCGGTGTGCCAATGGATATGGCTGAGCTTGAAATTGATTTTCTAATTTCAAGTGCGAATAAATGTATTCAAGGTGTTCCGGGCTTTGGTTTCATTTTGGCGAAACGGGATTGCCTAGAAGCGTGTAAAGGTTTAGCACGTTCGGTTAGCCTCGATTTATATGACCAGTGGAACACAATGGAGCAGCATAACGGTAAATGGCGCTTTACCTCGCCAACCCATGTGGTACGTGCATTCTATCAAGCATTGCTTGAGCTTGAGGCAGAGGGCGGAGTAGCTGCACGTTATCAACGTTATTTACAAAACCAGCAAACCTTATCTCAAGGTATGCAACAGCTTGGTTTTGAGCTGGTACTCGGTAAAGAGTGTCCACAATCACCAATTATCACCACATTCCTTTACCCGACAGTTGAAACATTTAGCTTTCAGTCATTCTACGAAACTTTGAAAAAATCAGGCTACGTGATTTATCCGGGCAAAGTCACCGATCTTAACTGTTTCCGTATTGGCAATATTGGCGAAGTTTATGTTCATGACATTGAAGGGCTTCTTGCTGCAATTGCCAGCTATTGCAAAAGCCATCTAAATCAAGCTGTAACAGCATAATTTTTATTGAATTATTTAAATTAAAGGAAATACATCATGACGACCAACAATACACAAATTCAAGCCGTGGTTTTTGACTGGGCTGGCACAACAGTAGATTTTGGCTCACGCGCACCAATTTTGGCTTTTATGGCTTTATTTAAAGACAACAAAGTTGAAATTACGGTTGAAGAAGCTCGTGCACCAATGGGTTTGGAAAAACGTGATCATATTGCTGCCGTTTTAAAAATGCCGCGTGTAGCAGCAGCATGGCAGGAAGTATATGGGCAGCCTGCAACTGAGGCAGATATTGACCGTTTATATAAAGACTTTATTCCTTATCAATTAAAATCGATTCCAACCTGTTCTGCTTTAATTCCGGGTGCATTGGCGACTTTTGAAAATATTAAAGGCCGCGGTGCCAAAATTGGCAGTAACACGGGCTATGCATCCATGATGATTGGTCGTTTGGTTAAGGATGCTGCCGATCAGGGCTACCGACCAGACTGTATTGTTACGGCAAGTGATGTGAAATTTGGCCGTCCATATCCTGAAATGCTATGGAAAAACTTAATTCAACTCGATGTATCTGACATTAAAACAGTCGTAAAAGTAGATGATACCGTGGTGGGTATTGATGAAGGTTTAAATGCCGGATGTTGGACCGTAGGGCTTGCGATTAGCGGTAACGAAGTCGGTTTAAGCTATGAAGAGTGGAGTGCATTATCGCCTGATGAACAAATTGTTCTAAAAGATAAAGCGTATAAAAAAATGAATGCCTCGGGTGCTCACTATGTGATTGATAGTGTCGCGGACTTGCCAAATGTGCTGGACGATATTGAACGCCGTTTGGGACAGGGTGAACGTCCTTAAATATAGTTTAGGTGAATATATTTTTAAGCTTAGCTCCCTTGGGAGCTAAGCTTACCTAAAAAATTAAAATGAAGAGTAATAAACTCCACATACTTGAAAATAAGGAGCAACCTTGCAGATTAAACTCCTATTTTCTTCTAACTATCTAAACATACGCTCCAATAGTTAGTTCCATCACCACATATAGATATATGTAATGAATCTATTTATGACTGTTGTGGGTCATATATTTTTTCTTTAATGAATAGAGCAGGGATCACACCACAAATCAGGTAGGCTGCACCCATCACGACAAAACCTAAACCAATAGACCCGCCAGACGCTAAGAAACCGATGGTTGCAGGAGCTAAGGCAGCGCCTAAACGTCCGACATTATAAGCACCGCCAATGGCTGTACCGCGAATGGCTGTCGCAAAGCTTTCAGTCATATAAGTTGCATTTACGCCATAAGGGATGCCGTATAGAAAACCAAAGGTCACCAGTAAATATAAAATGTTGCTTGGCGAGTTATAAAAAACAATGAGCGGTAGGAAAATAGCAGTACCGATTGCACCAAACGCGTAGGTAAAACGACGCCCTAATTTATCAGCCATCATGCCTGCAAGGACTTTACCTAAAATCATGGCGGTATATGTACCTACCATATAGGCTGTCATTTCCTTAAACTTCATACCCAGTTCACTTTCAAGGTATGACGGCATCCAGTTATTTACGCCATAGTAGCCAAACTGTAAAAAGCCCGCAGTTAACGCCCACAAGATAAACATATTGCGGTTTCGTTTATCTTGGAAAATAAGCTTAAATGCTGATGTTTTTTGAGCGTTTTGTGCTGTAACAGGTTGTTGAAGTCGTGACTTTTGCCATGCCTCTGGTTCTGGTACCAGAATATGCATAAGAACAGCAATAATGATTGGAATGATTGCAACATAAAACAGCATGCGCCAGCCATGATCAGGAATAATCCAGCCAGCAAGTAAGGTTGCAACAATGTACCCTACAGTCCAGCCCGCTTGTAAAGTACCAAGTACGGTTGTGCGGTAACGCGTTGGTACATATTCGGCCATGAGGGTATTACAGGCAATATAAAGTGACCCCAAACCTAGTGATGCAAAAAATCTTAAAATACCAAATTGAAGAAAGCTTTGAGTAAAACCTAAGCCACAGGTGAGAAGTGAGAAAATTAAAATAGAAATAACTACAATGCGCACACGACCAAATTTATCGCATGCCCATCCCCCAAAAATTCCACCAATCGCCATACCTGCTAATGTAAAACTACCAAGCATACCTGCTTGTACTGAACTTAATCCAAAATCTGCCTTAATGCTATTTAAGCTATAAGACAGCAGCATCAAATCTGCACCATCCACCAATAACGCCAGAAATGCGAAAATAAATGCTATTTTCCACGTATGAGGTTGTATACGAGAAAGACCTTCTTTGTAATTTGTAGCCATAATCCATTACCTACATTTGATTGAAAGCACTTCAAGTCGTTTGAAAGTGCTTAAAATTTGATTAAGATGCCGCGCGAATCATGTTTCGGGCAATAATCACTTGTTGAATCTGGGTGGTGCCTTCATAGAGGCGGAACAAACGAACATCTCGATAAAAACGTTCAATGGCATATTCACTGATGTAACCCGCACCGCCATGAATCTGTACGCAGCGATCAGCAACACGGCCACACATTTCGGTCGCAAACATTTTTGCGCATGAGGCTTCCGTACTAACGTTTTGTCCTGCATCGCGTAAGCGAGCAGCATCTAAGACCATACATTTAGCGGCATAAATTTCGGCTTTTGAGTCGGCAAGCATGGCTTGAATGAGTTGAAATTCGGCAATCGGTTGTCCAAATTGCTTGCGTTCAATAGCGTAATTTAAAGAATCGTCTAGCATTCTGGTGGCTGCACCGACACTCAAAGCAGCAATATGTAAACGGCCTTTATCCAGCACTTTCATGGCTGTTTTAAAACCAACACCTTCCACACCACCAATGAGAGCAGAGGCGGGTACACGGCAATTTTCAAAAATCACGTCACAGGTATGGGCGCCTTTTTGTCCCATTTTTTTATCGCGTTTACCAAGAGAAATACCTGGGGTTTGGCTATCAACAATAAAAGCAGAAATACCACCAGCACCTTTAATATCAGAGCTTGTACGTGCCATGACTGTAAATACGCCAGCATGGGGCGCATTGGTAATAAAGCGTTTAGTGCCGTTTAACACATAAAAATCGTCATCTTTTACTGCACTGGTTTTTAAAGAGGCTGCATCCGAGCCTGCATCTGGTTCGGTTAAGCAAAAAGAACTGATTACTTCACCGCGAGCTAGCCTTGGCAAGAAAAATGATTTTTGTGCTTCGGTCCCATCAATAATGAGGCCACTTGAACCAATGCCATTATTGGTTCCAATGAGAGAACGAAAAGCAGGAGAGGTACGGCCTAATTCGAAAGCGACATAGACCTCTTCTTCCATCGTTAGGCCAAGACCTTCGTACTCTTCAGGAATGGTTAAACCAAATAAGCCCAGCGCTTTCATTTGCTCAACGATGTCTTGAGGAATTTCATCCGTTTCAGCGACTTCATTCTCATAAGGAATTAATACACCTTCAACAAATTGTTGAATCATATCAACAAGTTGATTTAAGG
>Ga0157359_1000700_pt1 | contig 12606 bp, 8 predicted proteins | sample AttcapACBM3_FD_111482 | JGI IMG/M metagenome (GOLD analysis project Ga0157359, IMG submission 111482) | Fungus gardens microbial communities from leaf cutter ant in Botucatu, State of São Paulo, Brazil - Atta capiguara ACBM3 | ecosystem: Host-associated > Fungi > Mycelium > Unclassified ...
GATACAGCATCAATAAAGCCACCCAAATGATAAACATTAGCCACATTATTGTTATCACAAACTCAATATATGCTACAAAGAGAATCTTCAACTTATTGGTCCACTCATATCAAATCCAATCATTCACAATCTCTAGAGAACTTAGAAAATTCTTCAGAAAAGACTAACATAATTCTATCAAATTTTGGAATTGTTCTAGTTGTAACAACTAGACTCTTCACCATATAGTCAACAAAGAAATGAAGAAATTTGATCTTATCTCTATCTTCTCCTACAAGTCCTTGTAGAAGTTTGATAAAAAGAATGAGTGCAATGAAATTCTCAACAATTGGAAAATGATGTTCCAATCTTTGAACACAAAAGAAAGACAATTTTTAGAACTGTTTGATGACAATCTGCAACCTATCAAATCTTCTTATTCTAAAGAAGGATCATAGCTGAAATATTTCGGTTACTCCAACTCATTATATGCCAGAGCTTTAAGAGCTATTGTCAACTATACTCCCATAGGAGAATACTATCTTAGATTCTTTCTACAAGAAGAATTTAAGTGTCCATATAGACAGTATTCTATCAAAACAAGACAACATATTCTCCATGAATGTAGAAGGTTCAACAATTATTGGAATCCTAAATAGAATATAATAGCCCACCTTATGCTATTTCTAGAATTTAATAGCAATACTTTTTCTTTATTTCTTCTTCCTTTCTTTTATTTGCTTTTGAATGTATGTAGTTACAAAGTAGCTACCACAAACTGCCCTCATACCCTACATAATAAATTGTTGAATTAAACAAAATGAATGACAGGACATTTATTAATGTTCTCTTCATATCACTTCCTTAATCTTCAGAGTAGAGAGCTTTGCAGAACACTCTTTATTGCAAGGGTATAATGCTGACTCTGAATGACATTATGACAGAGTTGAATACTGAATTTAACCATATAGCTCAGGATTAGGCAGTTGATGATCATAGTAGAAAGACAGCTAGTGTTCAGATGGTGTTAGTAGCAAATAGTTCTAGTCAGAAGGATAATAGTTCAAGTTCAAAAAAGGGAAAGAAAGAGAAAAAGAAGGGGCTGAAGTCTAATAATGTTTGTGATTGTGGAGGTCTTGGACACTGAAGAAATCAACTGGCATGTCCCAAGCACAAAGAGCAAGAGGATTAAGGTAGTAGTTCAGCTAATATAGTAGTTGATGGACTGAAGCAGCTAGGAGAGTGAGAGGTAGGTAAAGTGCTGATGGCAGTGGAAGGAGCTATTGCAAATGACAGTCTTATCCTTGACTGTAGTGCAACAATGCATATGTTTACCAAAAAGGACTTTTTTGAGTCACTTAGGCCTGAGGAACTTGTCAGGGGATATTGGCAATACTGTAAGTCCAGATTTACTCTACAAAGGCTTAGTTACACTCCTAGGCTGGTCATTACTTAGAATATCTTCTAATGGACTAATAACTGCCTCTATCTTATCCTGATCCCTGTTGTCTAGTCTGCTATAGTAGTATTATGGTTATTTAGTTAATTATAGTTGTAGATATTAATTGGTCAAGTGCATGGACTATGTGCTTGAATTATTCTACTATAGTATATATGGTAGTAGTGTAATAGTAGAATACCTTACCCAAATATCATCTGGAGTTTTTAGGTACTTATGACTTCTCAAGTAAGACTAGTTCCCTTATAGTAGAGACATTAGAATCTAAAAACTATTCATCTTCATAAAAGTTACTATGAGGCACTTTTTTACTCTTACATAAGAAATATAGTTTCTTTTCACATTTAGAGAGATTTGTAGTAATAGATAAGTTAGGCAAAACAAATCTGTTTTGACCTAAAGTTATGCATATATAATTAATTTTCTTTGAGACTACAAAGTCCTCCATTATAGCCATTACATTAGTATATAAAATTGTATTGTTACATTTAGAAACAGTTTGTATAGATTAGGTAGACTGAGTCAAGAAATTTAATCTGTAAGAAAAGAGAGATATTCTCCCAGAGTCTTATATAAAAAGAATCAGGCTCAGTGATCTGAGGAGTAGAGTTCTAATCACTGGAAAGTTAAAACATGACTGTTTTCTGGTAGTTGGTAAAGACTGATACTAAACCAGGTGTTCCTATAAGAGTTTATAAATGAGCTCAATGGGCCTCAGCATTAAACTAGTCATACATTAAGTATAGAAATATGTTGGAGACTCTTTGTCAAGTTTTCTTGTAATATAAGATTACTTAGTATGCTATTGACCATCTTAGTTAGTGGTTGCTACAATATCCTTCCCTTCAGCTTCTCTTTCTTTCTTCTACTTTCTCTCTAATACCTATCTAAATTTGTCACTCTCTCATACCACTACTCAATGCTCCTGGTGGATGTTTTGATTTTATCAGTTTTCATCTTATTATTCTGTTCATACCTCTCTTGAGTTCCTCTACTAATAGTCTTTCTTCATACCTACTTCCTCTTGTTACTCTTCTGAACTCTTAAACAAACTCTTCTATTATTTTGCTTTCTTGCTCTATCTTTTTTATTTCTACTACCTTCATTGTTCCATTGTTTCTTTCTCTAAATTCTTCTTTCAGATCTGATAAAAATTCAAACTTCTACTTTCTAGATCTTCTATCATATTCTCTTTCCAGATATCTACTGATTCTTCTTGCACATATGACAAAATCCATTATACCTACTTCTCTACTGTCATATTTCTCATCCTTATTCTAATATATAATCTATATGCCATTAAGAAACCCAAAATCTTTCCTACCTTTCTATTGAACATTTGTAGCTTAGCTACTTTTATGTTTGACCCAGTGTTAGATTAGAAAACTACCACTACCTCTTCTCCTTCTAACCAGCTTGAGCTATTAGTACCTATAAGACAGCTATCTGCTCTTATTGCTATCTAACTAACTACTTCAGATTGATTGAGCCATATTAACTTATATTATAATAATAAAAAAAGAGAATCAATTGGTATAGATAAAAGTAGTGGGAGTATAGGAGGTAATGTTGTATAAAGTAATAAGATAGAACTAGTGCTAGTTTCTCTCTCTGATTTATAATTAGAACTCAACTTAATCTCAATAAGTACTAGTAGGCTCTCTTCAAGTCCTATCTTACACTATCTACTAACTACTTATATTACCAACTACTGCCCTAATTGAAAAGTAGATGATTTTGATCTAAGAAGATCATTCTACTCTAGACAGAGTCTTAACAACATCTGCTGTTCTCCTACTTATACAGATTACTAGTAAATATTGCAGCATAGAGCTTTTATGCAAAATATACAAGTATACCACTAAACACTGCACAGTTTAACAATAAGTATATCTAAGAAGAGACTTGTGCTGTCAGAGTTGTAAACATTGAACTATATTTTATTTTCCTTTTTCTATCCTCTTTTCATTTTCATTTCTATTTTAATTAGGATTAACATAATGTCACAGTCACAATGGTCACAAACATGTTATACAATATGTCATGCAAGTCACAAATCACAAGTCACAGTCACAGTAATGACCATATGATCACAATGAAACATGATGGAATATCCTAGAGTAATAATGTCATATAATGTGTTCAACACATATTGACCTTATAGTCTACACATGGTCTTTAGGATAGGCTATATATAGTAGTAGTATAGACCATCCAGTAGAGTATATAAAATAGACAACTTTGTACTAAGAACTCCATTGAGTTCTCTTATGATATCTAATACAAGGTTTTGTCTCTTTGATATACTCTAAGGTCTTTGAGTTATAACATGTGCTTGGTTCTAACCATTTATAGTAACTTTCTGGTAGCTGCTACCAATTTCTTGGGCCTAGAGTCTAGTTTTGTCTTTTTGATTTTTGGATAGTATTTCTCAAAGTCAAGAATGATGAGAGAGTAAGTAAAACAATGAGAAGGCCTAGTACTAGACAGTCTTAGAATGGGGTATTGAGCCCTAATACTATTATTGAAGACTAAGAGTAAAGTCAACAAAGAACTTTGTATTGGGTTAATACAAGAGAACTCAATAGAGTTTCTAGTACAATGTATCTACCTTATATATGCTAGACTAATGGTCTATACTACATAAATTCTAGCCTATCCTAAAGATTATGTATATTACATAGTATTGATATATAGTATGATATTATCATTTCAGAATCTTCTATATTTTTCTGTATAATGTATGATTATGTGACTGTGACTGTGACATTTGACAGATATATGACACAGTGTTATATTATGTGATAGTTTGTAACAGTTATATATAATATCATACTAATTTCTAACCCTAAGTTCAAAAATAAGAAAATAAATAGAGTCCACTATCTTCAATTCTAATATAAAATAGTCATCTAGTATGAAGACTACTAAGTGAGTTACTCTGGTTACTAGTGATTCTCAGATATCAGAGAATAGAGATCTATAGAGTTAGTAAGTATCATAATATACTTGAACTTTAATATTTTCATTTTCATTTTCATTTTCATTTATCTATTTTTACTTTATTTCTTGGGTGATGAAGAGGCATGTGACTGCAGTCACATGACATGATGTTATAAGTCTAGAATCTAAGAGAAAAGGCTTGTTAGAGTTGTGAACATTAGACTTCATTTTTGTTTTCTTTCATATTTTTATTTTTATTTATTTATATTCTATTTTCTATCTTGGGAACTAGGGTTAGGAATTAACATGACATCACATGTTGCAGTCACACTGTCACAATGGAAAACAGTAAAATATTTTGGAAGAAATGATATCATACAATATATTATACACATATTGACCTTAAGATAGATGCATGGTCATTTAGAGTAGGCTAAAGTAGTAGAGCACAGACCAGTAGTCTTAGATATATAAGGTAGACAATCCTGTACAGAGTTCTTTATTGAGTTCTTTTGTGTAACCCTAAAACAAGATTCTATTTATTGATCCACTCTAAGATGTTTGAGTTGTAACAAGGCTAGAAGAATAATGTCAAAATATATGTCAATAGCATGTTCATCTCATGGTATATATATTGTGCACTTATGGATGACACATGGACTTAAGGGTAGGATATTTATCACTAGCACAGACCATTTATATATTATATAAATAATGTAGAAATATAACAGGAACTTCTTATTGAGTTTTCTTGTGATCTTTATAAGATACTTGGCCTCTAAGTTTACTTAGTGGTCTATTAGTTATCTTGACTAGTGGTTGCCATAATAGCAAGGGTCCAGTAAGAATATCTGAGATGGAATAAAGACAATTGATCTGTACTAAAAGAAGTTAGGGAGTGTAAATAAGAAAAGGGATATTATCTGTAGGTTAGGATAAATGGGGTTAGAATGGAATATGACACAAACTCTCTTCTAAAATATGACTATGCAATGAGTAAGCTAAGCACAACATTTTTCTATTAAAACCAAGGTTTTTTTATTTGTATAGTATCACTTTTGAACTACTTTTACTTTTATATTGTACTAAGTTATATTATCCATTTTGTCCTCCATGATACTTACAGATATTCCTGATAAGTGTAAATTGCTGTCATATGCAAGTCCACCCATCTGGAAACTACATCCCCATGGTGAAGTCACCTCCAAAACATACAAGCCTGCCTTCCATGGTGGAGATACTCCTATTCAACTTAGTCTTCCATAACAGAGTTACTCCTATCAGTGTCTCAACACTGAAACCTCCGCTTGGAGTAATAGGGGTTTTACCACTGAAACCCTGAGCATCTCTTATACTATCCGTTTATATATAAGACTAGTAGTTATACTGTAATTTGCTAGTCTGATAATCAACAAAGATAACTCTTATTGAACTCAATCTCCAGTGTTCAATGGCAACACACCAATCAGCACTCACTTTCACCTCAGACTTCTTCCTATCATCTGAAGTTGCGACCATACAGCAGACAGATGGTACAGTATATAAGCTGAAGCCAAGGTCATTCCACAAGTCTGCTCATCTCCAAGTCCATTCTGCAGACTTCCACTCTGGTGTAAACCACACCTGACATTAGGGTAGGTTAGTTGTAGTGGGCACACAGACAATGGTCTGTAGTATATAAGATAGATTAGCTTATATTAACCCAATACAAGGTTTCTCTCATCTTAATACTTTGAGATTTAAGTTATAACAATTCTATTGTATTTTGACTTAAGAAAGTCATTCTACTCTAGACAGAGTCTTAAGAACATCTATTATTTTCTTTCTACATATACAGTTCACAATATACCTATAACATAAAACTGATAGAAAAAGGTAACAAGTATACTACTGGGTACCATCTAATTCAATAATGAGTATGTCTAGGTACAGGCCTGGGTTTGGTCCACACCATCCATAATATGCCTTCTGGTAGCAACTACCAACTCCTAACTACCAACTCCTTAAGCCTAAGGTCTAGCTGGTTTCTTCTTAACTAAGAACTATACTCCTCTTAGTTGAGGATAATAAGAAAGTGAGAGAAAGAGAGTTCTATACTAGATAGTCTCAAGAAAAGTATCAAGTTCTAATATTATAACTTAGGTCTAAATGTTAAGGCAAAAGTGTACTTTTATATTAAGTGATATAAGAGAACTTGATAGAGTTTCTACTATAGAATAGTCTACTTTATATACTTTTAGGAGTTGGTCCATTGTTAGGCATGGTTTATACCAGAAAGCAGAAGTCCATAGAATTGACTCAGAGTTTGTAACAAGTATGAAAACCTATACAAAGAGTGTAGTATTATAGACTTCTTAAAACAATCTTGTCTCTAACTTATGTACTATGCTATCTGTCTGCTATAAGATTATAACTTGAGAAGTGGAACAAAGTCCAAGAGAAGTAAGTTCTGATAAGAAGTATATCACCAAAGAACTCTGAGGTTAATATTCAACTATTGTTGTTATTAATAATTAGACTAGAGAATACAGTATGTTTGTAAGAGAACTGTCAACTCCAATCTCCAGTTACAAAAACCCACTACCTCTGCCTGCCACCTCTAGTCATTTTTGGTTATCAACCACATTTAGGCCTTCAACCCATTGTGTCTCTGGTTACCATCCAATAAGTTCCTTCCAATTTCAGACATAGTTCTCTATATTTCTATCAGTGTCTATGACTATCTGGTATAATTATTTCATTCTTATATCAGCACTATTCCATCTGATTACTATGAACTAGTAGAGTATTAGGATAGTGGTCACCTCTAGAAAACCTTATTTTGTTTTCTTAGGTTTTTCTAAAGGTAAGTTATGTATTAAAGTATTATTTATTAATAAACTTAGGTTTTCCTGGAGCTTGAAATACATCTCTATGCTTCCACCCTCAGTTGTCCTAACAGTGTCCACTAGTTCTTATATACAAGTAATACTAAAGAAGAACTCAGTGATTTTAGAGTATATCTCTGAATGGAGGTTTTAGTGGTAAAACTCTAATAGAAGAACTCTAATATAGGAGGCCAAGTTAGAAAGAAGAACTCTACTATAGAAGACTAAGTTGGAAAGGAGTAAGCTTTACTATAGAAGACTGAGTACTTATGGAATTTGGACAAAGTATAATACTACTGTAGAAAACATATTATGGAATAATACCACTATAGAAGATGGACTATCATTAGATGTTAGAATAAAATAACATCATTACAGAAGATAAGCTTCTATTAGGTTGGACTTAGCATATGATAGTATAAGTTTGTAACAGGAACTCCATCAAGTTCTCTTATATTACTCAATACAAGAGTATATCTATTTTTGAAACTTAAGTCATAAGAACTTTCTTTTATTAGAGCTTCCTCTGTTGAGCTCTATTTCAATATCTGAAATTGTGACCAGGTAACATACAGATAGTAGAGCACATAGGCAGAAGCCAAGGTCATTTTAGAAAGTCTGCAATACTATAGGCTTTAATAAGTTTTCATACTTATTAAACTCTGATTAACTCTGCAGTCTTTTTCTCTCAAGTGTAAACTATCTCTAACATTACTTTAACATCATCTAATTGAGCAATGAGTATGTTTAGCCAATAGTTTGGATTTAGTCACCAATTTCCATGACTACACTTTTGAGAGAAATTCTTATAGTAAACTTAGACATTTTTTACTTTTATGATTCCTTTTTAATTTCTCTTTTCCTTTATAGCTTAGTTACACAGTCATATGATATGGTAGAACATTATCAAAACTACTAGAAGAACTTAGTTACTACTTTAGAGTAGGTTAGATATACACAAATACCATATGCTAAGTTCAACCCAATAATAGCCTGTCTTTCACAACAATGTTATTCTATAACACATCCTCTACAGTGGTGTTATACTCTATTCAAACTTTATAAGTACTTAGTCTTCCATAGTAGAGTTTACTTCTTTCTAACTTAGTCTTCTATAATGAAGTTCTTCTATTAGACCTCTGTCAGTATTTTACTACTAAAACCTCCACTCAGAGATGTACTCTGAGTTCTCCTTTAGTATTAACCTCAGAGTTCTTTAGTAATATACTTCTTATCAGAAGTTACTTCTCTTGGACTTTGTTCCACTTCTCAAGTTGCAACCTTATAGTAGACAAATGGCATAGCATATAAGCTGAAGCCAAGATTGTTTTGAGAAGTTCATAACACTATGCTCTTTGCATGAGTTTTCATACTTGTTATAAACTCTGAGCCAACTCTGTAGACTTTTGCTCTTTAGTGTAAACTATGTCTGACAATATTATTAGACTTCCAAGCCTACTATTGCTTCTGTTACAGTTCTATCTACAATTCCTTTGACTCCCAAGTCACTCTTCAAGTTCAATTGCTTTTTTTTGCTACAACTCTTTAATCTACTCAAAATCAATTCTAGTCTCACCTCTTAGAACTCTATTCAACTCTGTCCCTCATCTGAGTGAACATCTCATAGGTGCTTTCCTTCCAAATGTTCCACAGTGCTCAAGATAACTCTATCAAAGAGTTTTCTCCTCTCTATAGTCTTCAACTTATATAATTCAAGCAACCCAGATAGTTTTGCCTGTTCTAGGTTCTAGTATTATTTCCATAAACAATAATTCTAATTAAGAGAATGCTTTTGTTACTGATCAACCTAATATTTCTCAACATTCTTCTACTTGTTCCTGGTCAAAATCCTGGTATAGCAATAATATTAATGAATAACTGGCTAACATCCTTGGTCATATTGTTAATTCACTTAATGCTAATCAAACCTCTAGTCCTACATTTAATCCTAGGAGAACTAAAGCCCATATTTCTGATAATTTTAACAGTACTAAGCTTGACAAGCTTAACAATTTCTTGATCCAAAGTCATTTATACTGTCACATAAACTCTATATAGTTTAATATGAATATTGCAAAAATTAACTTTGTAATGACCTATGTTTTAGGAGTTGCTCAAGACCAGTTTGAGGTAGGCTTAAACCAAGAAGAGCAAAGCATCTTTCAAGACTTGTCAGAAATAGTAAACTTGATTTATTTTTATTTATCTTATTTTTGAACTTAGAGTTAGAGCAAGTCATCTCTTCTCTCTCTTTAACCACTATCTTACATAGTAGCACCTATTAGAGACTTCAGGAATATATCATCTCCTACTACTGCATTATGCTCCACAACTTCAAACATATCTCCCAACGATACTTTAAACATGATTATTGACTCAAACAATGAATTTTTCAAAAAGAATTGCAACTTTAATAACAAGGTAAGAGGTCACTCCTTACCATACAGTGCACACCATCCCAGAACTCCATCTATGTTCTCAAGTAAATGTGATAAGGATTATGCCATGAAAGTTCAAAGAGAAAGTGATAGAATGGATGAAGACAATCCTGTAGCTCCATCTAATAGCCTACAGCTAGAGCACATAACTTCCAATAGCCAGTCAAACCAAGTTAGCAAGGTAGCTGACTTCACTACTAATGCAAGGCAACAACATACTGGACATGTTAACCTAGCCTTAAACAACAAATCTACTGATATCAACAATGTGGTTAACATTGAGTTGAGTTACAACATCAATCAAGCTCTAGACCCCAAGTCTTGGGATAGCAATTTCCATGCTATTTCCCTTCACAGACCCATGGAATATCTAGCATTGGACATCAAGAATATAAAGAACTCTTTAATCAAAATATGCAAGTTTATACTTGGTAAGTTAATTGAGGGCGACAAGGCAAACAATATCAAAGATCTCAAAGGTGTCAGTAAGGCTGCCTGGGAATTTATCTTATTCTTATACAAAGTACATTAGGACAGTCTGATTGTGGACAATGCTAAGACTTCATTTAGAAACAAGGTTAAGTCCAAATTTAGTTCACAGATCAGCAAAACTCCTGTCAATGTCAAAGGTAAAGATACTGTCAAGCCTACTTACATTTCTTTTCTCCCACCTCCTATTCTGGCAAAGTCACTAAAGGAAGTTATCAAAATCTTGAAATATTTCAAGAAGAATTCACCTTTAGCTTAGAAGAAGTCTTATGTACAGGTTTCTTCCAATCTGTCCACATTGAATGTAGCCAAGGAAACCCTGAAAATTAAGAAAGCATTCCCAAATCTTCAGAACAAAAAAATCGAGCAAGTATAGAAGCTCATTAGCAGTAACAACAAACCTAGGCCACATATCAATATGACTACAAAAGGACCATCGCACAAGTAGGTCATAGTCCCAATGAGCATTAATAATGTAAGGAAGTTTATAAAAGACTCTAGTACTCATATTATAAACATCAATAGAGTCCTCAAAAACATCAAATCAAATGTTATAGTGGACTTTATATGTATTGAAGACAAGGGTATTGTAATTTCTACTAACAATGTTGTTAGCCTCTTAGACCTTCAAGAAATTGAAGGCTACATCAAGAACTTCTTGTCCTCTAATAATGTAGAAAAAATCATGAAGAGCAATCATATCTTCAATGACATCATTCTGGCCTCCAAACCAAGGATAATCAAAGTCTCCCCAAAGTCTGACATGTCTATTATGTAGTTTAATATTTAGGATGTACAAAGTGGTATCAAAGCTAAGAGCCTTATCAACAGGAGGTTCAACATAGGCAGCTTCATTGCTACAATTCATGGTGTGAACATGAACCTAGGAGTGCCACAGTGTAAAAACTGCTAGAAATGGGATCACATGGCTGGGGTTTGTAGAATTCAGAGATTGAAATGTGTTAAGTGCAACAGCCTCCACCAAACCATTCATCATTGCCAATTTGCTTGATACTACAAAGCTAATGATAAGATTAACCTACCCAGATTAGAAATCAGCAAAGATGATCCTTGTCTGCACTCCTTCAAGTGATTGAATTGTAAAGGTGAACACCAAGCTGACTCTTCTAACTGCCCATTCTGGAAACATAGATTTAACAAGGAATGGCACTCTAAGGAATATGCCAAACTTTGGGATAACCAAAAAACCTCAACTTGTTCAATTGTAAATAGCGACAAAATATGATTTTAGACAACTTGAAGATTTTTTCACAAAATGTTCAGAAGAATAATCTCATTGTCAACACTATTCTCAAAATCAATTCCAACTTCAACATAATCTTCATCCAAGAGCCGTCTTGGTCCACAATTTGATTTATCCCTAGTTCAGTTAACTGTGAAGAAGAACTGTTGGTTGGAGCTGTTAACCATTCTAACTGGCTAATCTTTGCCAGAACCACTGATTTGGTGAATGACTTCCCCAGAGTTGTCATCTACATTAACATCAAACTATCTTCACTTCGCTTTTCACTTCATAAGGATGTTATTAATCATAGGGATATTCTTCTAGTTTTATTTTTCAACAATAACAATGTTTTTTGGTTAATGAACATTTATTCTGACTCCTCCCATACTGCTTTAAAGTATCTTAAGGATACTGAAGCAAATATTTGTAACCTTTTAATTATGTCCAGTGACTTTAATATTAGAGATAGTCTATAGAACCCATCATTTTCTTATCATACTTCTATTAGTGATGACCTTCTCATTATTGCTGACTCATTTAATTTAGACTTGTCAAACCCTACTAATCAAGTTCTGACTAGGTACTCTGACAATATCAATGACTCAAACTCAGTTATCGACCTTATGTTCCTTCACAGTAGTTCAAGAGAATTAAATAACTACTTAATACATCCAGAATGGCATCTAACATCAGACCATGCCTCTCTCACCATTACTATTATCATCATTAAAGAAAGTGTCAACTCAACCAAACATTCAATCATCAAAGATAGCAACAAGGAGACAGCCTTCATTAATGATGTCACTTTATCCATCAGAAACCTCAATGTGTCCAACTTGTTTGACATAGCCAGTTTAGACAATGTCATTAACAATTTTGCTAACAAGGTCAATAATGCCTGGGAGAAGTCATCCAAGATCATTAACATCACAAAACACTCCAAGAGTTGGTGGAATGAGAACTGCAACAGATCTAGCAAACTACAGGTTGTCAAAGAATCTAGAGGATTGGAAAACCTTCTGGAGAACGGTCAAGAACACCAAGAGATATTTCTTCAATCTCAAGATTCAAGAAATAGCCAACAAGAAACATGGTCCTTAGAAGCTTATGAATTGGGTCAACAAGTAAAAACTTCTGACCATTGAAGCAATTAAGTTCAACAACCAACCATGTCTAGAAATCAGC
>Ga0157359_1000703_pt1 | contig 12593 bp, 15 predicted proteins | sample AttcapACBM3_FD_111482 | JGI IMG/M metagenome (GOLD analysis project Ga0157359, IMG submission 111482) | Fungus gardens microbial communities from leaf cutter ant in Botucatu, State of São Paulo, Brazil - Atta capiguara ACBM3 | ecosystem: Host-associated > Fungi > Mycelium > Unclassified ...
CACGCTATTGCCGCTATGCGGCGAGTGCGCGACGTTTCCGCTTCTTCGCGCGAGCTTTGATGGCGTCGACGACGACGGTTGCCCGGTCGAGGTGAAGGTCCCCTCGGACAAGAACTTCGACCTGGTGCTGGAGCAGGGCGAGAAGAGCGAGCCCTACCGGCTCTATTGGTGGCAGGTACAGCACCAGATTGCGGTGGCTGGCTCAGCCAGGGGCTATCTCGTGTTTTACAGCACGACCCGACAGCCCCTGGTGTTCGAGATCCGGCGTGATCCGGACACCATCGAGCTCATCAAGCAGCAGGCGCAGTTGTTCTGGGAGTTGGTGGTCAGCGAGAAGGAACCTGAGAAGGATCCTCAGCGCGACTACTTCACCCCGGTCGACGGTGCTCTGGTGCGCTGGGCGGCGACGGCGCAGCAGGTACGCGACGTCGACGCCTTGGCGAGCACGCTGCAGGAACAGCTGAAAGCCCTGAAGGGCCAACGCGAAGCCCTGCAGGCGGATCTGGTCGAGCAGATGGGCGGGTACATGCTGGCTGAGGCGGAAGGCGTTCGCGTCGTCCGCTATCAGCAGGCCGGCAACATGCGGTGGAAGGATCTCTTCGAGAGCCGGAAGCTGCAGGCGACTGAGGAGGAGCGTCAGCGCTTCCGGCAGGCACCGTCTGAGCGGGTCCGGATCACCCTCGATTCGGATCACCCGATCACGACTGCCGCGCTGGAGGCCATGAGGCTGCCATCGGTTGACCAGGAGACAGAATCTCAGGCATTTTGCCTGTGAGGATGAGGGGGCGCGAAAGCGCCCCCTGTCTCTTGCCTGGAGCGCTGCGGTAAACCACCGGTTTACCAGAGCTTTCCCGGATCTGTTCTCTGGCTATGCGGCCCGAGAGCGATAACGCAGCTGTGCGTCTTCACAGCAATCATTGAAACCCTACAGGGGCCACCACGCCCCGTAGGGGAGTGGTGCGCCTCCAACTTACTGGAGATCCACCATGAACCTTACCCCTTGCGTCCCGATGTCCGCTTACGGTGTTACTGGTAACAACGCAGGCATGATGTCGCCGGCATTTGCCGACGAAAATCACCCGCTGCTCTCCCTGGTACCCAAGCACAACGCGCAATTCCTGTTCCGCACCGAACTGCGTATGCCCGTGATGAACTTTCTGACAGCGTCGGGCGGTGACTCGCTGGCACTCGTCGGTCCGACTGGCGCCGGCAAGACCTCCGTCGTCGAGCAGATCGCGGCGCGGATGCGTTACCCAATGCGCAAGGTCAATGCCCACTCCCGCATGGAAATGCCGGAGCTCATTGGTCAGATGTCGCTGCAGTGTGATCCTGCCACCGGTGATCAGCAGACTGTGTTCGCACACGGGCCGCTGGCGCTGGCGATGAAAGAGGGCAGCATCTTCCTCCTGGATGAAGCTGACTTCCTGGATCCGGCCGTCATGGCCGGCCTCAACGCGGTACTGGAAGGCGGCGCCCTGGTGCTGGCTGAAAACCGCGGTGAGGTCATCGTGCCGCACCCGAACTTCCGCTTCATCATCACCTGCAACACGCGGGGCCAAGGTGATGAGACGGGCCTCTACACGGGTACCCTGTCTCAGAACCTTGCGTCCTGGGATCGGTACCGCATGCTGGAAGTCTCCTACCTGACCAAGGAGGAGGAGCTCGCGGTTCTGCAGGCGACGCTTCCGCAGGTCGATGCAACGATCTTGAGCACCATGATCGATGTGGCCAACGGAGTGCGTCAGCAGTTCATCGGCAATCCTGACCAGGCGCTTCAAGCCGGCCAGTCGGGGCTGACGGTCACCTTCTCGACGCGGACCCTGCTGCGCTGGGCCCGTATCGCGACGACCTACAGCACCGCTGCCAGCAGGCAAGCGAATTTCCCGTTCGCCTGCCCTCTGGCGCAGGCGCTGCGCGAAGCACTGACCAACCGGACGGACAAGCCCATGCGACTGGTGATTCATACCATCGCCAAGGACAAGTTCGGCGCGGCCTGGGCGAACGATCCTGTCGTCGCCCCGGGGGTCTGACCGTGACGCTCTACTTTGCACTGGCCCCCGCGGACCAGAACGAGTTCGAGCAGGCCGATACGCAGTGGTGGGCTGGCCAGGCATTGTCTGGCTTGAGCGCTGCTGCGGCATCTCTCGGATTCTCCAGCGCCTTCGAGGCCGTACAGGCTTCCTTCGGGAAGCTTGCCGCGGGCTCACTGGATCCGGAGTACGAGGTCGAAAAGGTTGTGATGCTGATTGCACTCAAGGTAGCTCTGGAGGAGCCGTCGAATCTGACCCTGTCAGACGATACCGGCGCCACGTTGGAGCCCGCTCGGCCGGATGGCTGGGACCTGGTGCTGCAACGCGTCTGCAACCTCACCGATGCGTCGATGCCGAAATGGAGTGATGCCCTGGTTACCCTGGGCGTTATGCCGCGGCCGATGGACCTCTCCAGCCTTGTGGTAGCCGATGTGGCTGCTGCAGGCGAGACGTCCTTCTGCTTTTAAACCACCCTGGCGGGGCTATCCCGCTGGGGTGGCCTCCGTCCCTTACGATGGAGCGATGTAATGCAACTGAACCTCACCAAGTCGATCGAGCTGTCCAATGCCCACGTCACGCAGGAAGACTTTCTGCTGATGGACCGGATGGCCGCCGACTATCGTGACACCCTCAAGACCAACGACACGTTCGTGCCAGCGGTGCTCGAAACCCGCCATGGCTATGTCATCTGCATCGGCAGTGTGACGATCGAAGGCCTCATCGAGGCCGGCGCTTCGGAAGCTTTCAAGGCCATTCTGGATTACTGCCAGAACGCCCACGACGGCGCGATCATGTACCTGGCGTTCGACCGCGACGCTGAAGTCGAGGACGATCTGCCCACGTTTGACTGGTGAATAGGGGCCTTCGGGCCCCCGTTCTCTGAGCCCGATTTGCTATAGTCGGCTATAGCAAATCCGGTTCTCGGCCGCCTCCATGTGGAGGCAGCTGCGAAGTGCCAGCTGGGCACTCAAAACACCAGCAGCTCATCTCAAACCCAATGGGGGTCTCTCCCCATCGGGGAAGACTCCCGCCCAAACCGGAGTCTTCACCATGCAAACTGCTCAACCCATCAAGGAAATCGAAACCCTCAGCAAGCTGTTGCTGGTAGGTCTCGACGTCAACATCTGGTCCGGCCGCAAAAAGCTCCGTATCGAGGACCTCGGTCCTGGTGTGGATCTGCCGCCGGCGGAGCTCGCATCGCTGGGTAGCAAACGGATCATGGATCCCGAGCAGATCAAGCGGTTCGACAACCTAAAGCGCCGCGCCCATCGTCTCCTTGAGAGCGAAGGCGTGCGCTTCCTGGGCGGCTACGGCATCCCGAACGACGCGGCTCCGGCCATCGCGAAGGAGCTCGATGACATCCAGCGCGAGTTCGGCCTTGAGATCAAATCCTTCCTCGACAACTACGATTCGAATTTCGACGCGTGGGCGCTGAAGTGGGACAAGGATCCGAAGTGGCAAGCTGCGATCGAAAAGGCCAAGACCCCGAAAGAGGTGGTGGCCCAACGTTTAGGCTTTCGCTACACCCTGGTGCGCGTGGTACCCGACAAATCCGATCCGGCCCTGAGCAAAGGGCTGGAGCAGGAAGTGGAGGGTCTTTCCGGACAGCTGTTCCGGGAGATCGCGGACGCGGCCGAGGACCTGGTGGATGGCAGTTTCGCCAACAAGTCCTCTGTCAGCCGCAAGGCGGTCAGCGCGATCCTGAAGATTCACCGCAAGCTCACCTCGCTTGCGTTCTTGAATCCTGGGATCCACCTGGTCGCCGAGCACATGATGTCTGTCATCGAGCAGCTCCCCAAAAAGGGGCCGTACGAGGGCGGGCATTTCCAGACGCTGCAGACACTCATGCTGTCCTTGAGTGACGAGCGCAACATCTCGAAGTTGGCAGCCTCCTTCGCGGCTTCTGCTGCGCAGACAGCTGCCACCGTTGGCATGCCGGCGGCGAGTGTCGTGATCGACCAGGCACCGGCAGCTGCTGTTGCCGTCGTAGCTTTGGCTCCCGATAGCGAGCTGTCGTCATCCCCTGCGGACGACGGCGGCATGTCCGTCGGCGAGCTGCTGGATGAGATCGCCGGGCAACAGGCAGCACCTGGTCTTCAGGAGCTGAGCTCGGTAGCCGCAGAGCTGCAGGCCCGGGCCATTGACGGGCAGGCGATCGATGCCCAGATGTCGGCGTTGGGCGTTGCCACGTCTATTGCCAATATCCCAATGCCGACTACCCAGGACGCCTTGAACTTCTGCATGTAAACCAACCCCCCGGGGGCACCTGCCCCCTTCGGGGGTGGTGTGTCCTCCACTACTGGAGTGACAGCTATGCAACGTTCTCTGAGCAACGCCTTCCCGATTATCGCGCGCTACTTCTGTGACGACCTGGGGGTGCGCATCGAGTTTGGTGGCAACCAGCCGGCCACACAGGACAAGGTGATCTACCTGCCAGTGCTTAAAGATGAGTCGCCCCGCATGGTCAACGTCTCCTTCGGGTGGACGGCCCATGAGTCGGCGCACATCAAGTACACGGACGATGAACCTTATGAGCTGGCCAACGCGGAGAGCCCCTTCATGGGGCGCTTTCTGAACCTGCTCGAAGACCTGCGGATCGAGAAGCGCATGATGGAAGACCATTACTGCGCCATCGAGCCGCTGCGGGTGACTGCCCAAGAGGTGTTCCAGAAGCCTTGGAGCGCCGACGGCAAATCCGAAGCGGTGGTTTTGCACGACGCCTGCCTGATCATCGGCCGGGCGCGCTTGCTCAATCAGCCGATCGAAGAGGTCGCCGTTGTCCTGGACGCTGCGTTGGCCAACACCTTTGGTGCCGGCCGACGCGCGAAGATCCTGGGGCTACTGTCCACGGTCACCGGCTTGCCGGATACCGCAGGGGTGTACCAGCTCGCGCATCGGATACTCGATGTGCTGGATGAAGAGGAGCCTCAGCAGCCTGACGCTGGCGCGGATCCAGATCCTACGCCGCAAGGTCAGGATCAGGGTCCTCAACAGGGCCAGGATCAAGGCGCTCAGCAAGGCCAGGGTCAACCTGGTCAGGGCGAACAGGGCGACTCCAGCAGCGGCGGTCAGGCAGGTCAAGGCGACGCGCAAGCGACGTCCGGCCAGGCTGGCGCCGATCAGCAGGACGCCAAGCCAAGCTTGAAGCAGCGGGTGGTGAACGCTGACTCGCAGGCCATGCAGGATGCGCTTGGGGATGTCTCATCCCAAGCCGCTACCCTGATCGGCGCCAACGCCGGCGGCACAAGCTCCACACCGAGTTCGGTACTGGCGCACGCTGTCGGTTCACACGCTCTGCAGCAGGACGTCGTCATCAACGGACGCGCCGCCTCCATGGGGCTGCGCCAGGTGCTCAATGGCCTCATTCAGGGCAGTCAGAACGCACGGGTCACTGTGCGCAAAACGGGCAGTCGCCTGGATACAGCGAGCCTTGCACGGGTGAGGGTTGGGGAAAACCGGATCTTCCGGAAACAGGAACCCGTGCAGCGCACCAACGCTGCTATCCAGTTGTTGCTCGATGGCTCTGGCTCTATGGGTGTGAAGACCGGCGGGCGCAAGCCTATCCAGGTTGCGGAGGAGGCGTGCTTTGCGATGCTCACGGCATTGGAGGGCATTGCCGGCGTTACCAGTGGTGCGATGGTTTTCCCTCGGGGAGATCGCGAGCAGGTCGGCGTTTTGAAACGGCACGGTCAGAACCTGGCCAGCGCCGTGGCAGAACAGCGCTTCGGCCTGACCGCTTCCGGCGGAACACCGTTGGCCAGCGCCATATGGCCGGCCGCCGGTGATCTGCTGCGCGCCAAGGGACAGCGGAAGGTGCTGATCATCAGCACCGACGGCGACCCGCGGAACGTGACTGACGTGATTGATATGGTCGCCCGGTGCCGCGCTTCAGGGATCGAGGTGTTCGCGATCGCCTATGGCGAGGCGAACGCCACGAAGCTGCAGCAGATGTTTGGCACCGGTCACTGGCAGCTGCTGGATGACCTCGGACAGCTGCGCGGCGCCCTCCAGGCGCTCGTGCAGCGTGTATTGACCCAGGCCGCCTAACCGCGGCCGCAGATCTTCCAACCGCCTTACGGCGGACAACCCACCAGGGGACATACCCCCCTGGTGGGGGTGTGTCTCCTCCTAACCGGAGGCATACCATGCAACTTGCGCTTTCTTTCAACGAAAGCTCGTTTTGCGAATTTCCCTTACCGCAGCGCTTGCCCAGGCCGTGGCTCAAACGGGCGCCTCGCAAGACGAACACCGCTGTTGATATCGAGCAGCTGTATTTCGACCTGCTGGCCATTCCGGACAGCGAGGTCGACACCTACGTGTGGACTGATGCCGACATCGATCGCATCCGCGAATACATGCTGCATCACGCGCTGGGGGTTCTGATGGACCGGCGAAATTCGCTGGTGTCTCGCCAGGAGCACTGGGCCTGGGTCATGGACGAGGATGACTTTGGTCCCTTCTCGTTCAAGACCCTGGCCTACTTCGCCGGCGTCGACAGTGAGTTGCTGCGCGAGGGTTTAATTCGAACCCTCACCAAGCACCAGGTCCTCGAGCAACTGACGGTGTGATTGCTTGACACCTCCCCCCTCACCGGGGGAGGCTTTTTCTCGAGTCTTATGGGCAGAGCGCCAGGCTGCGCCGATCAGATTCTCCTTGACCTCTGTTGGTCGAGAGATACCCAGCTGGGGGTTTCCAGCACCTACCGTTCCGGCCCGTCCGGAGCATCACACCCTTGGGGGCACGTTCCCCTGGGGGTGACGTGTCTCCTCTCTACGAGGAGTTCACCATGCGTTATGTACCTACCCACTCACCTGCGGTCGATGCCCTGCTGTTTCCCTATCGTGCTCCGGAGGTCTATCGCACCCGGGCGGATTACGAGCAGCTTGATCGGCTTCAACGTGAAGCACTACAGGACCGGCAGCGCGAATTCGCGCAGCGTCTTCATGGGGTCATGCAAAGCGGGCCCTGCTCGCTGCGAAGCTTCCCTTCGCCAGTAGCTGACACCACCTGGCGCGATTTGCCGCGCTTCCATCACGCCGCGCAGTTCATCCCGTTCGAGAGGTCTACCTCGGCGACGGGGCAGGACTATTTCGCAGCGCCGCCGGCGAGCCTTTCAGACTATGAGGGCTTCGATGTCGGCGAGGATCTGCCGGCCTCCGATGAGGCACCTGCCGTCCCGCCCAGGGCGGCGCAGCGGCCGACCCTATCGACGGCGTCCTCGGACGTGATCGATTGGTCCGGTGCAAAAGAAGGGGTAGTCAAACGGCATGGCCGGCACCGCTACCGCTTCGAGCGAAATGCCTCGTTCTCCTACCTGGTCCGTTTGGATACCGGTGGCGATGTGTGGGGCATCGAGCTGCAGCAGGTCGTCAATGAGCTGAACATCGAGGTTGGTGATCGGGTACAGCTCAAGCGCATGGGAAAGGAAACTGTCGAAGTCGACGAGAGAATCCTCGACGCCGATGGCAACCCGACCGGCACACGCAAGAAGCACGTCACGCGCACCATTTGGCGTGGCCGCATCCTGCAGAAGCACGCCTGATCGCCGCCGGCGACTCCGGCATCAACCTACCCTTTGCGGGCCACTCCCGCATAGGGGGTGGCCCGCTCTTCAACTGGAGAGACGACCATGACACAAGCCGATTCGGTACCCGCTTTTCGCTTTAAGCAGCGCGCAAGGTTCGCTGGCCAGTGGGAACACGATGTGTGGGAGAACGGCCAGCACTACCTGGTGATCGTGGGGGACAACTCTCACCGGCACCTGCGTGACTGGATGACCGGCCTTACCGATGAGCAGTACCTGCGCGATGTGGTTGGTCGCGAGAACCTCATCAGCTGCCTCAATCAGTCCGCGCCTAGCGCTGCGCTGGTGGATGCCTTCAACGCCTGGCGACAGGAGTTGTATACCGAGCGCCTCAACCGGCTATGCGGTCAGCCCGAGCGCTATGGCGTGATTGAGCAAGACGATCCGGTTCGCGAGCCCTATCCCATAGTGCACGCGGCCAGATACGAACTTGGGATCGGTTGGGTGCGTACCTGATCGATCCTCGATAGACCATCAACCCTCTGCGGCCTTTCTCCCGCAGGGGGAGGGGCCGCTCTCTACCTTGGAGCTTCCCCATGACCAATACTCAAACGCTGCCATCTGTTGAGCTCAAGCGGACCATGCTCAACCTTCGGGTCCGCTGGCGCTCGAGCTACCAAGGCCGCCATTCGTTCGACTGTTTCTTGGACGGCGCGTCGTGCCGGTTTGAGGTGCAGACCGAGCGCAGGACGCGCGACGCATACTCGAATTGCTCGCCTGAGGAATTCGAGCGTGACGTCAACGGATCGGTCGGGCTGGTGCATTGCGGTTTGCCGCTGTCGCTCGAAGCCGTCGCCGGGTTCAACCGGTCACGCTACGACGAATACAAGGCGCAGATCGATCTGATCCTGGCTCAGCCTGAGAAGTATGGCCATTACACGCCGGAGCCGTTTCACGTGTACCTAGGCGGGGTCTGGAGCAAAGAGGCCGGCTGGTCTCGGCTCCACACGTTCGACGAGGTGCTGGCTCTCAGCGGTATCCCGGCTAGCGAAGCGGTAGACGGTACGCAACACCCTTAACCCACTGCGGGATCACCCCGCACTGGGATGGTCCCGCTCCCACCCAGGAGCAAAACCATGAATACCCATCAAGCCCTGCTGGTCTGCCAGCTGTTACTCAAGCGTGCAGGTTCGCGTGTGCGCCTCCGGCAGCCCTCGCATTGCGGGACCGATTTCTGGTCCTTCACCGTCGTCGGCCGTGGTCGCCTCGGCAACCGCATCGTGGTCCCGTTCGTTCATAGCTTCCAAGGCTATCGGATCCTGGGAATCCTCGATCAGACGGGCCGCAACGCTCGTTGGAACGGCCTTGGCCAGGCGCTCGCCGGATGCCGCCAGCTGGCTCACTACGGTGACATCGGCGAAGTGGTTGTCCGTTTCGGACAGCCTACGCTGCTCAAGGAGTATCACGTGGGTTCGCCCGAGGTGATCCCCAGGCTGTCGCCGACGCTGCGCAAGCTGCTCACGACGGCGCCCGCGGCCGATCAGCTGATCGTGCGTGACCGCAATACCGGTGACGATGTGGTCGCCAGTACGCTGCCCGGGGAGGACGTTGCTCAGTTGCTGAGCAGCTGCCTCGCCGGCGCCGCGGTTGCAGCGCCGGGCAACGCTTCCCAGCTGATCGCTGAGTTCGGTTTGGACCTGTGCTTAGGCACCGGGACTGACCGAGGCATGCTGCTATCCAGAGAGACGCTACGGCGGACGCGTTCCGCCCTGCTGACTGTTGCGTGACACACCTGCCCCCACCCGGGGGCGGGCCTTCTACCGAGTCTTTTGAGCAAGCGAAGGCTTGCTGAGCAGACTTCTCCGTCATCGATGTCGATGCCGGGTAAGCCAGCTGACGCCTAGTCAGCACACCACCAACCCAGCGCGGGGCTCCATGATCCCGCGTGGGGATCATGGCCTCGCTTCAAGGAGCAGACCATGAACGAACGTACCCTTCACACCCTCATCGCCGCTTTGCGTTTTTGGCAGCTACACGAGGGCCAGCATCCATCGCCATTGGTGGATGTGGCCAGCAACGACGGTGAGGTCGACCCGCTCTCCTCGAGGGAGATCGATGACCTCATCGAGAATCACCTGAACGCCGGCGGCGCCGACCAAGATTCCTGGTTGAGCGTTAAAAGGGAGGGATTTGGTGTCGCTGTCCTCTTGGACGATGGCAAGCCGACCCTCATCCAAACCACCGGCATGCCGGCCGGTGCGCGCGTGCAGGTTTTCAACGAGGTCAACCTCGAGCACCTGAGCCTGTATGGCCCTGGGGAGCTGAGCACTCTCGTGCTGCCCACCGGCAACAACCGCATCTACGTCAAAGACGTCACGCCTGAGCTTGAACAGATAGGCAGCGTCGACGACCTGATGCATCTCGCAACGCGATAACCCTCAAACCCTGGCCGGGGTGACCCCCGGTAGGGGGCGCCGCGGTCTCCTTAAAGGAGCACTTCGATGCATACCATAGACGCAAGATTGGCCAGCCGCCTGAGTCAAGCCCTCTACCATCTCACCAAGGTGGAAGTGGACTTTCCGGAGGGTAGCGAGGCTGAGTGTGCAGCGATCTTTCAGTTTGCCGCCCAGGTCCAGTGCGAGCTGTCAGCGCAGCTAAAAATCCAGACGCGTCCCGAGCCGGTCGTGGTGATTGATATTGACAGCGCAGGCGCGCTTTCAGTGTCGTCCACGCAAACGGTTCATCGAGTCCTCGAGGCCACAGGCCTTCTTGAGGGACGCTGGTCGGCAGGAGAGATTGAGTTACCGGCGTCCTGTACGGTCATCGGTCATTCGATCATTCAGGGATCTGATCGGATGGACGCTTGCGTACAGGCAGGCGTCCCTGGGCTCGTACCAGCAGCGAGCTTGGCACCACGAACGGTGGCGCCATGCATGATGCTTTGGGAGCACTCTGTGGATGGTCTGATGCTGCTGAGCGATGAGCCGATGTGGCTTATCGTTCGACGTGCGGGGGAGGCGGTACGCCTCTCTTGCGCAAGCGTGGTCGGCCTCGCCCCTGGCGACGATATGGCGCCACCATCGGAACCAACGCACCCAACGCTCGTGGTGACGCTCTTGGAGGGCGGTATTACGAACCTGCAGTCTTCTGCGGCTATGCGGGTGGTGACGTTGGAATACGGCACCCCCGACGCGGAGCTGTACGAAGGGACCGGCGTCGACGGTGAGGATTGCATCGTTTGCGAACACCGCCTGTCCCGGCACGTCGTCGGCGGAAGCTTTGCCATAGATCCCGATCGCGTCATGAGCGTGATCGGCCAACTCAGCGCGTCCTTCCCGGCGTAACCTGAGATTCAACCCTAGCGGGCATTCATGCCCGCTAGGGGCGTGCGTGCCCGCCTCTTTCGAGGTGCATGCATGACCATCATTCTTCAAGCCGCAAGGCTGTTGGGACCACGCCAAATCGGCCGACGCGCAAGCGTCACCACCGATACGATGAAGATCCTGCTTTGGGAGCTATCGGACGGTGCGGTTCTCGAGCTTCACCGCGAGGCGGCGCCCGGGAAGCGGCCGCGCTTCACCCTGGTCCGAGAGCGCGGTGACGGCTTCGACGACCTGCTGGTGTACTACGAGCGCGGGCGCGCCCGGGTCTTCAGCCCTAACCGCTACGCTGCTGCGTAAATATCCCCCTCTGGCCGCTTTGGCGTCCAGAGGGGGCTTTGCTGGCATTGGCCCAGCCGCTTCGCTATAGTCGGAGCGCGCATCGACGCCTGAGCTGGCAGCCCAGCACCCTTCCTGATCCGTTCGAGATGGCTTTCCCAAGCCCTGCTTGCGAAAGCGATCTTTTCTGTCCCCGCATGCGCGGTGGCAGATTCCTCAGCTGACCTGGTCAGCACCTCACCCACCTGCGGGGCTACTGGCCCTGCAGGGTCATAGCCTCGCTTCACTCTGGAGCGATCGGCATGAACCTCTACCACTGCACGTTTGAAATGGCTGACTACCGGGTATCTGCCCAGGTAGCTGGTTCGAGCACGGTCGACGCGGCGAGTCGCTTCGTCGTGTCTCCCTTCGGCAAACGGCTATTTCGCCACATCGCACCGCGGGCATCGGCGGCCGGTTCCGTCATCGGTTTCTTCGATGGCAGCCGGTACGTGATGGCCTTACCGCTGTGGCGCACCCCGGCGCGCGATCAGTTCGGCAAGCCCCGGTGCCTTGTCTCGGCCTGGAGTCTCACGACTCAGGCCGTCGACGACCTCTGCTTCGATGCTTCGGCGGTTGCCCGTCGCAGCGTCTGCGTTTCTTAACCCCCTGGGTGGCCGTGTCCCCCTCGGGGCATGGCCACCTCCTACTCCCGGAGATAGTCATGAAACTCACCTACACCTGTTCGCTCGTTTCCCGCGGTTTCAAACTGGTTGATCAAGCTGTCGGTTACGACATGCAAGATGCCGCCAGGCGGTTCCTAATGGACGGCATGGGGATGATAGCGGCGCAGCGGTTCAACATTGGCGTCGTCGACGACCTTCAACGTATTCCTAATGCGCACAGCTTGGATCCTTTTATCCTGAGCGGTGGCGTTGGTACACAACAGCCGTGGTCGCTCAAGGTCACCTCGGAAGGCGATGTGGACGAGGTCAATGTGGTGGTGCATCAGACAGATAGCGGTGACCTTCTGCTCTACAGTGACGGACGCGTGAACCTCTATCACCTGAAGGCCGGCGATAACAATTGGGACGCCGAGTCGGATCCGCAGAGCTGTGTGATGCTCGAACGCCAGGAATTTTTCGTGGCCAGGGCTGTTTGCGGTCCGACCGATATAACGCGGCATTTGCAGGCGCTAGAGCACGTCGCGGCAAGCAACTGATCGACAACTCAAACCCTATCGGGGCATCACCCCCGATAGGGGGTGTGCCTCCTTCAACTGGAGCACATCATGAAATTTCCGAACTCGATCCTGTCTTTCCCGGACCGTGGACCCTGGGGCAATAGCCGCTACCGCGGCAACTGCAGTGGCCACGTCATCCAGGGCTTCTTCGCCACCTA
>Ga0157359_1000704_pt1 | contig 12593 bp, 8 predicted proteins | sample AttcapACBM3_FD_111482 | JGI IMG/M metagenome (GOLD analysis project Ga0157359, IMG submission 111482) | Fungus gardens microbial communities from leaf cutter ant in Botucatu, State of São Paulo, Brazil - Atta capiguara ACBM3 | ecosystem: Host-associated > Fungi > Mycelium > Unclassified ...
AGTTCCTCAAATATACTGATTTCAACTTGATCAGCTCAAGAAGAATTATTTACTAATGCTAAAAGAAGCAGATCAACCTCTAGGAGTATCAATCTTTATGTTCATTATCATGTTGTTATAGAGTTCTTGAGAGTTTGACAGTATACTTAAGTCAAAGGGAAAAGATACATTTGCTAAAATTCTTTTGGGTACTACTATATGAGATAATAGTAAGAAAGAAAGAAGTGATGTGGTCTCTTTTTTTCTAGATATTATCTTAGACAAAGTATATAATATATAAGCTGAATAGTTATATTGTAACTCTTATTCTAAAAATCAACTAAAACTAAAATTATCTTCTAGTATTCACAGTGACACATCTCTCTATTCTTTAGATAGAATAACCTTTCCAATTTTTCTAAGTGTATCCTCTGAAATATGCAACCAGTATTAGAATAACTAGACAAATTCCACAAGTTATATGGAGTTTATAATCTTCAGAAAAATCCTAAGTCTATTGTTCATGACTATTTAATATATTAATTACCTCTATATAATTCTAAGAGAACAGGATGAAGTTTCCTAGAGGAAAAAACTACTTTAAATACCTAAATAGTTTATACTAATCAAATAGAATATCAAACAGAACATTACTAATATAATCATAGAATGATTATGTTAGATGGTTAAGGAACTTTGTGTTATGACTTATGTTTAAGGAATAAAACAAAAAATAACTCTTATATTGAGTAATACAAGAGAACTCAATAGAGTTCCAAGTATAAGATAATTAGTTTATCTTTATACTATAGACTATGGTCTATATACATACTATAACTAACCTATTCTGAAGTTCATATGCTTTCTATAAAACCAACATGCTATTGCTATACTGTATGATATCATCTGTCAAAAGTTGTAAACAGTAGACTTGGTTTTGATTTTATTTCCTTTCTATTTTATTTTTATTTTCTATTTTTTCTTTTTTCTTTTCTTTATTTTGGATATGAGGTAAGATCATATGTAACAGAAGTGTGACATCTGTTGCAGTCACAAATTGCACAATCATGTGATAAAAAGAAAGATACAAAATGTCAAACTTACAAAGTTTGAAACTAAGTTTCTTTTAACTTTCCTTTTCATTTTATTTTATTTTTATTTTCTCTTCTTCTCTTTTATTTTCTATTCTAGAAACTAGGGTTAGGGTTTGGCATGACATCATGATTATAATGTCACAAGTCACATGGTAGCAATGGAAGAATGGAGAAGGTTCTGGAAAGATAATATTATATGGTATATTTAACATATGCTGATCTTAAAGCAAATACATGGTTATTGAGGATAGACTAAAGTAGTGGTAGCATGGACCATGGAGTTTCAGTATATAAGATAGACAATTCTGTACAGAGTTCTCTATTGAGTTTTCTTGTATTAAACCCTAATCTAAGATTTTTGTCTGATTGTCCAACTCTAAGAACTTTGAGTTGTAACATAAGTGTGTCTATGGTCTCTCTAGTACTTCACTTAACTTTAATTTCTCCACTGGTATCTCTGTTTTATTATTTATCCTTTGACACATATCACAACTATCCACATATTTTTCTATATCTTTTATTGCTCCTAGCCATCAGTAATTCCTCATCACTAATTCTATTATTTTCTACCTTCTTTCATGTTCTGTTACTAGTACATTATAATGTAACTGGATTATCTCTACTCTTAACTTCTCATCCTCTGGTATATATATCTTTTATTTCTTTAACACTAAATCTCCCTCTATCTGCCATTTGTCTCTCCTTAATACTTTAACTCCTATTTTCTTCATTTTCTCTACTATTCTAACTATCTTTTTGTCTTTATCACTAGCTATTTTCTAGTATTTCTACTTCTGGTTCTTCTATTACTACTTTTGCTAAACTATAAATCCATTGTTCTTTAATTAATGTTTGATTTTTGCTGTTCTTTTTTACTCCTACTTTCCAGTCCAGTTTCCTACTAAGTCTATTTGCCTTTTCTACTTTTATTTCTAAGACATACTTTATGAAATATTCTAAGTTCTTATAGTCTATCCAAATCTTGAACTTGAATTTAGCACCCTCTAATAGATATCTCTAGTTTTCCAACCCCCTTATTACTGCCAATATCTTATTATAAATCTTATAGTTTCTTTCTATCTTGTTTAGAGATTTTAAGAAGAAAGCTACAGATTGTAAGAGAAACTCTCAAGAGGTTATTTTAAGGTAATGCTTAGGTAATACTAGTAGTAGTGATCTTATCTATATCTCTTGATCTATTACTACATACTTATTTATTCCTTTTTCCTTTAATACTTATTATGCTTAGATCTTATTAGATAATTGTATAGTCTGTATTGTAAGTACTGTATCATGTGACAGACTACCTTCTATAGTATATATAAAAGCTTGTATGAGTAAATCTACTCTTATCTAAATATCAGCCTAACTTCTAGAGTACTTATCTAGCTTAATGTCAAGTATAGTTTATATCAGAAATTAAAATACCACAGAGTTAGCTCAGAAATGTGCAGAGTATATAACTCTGTGGAAAAAGCTCAGTGATGTGGATTTATAGAACAACCTTAGCTTCAGCTTATATGTTGTACCATCTGTCTATCATGTGGTTACAACTTCAGAAGAATAAATGAAGTCCAAGATAAAAGTAAGTACTGATTGGATATGTTACCATTAAACACCAGAGATTGAGTTCAATAAGAGTTATCTTTGTTGATTATCAGACTAGCAAATTACAGTATAACTATTAGTCTTATATACAAGTTAGATATATAGAAGATGTTTGGGGTTTTAGTATATTGCTCCAAGCAGAGATTTTAGTGGTAAGATACTGATAAGAGTAAGATAGAAGAACTCTGCTATAGAAAACCAAGTTTGATAGAAGTATTTCTATTATAGATAACTAAATATCTAGATTGTTGCATTACTGCTACAGAAACATGTTGCAAGAAGAGTAGCTGTCATGAAAGATGGGCTTGTGTTGTAAATATTGGAATGATAGCATCACCATGAGGTCATATCTTCAAAATAGGTAAACTTGATATATAATACTTAATAAGTGAGATTCTCTCATACATATCTTCATTTCCTATCTCCATACTCTATAGATAAATACTTCTCCTATTGTATAGTCTAATACATCTACTTCTATTCTCATTTTTTTGTCTAAATCTAGTGCTGCTAACACCAGTTCTTTTGTAAATCTTTCTTTCAACTCCTAAAACATTTTTTCTGTCTAATCTCACTTTTAATATTTTTTCACCAAATTATGTAATGGTCTGGCTATCACTGCAAAATCTTTAATAAACTGCCAATAATAATTAGCTAGTCCTAAAAACTTTTATACATCTTTAACTTCTTTCAGAGTTGGCTAGTTCAATACTCTTTTTACCTTCTCCTCTTCTATCTTAATTCCCTTCAGTCTAATTACTATTCCTAAGAATCCCACCTCCTTAATCTTCCACTTGCATTTTTCTGGTTTTATATATAAATCATTCTCTGCTAACCTCTTTACTACTTTTTTTACTACCTTATCATATTCCTTCTCTTCTTTTGTTTTCATAATTATATTGTCAATGAAACTCCTTACTCTTCCAATGTTGATCAAGTTCCGTAGAACTTTGTTTATCATTGTTTGAAACATTGCTGAAAAGTTGGTTAGTCTAAAGAACATAACCATAGGTTCAAATAACTCTTTCAGAGTCATGAATGCTGCCTTTCACTTATTTCTCTTTTTTATCTATATATTATTATACTCTCATCATAAGTTCAACTTTGTAGATACTTTTTTAGTACCTATGTTTTCTACAATATTCAAAATAAGAGACAAAGGATAATTATTCTTAATAGTCTACTCATTTAAATACCAAAAATTTTGTACCATATGCTTCTTACAATCCTTCTTTCTTACATAAAATACAGATGCTATTTGAGGTGATTTTGAGGGTCTGATATACCCCTTCCTCGATTTTTTTTCAATGAACTTGCATATCTCCCCTCTCTCCTCTCTTAACAATGGATATATCTTTTCTTTTCTCAGCACAAATCCTTCCTTCAATTCAATTGCATGATATCATACTTTATTTGTCAGCATTCTCTCACTTGCTTTCTTTCCAAAGATATAGATTCACTTGTGAAATCTTTGAGAAACCAATTTTTTGGCCTTTTCTTCAGATTTTGCTACCTCTTTCTCCTCATTCCAAATTTCCCATTCCTCTGCTACCTTCCCCTTCCTTACTTCCATCATTCTTTTCCTCTTTTGTTTTTTCTTCTGCTTCTTCTCTTCTCACTTTTCTTCTTCTTCCTTCTTCTCTTTTTTCTTCTGCTTCTATTATCCTAACTTCTCTTGTTTTGGTCTCCACTACTTTCCACACTCTTTTGAACATCTTGTTATCTTCACTTCTCCTGCTCTCCAGTCAATTTCAGGATTGTGGCAAGCCAGTCACAGTATTCCTAAAATTATACTCCATTTCTACTCTCTAACCTTGTTGATTTCTATTTTCTCTCTGTGTCCTTGGTAATAAATATTTACCTCCACTATATGCTCAATAGGTCCCTCTTCGTTAAAGTAACTGTTCATATTTTATATATTGGTCTTTTTATCTTTTTCAACTTGAAGCTCTGCTTTCTAGCAAACTTTTTATCTAGCCCAATCTTTACCATTACTTCTTTCAGCATATTCTCATTGTCTAGGCTATAGCAGAATGAATTTTCTATTACTCTAGAGAGCATTACAAACCTATTGTAGTTAGAACCTAATCAAGAACTATTAGATTCTCCTTCTTATTTAAATTATTTACAGTGTTTGAATTATCCTCATAATTCATCCTTTTTCCTTGTCCTATTCTTCCCTGGTTTCCCCTCTCTCTATAGTGTTATGTAATATAATCAAAATTTTCACAGTTATAACAATTTCTTCCCCTATTCATGCTTATGGCATATGACTTGTACCTTAGTACAAACACTATCTGCTACTGTTGTGGATTAACCATAGTCATAGTAGTCCTCTTCACTGTCTCTATTAGAGTAGGCCCCACTAGTGCTCACTGTTGAACTTTTATTTCCTAGACCAAATCTAGAACTAAGACAATCATTGCTCTTGTGCTCTACCAGCAGTTGCTAATGTATTTATTCTTTGAGCTGGAACTTCTGTTTCTCTTCTATCTCTCAACCTATTCTCTTCTTGCCTACTCTTTCTCCAGTATCTATCTAAGCTCATTACTCTCTCATACCACTGCTTAATATTTCTTGGAGGTCTTTTTGCCTCTATGAGCTTCCTTCTAATCACTTTATTTATCTCTCTCTTAAATTTCTCTATCAAAGGTCTTTCTTCATATTCACTTTCTCTTGCTGTCCTCCTGAACTCTTGTATGAATTGCTCCATTGTCTTATTCCCTTGTTCTACTTTCTTCAATTCTGCTATCTTTATTATTTTATTGTCTTCACCACCAAAAATGTTTTGCTTCCAAATATCAGCTGATTCCCCTTACACACTGTCAAAAACTCTGAAACTTTGCCTATCTTTCTATTAAACATTTGTAACTCAGTTATCTCTACATTTGACCCAGTGTTAGGTCTAGGGATTGCTGCTTCTGCCTCTCTACCTGCTTCTCTTACTATTAGTACTTGAATTTGTGCCTGAATAGTTGCCAACTGCTTCTAATATTGTTTGATAACCTGTTTATAATTGTTTGAGCTATGTTGACTCATATAACCTTAGACTTGGCTTAGATTGCAACTTAGGCAAAAACTTGAGTAAAAATGGGAAATGAGTCAATAATAAAATAAATTCTAGTACATATCCAGCATAATATAAACTTTTGTAAAACATAAGGTAGTCAATCATGTAATTGTAACAATACCCTTGTTTTAATGTTCATATCCCTATGAACTTATTCCAGAAATGCTAGATCTCCTACTATATATCTTACTACTAACTTCTTGGTTAGTCTGATGACCAATGTTTCATGTAATGTTAGTGTGATGAAGAATGGTTTGTATAGTGGTCCTCTAGTATACATATCAATGAGAAACTCTTAATGACTTGTATCTGAGTTATATTTCTGTTTGATAAACTTGGCTATGATCTCTTTCTAATATTAAAATTTCTCCTTCTTGTTAAATGGCTCTATAATGATCTGGTGGGAGGACTGGTATTGTTTTTGTTGAAGCTTGTAATATTTTTGATGATATGTTTTATGGTTTGTCCAAGAATATTTCTTCATTTTGAACCATTTCTTCTTTTTATTTTCCTTTATTTGTAATTATTGGTTGAGGTGTATTGTGATATGATTCCTAATATATATCTTGTATTATTTTGATATGATTCTCTACCTTTTTGTCTTCTTTGCCTTTGCATTGATCTAATTAATTATCAAGTAACACTTATATGTGGTATGCTTGATGTTTCTGAATTCCTCTAATATGTTATAGATGTTTCCTTCAATCTGTTCTTTATAAGCTTCACCAGTTTGAAGTAATGTGATCTCAATATCTGCTAACTGGTTATTTACAACATTCACCAACTTGACTAGATTATGGATTTGCAGTTGAATGTTGGCTATTGTCTCCAAATTATCTTATGATATTTCCTAGTCCAATCTTTCTTTTCATAGTTTAAAGTTACAATAAGGTTCATGTTGTTAATAGTATGAGTAATATAGAGGTTAGAAGAGGTAGAGGCAGTTGTGAATTGATAGGCTATTGTTTGAATTTCTCTATACTTGGTTTGCTTTTAAGATGTTAACTTGGAGTTTTTACTCTCTTCTTTTATAGGTTTTGACTCAAAATCTTCATCCAATAGTCTTGAATTGCCTTCTTGGCATATAGCAATCCCATTTCTACTATCTATTGATTGTGCTTATTTCTATATCCTGTCCAGTAAACCAAAAATTATGTGCCTTGTTCTTATTTTCTGTGATTTCTTATCTCTTCCACTTTGTATTCTTCTTCATTAATAATATCTGGTAGTGGTACTGAATCTATGTATTGTCCTTTGAACTGGGGTTCTCTGTATCATGTCAGCAAGTCTTCATTAAACATGTTGTGAATTGCTCATCCTTCTAGTAACTCCAGCTGAAATACTCTTTGACCAATATTCTTTATAATTTTAAAAGATCCATATCTTTTTTGGTCCAGCTTTATAGAGAGTTGTTTCAAATAGATATTCTTAGCCTTTAGCCTTATATTGTCTTCTTTCCTCAATTCTTGTGAATTTTATCTCTTTTTGTCAAATTGTTTCTTTATAGCTTCTTTTACTATTTCCATTAATTTCTTTGCTGCTTCCCAACTTCTTTATAGTCTTTCAAGGAAACTCTCTAGTTTTGGTGATTCTGTTTTTACTATTAGGTTTCCTTTTCATAAATGTCATCCAAAGTTAAGTTTGAATGGAGTGTAACCTATAGCTGTGTGTCTTCTATTGTTGTACTGGAATTTTGCTGCTGATAACTATTCCATCCAATTGTCTTGTTGGTAATTAATATAATATCATAGAAACACTTCAACTTCTCAATTGATTCTTTCTGTTTGACCATCCATTTGAGAATGATACACTGTAGATAGTGTTCTTCTTGTTTCCAATATCTTGCTAAGGTTTTTTATGAACCATGAGATGAATTGAGGTCTTTTGTCACTGAGAATTCTTTGTGGTACTTCATGAATTTTGCATATTTTGTCTTTGTAGATTTTGGCTATATTCTCTGATGATACTGCTATAATTGTTGCTTTAAGCCTGATCATCTTAGTAAATCAATCTACTATAACCACTATTGTATCTTTGTCATTTGATTTGGGAAGTAGTCCAATGATATCAATACTGATTTCCTGTTATGGTTTTTTAGATGTCTCTAATGGGTGAAGTTCTCCTGCCTTTTTCATATGTTACACTTTATTTTGCTGACATTTCTGGTATTCTTAAACATATTTCTTAATATCGTTTCTTATTTCTGGCCACCAATAGTTTCTCTTGATCAACTGAAACATCCTTTATTGTTCTGGGTGTCCTACATTTGCTAGTTTATAGTTTTCTTATAAGATCTGCTTTCATATCTTCTAGTTGTTTGGAATGTATATTCTTTCTTTCATATAAACCACTCTATTGTCTTTCTATACTTGTCCATCTTCTTTTACTAAATCTTTCTATACTTCTTGTTCTCTAGTGTTGTTTCTCTGGATTTTGTCCAATGATGTAGTTTCTTCTACTACTTAGTTTTCTCTAAGTACTATTACTTCTGCTTTTGTGTAGATTCTTCTTGTTTATAGCTCATTCTTGAACATCTTTATATTCTTGTTATTGTTTTTTGTGTCCATCTAGTCTTTCCTAGATAAAATGTCTGCTCTTGTATTCATGTTTCCTGGAATATGTTATAAGATGAAGTTATAATCCTATAACTTTAAATACCATCTTATTTGTCATCTGCTAAGTTTGTGCAATTCTCAGAAATACTTGAGGTTTTCTTGATTTGTCCAGACTTCAAACTTTTCTGTGGTGTCTAGTAGATATTGTCTTCATTTTGAAAAAAGCTTCTACTATAGCCAGTAGGTTTTTGTCATATATCTCATAGTTTTATTTGACTACTTACATTGTCTGTGATAAGAATGCAATGGGTTTCCATTTCCCTTCTTGTTACCAAGATAGAACTCCTCCAATTGTATATTTTAAAGTATTGGTTTCTACTCTGAATTTTCCTTCTCTTTTCAGTAGAGTGAGTACTAGTTAACTTGTGATCTTGTTCTTCAACTCTTCAAATATATTTTGAGATTTTTCTTTCCATTTCCATACCTTTTTTCCTTTGAGTTCATTGAGAGGTTTCACCATATGACTAAAGTTCTTGATAAAGTATCTGTAAAAATTTGAAAACTCTAAGAAACTTGCCATTTCTTTTATCTTGGTAGAGATTTTCCATTCTTTGATGGCTTTGACTTTGTTATTTTCTATTTGCACTTCTCCTCTTCTAACTACCACTCCTAGTATAGGTATCTTCTCAACATCAAAGTTATACTTTGACTATTTAAAACAGAGGTTATGTTTTTCTGCTATCTTCAAAAACTATATTATCTTTTCTTTTAGTTTCTTCTTAGTCTTAGTGGGTATAACAAAATCATCCATGTAATTAGCTAACACTCCTTCATATAAGAGTTCTTGGAATATGCTGTTCATTATTTTTTGAAATATTCCCAGTGAGTTGCATAATCCAAAATACATTACTTTTGGTTCAAATAGTCTTTTGTTGGTTAAATATGTAGTCTTCCATTCATCTCCTTCCTTAATCTGTACATTATTATATCCCCAGATAAGGTCCAATTTATTAAAGTACTTAGTATTCTTGAGCTTGTTGATTACTTTCTCTATTAAAGATAATGGCATTTTGTTTTTTATTGTATGCTGGTTCAATTTTCTATAGTTCTGTACCAATCATAATAATCTGTCTTTTTTTGGAATGTAAAAACATGATGTTACATATCATGAACTTGATCTCACAATAAGTCTAGCCTTAAGTTGTTCTTCTAACCATTGATTTAATACTTTATTCTCTTTGACTGTCATAACATAAGTCTTGGTATTTAGTTCTCTTGGTGCATCTTCTATCAAATTAACTTTGTGGTCCCACTTTCTTCATTCTAGTAATTTTTCAAATTTATTCATGAATATACCATATGTATACCATGAGATAGCCATGCAGTTAATATACTCCTTGACGTTATTCCTCTAGACTACTCTAGTTCTTTCTAGGCCTATGACCTCACATCATATGACAAGTCATGTAACCACTCTTATATACCTCTTCATTGTCAATAAAAAGAAAAATAAATTCAAAAGAAAAGAAATATAAAATCAAGAAAAATAGATAAAGAAAAAAGAGAAGTGTTCATCCTTACATGTATCATAACAATTACTTCTTCATTTTTAGTTCTATTTGTATTGAAAACCTTGAATGATCTGTCCATTGGTCTTGTTTTTATCTGTTCTTTTTTTACTGGTTCTTTACAATTCCAATGTGAGTGTATTCAGAATTAACCAATATCTTTAGTTGTAATTTTTTTCTGTTTGATATCTTAACATTTGTATGTATGTTGAGCTCCCTTTCTTTGTTGTCTGTTTGATGAGAAATAATATATTGATTTAGAGATTTACTATGTATAGAGGTCCATTGTACTATACCTACTCTAAACCTCCAACAAAATCCTTTTCTTTGTTGTTATTTTTGCTATCTCAATCCTCTTGTATATTTTTGTTTTTCATCTTCTATTCTGTTCTGTAGTCTTTCACTAGGTGTTCTACTTTGTTATATTTGTAGTACTTTCTTGTCTCCTTTGCTTTCTTCAGCTTTTGATAACTCTTTTCTGTATGTCTATAAATGTTGTAGTTGAAACATTTTAGTTTCCCTTCTTTGTCAAAGTTATTTCTAAACTTCCTAATATCTATTAGTACTTCTCTTCCTCTATATGTGACTCCTGTTCCAGTTCTATAGTTGTGTTAGCTCTTTGTAGACTCATATCCTTGATGATTGTCATTTTTCTTCAATATCTCTAATACTGCTATGAGTGAGTATTCCAATATGATCTTGATGATATCACTCCTGATGTTCTTCTTTAACAAAAAGATCATGGCATGTCATCTGTTTTAGCTTTTATAGCCAACACTTTGAACTCAATCATAAAATTAGTGATATATTTCTTTTTTTATTGGAATATCTCAATCTTCTACTTGATATCTACTATCTTGCTCTTATTACTGAATGCTGTTTTGACTTCTTTGATGAACTTGTTCTAATTCTGGGTATCTTCTTCTTCCATTTGGTTTATCTTCTTCTATGTATATATTCTTGTAACACTCTTTCTAAGTTAGGCTTATCTTATTATTAGTTACTGTAACTCTGTTGCTCTTGAGAAATAAGCAGATTTCTCTCCACCAATCTTTGAATTTTTTTTTGGTCTCTATCAAACTATTCTAGGTCTAGAACCATACTCTTTAGCATTACTGCTTGTACTATCTCTGCTGGTGCTAATGCTAATACTGTTAAATTTTCTTCCAGTATTCCTAGTTTGGTAGTTCTGTTCTTATCTGAGGTGTATTCTTCAGTGATCCTCAATAATCCAAGTACTTCTTTGAGTGTCTCAATATTTGTTCCTTGATATTGTTGATCTATCTTGCCTGTTCATAAATTCTACTATAATAACTAGTGTCTGCTCTTTGTCCTATTTGTAACATCTCATGCTATAATCTATATTATTGTTTCTTCTAATGATATAACTATCTATCTATGGTTTCATTACAAAGTAGTTTTGCTAGTTTTTCAATGGCCTAACCACCATGATATTCCAGTAGCCTAACTACTATACACTTTTCTTTTACAAGATAAGCCTATTGATACTTTACCAAATGTTATAATCTTAGGCAAAGACTTGAGTAAGAATAGAGAATAAGTCAATAATAAAATAAACCCCAGTATATGTCTAGCATGATATAAACTCCTGTAAAATATAAGATAGTCAATTGTGTGATTGTAACAATTGAGTTCTAATATTGAGACTTAAGCTCAAGAGTTAGAGCAAAAGAATTATCTTATATATTTGTTTAATACAAGAGAACTTGATGGAGTTCTAAGTACAAAATGTCTACCTTATATACACTGAGCTGATGATTTATACTACACTAAATCTGACCTATTCTGAAGAGCATATATACTATATTGACATATGATATAACATCATTGTTTCAGAATCTTTTACATTTTTCTGTGATATGTGACAGATGTATCATTGTGTCTCATAATGCTAATTCCTAACTCTGAGTCTAAAAGTAAGAAAATAAAATTGAAATGAAAATGAAAATGATAAAAGAAATAAAAATAATTAAAGTTTACTATCTTCAACTCTGACATAGATTAGTCTACAAAGATTTTTTATATCCTTGGCTCTTGGAGAGAAACAGAGTCAGTTGTCTTACTGCTACAATTTCTTTCTTGGCCATCACCACTATAAGACAGTTGAGATCTATCAATGGGCTCTACCATTTCTTCATTGGGAAGGTTATTGTTGATCATCATTTTGTCATGATATGGTCTAGAAGAAGCTCTTGAAACTAAAGATACACTTCTAGATGAGATGTTGCTAAGGGAGTGAGATCTCTCTCTAACATCATCCTAATTGTTGACATTGTCAATGTCCATCTTCATAGTAGAAGGTAAAGGATGCATGTGGGTAGTAAATGTTGTAAAAGCTGAAGAATCAAAACATATATTCCCTAGGTCTCTATTAGATGCTATCATGCAAGATGGTGGTATAAGAGAAAAGAAGGGTTGATAAGCAGAATGCATTCCACTTCACAACAAATATATTGTTAATATACAATGATGATAATAATAAGAGTGATTTTGATTAATATTAACTAATATTATTTTATAAGCAGGGGAAGAGATGGCATAGTGGAAGAGCCCCCTATCTATGTATATTATGCTTATCTCAAACTTACTTGAGGTTATGGGTTCAATTCCTTAGTAGTCCTTTGTGTTGGGTAACTGCATAAAAAGGTTAGGGTATTGATACTCCATACATAATTCCTCCTGTAGGCATGGACTGCCA
>Ga0157359_1000706_pt1 | contig 12575 bp, 5 predicted proteins | sample AttcapACBM3_FD_111482 | JGI IMG/M metagenome (GOLD analysis project Ga0157359, IMG submission 111482) | Fungus gardens microbial communities from leaf cutter ant in Botucatu, State of São Paulo, Brazil - Atta capiguara ACBM3 | ecosystem: Host-associated > Fungi > Mycelium > Unclassified ...
TAGCAGACAAAGCTTTTACAGCTACTGATGGCCTGATATCTCAGTCGTTTGTTGTTGCTTTTGTACATCCCACATATGTGCGGATAGCCCTCATTTGGGGCTTTCTAGCACAACTTAGTTTGTAGAAATCAGTCTACTGGTTGTGGAGATACAAGCTGAATGAAGTTTGTGACATACAGTGTAACTACTAGTCTTATATACAAACTGATATTATAGGAGATGCTCGGGGTTTCAGTGGGAAAACCTCTATTGTCCCTAGTGGAGGTTTCAGTGTTGAGACACTAACAGGAGTAACACTGTCATGGAAGACTGAGTTAAATAGGAGTATCTCCACTGTGGAAGACAGAATATCGGGAGGGTTGCAGCACCGCCATGAGACATGTTGCAAGAAAGGTGGCCACCGTGGAAGGCAGGCTTGTATGGTTCGGAGGTGGTTTTACCATGGGGATGTTATTCTGGACAGGTGGACTTGCATATGACACTGTGGTAGTTAGGGAACTTCGACTTGGAGGGCGTCGATGTCATTAGGACTCTTGACATATTTTTCAATGATCTGTAAGTCTGACTGGAGAGATACTTTATTAGTAACAATCATTATACCTAAAGGGTCAGAACAGATGAAGTCTACAAGAATCTCAGATTTTGCATTTCTGAGAGACCTGTTGATGTTAAAAACATGTGACGAAGAGTTCTTCATGAAATTGGAAATGTTGTCTTTACCTATGGGAATGATGACTTGTTTTCTTGAAGGGCCCTTTGTGGTCATCTGGATGTGAGGTTTGGGTTCAGGATTGCCTTTGACTATGTTATTGATCTGATTGATTTTTTTTGCATTGATGGAGAGGAATGCTTCCTTGATCTTGATGATCTCAGACATACTAATGTTTTGTTTTGATACCTGAGCATATGATTTGGGTATCTATTTAGAGTTGTCATCTGATTTGTTACTCTTGAAGTATTTTGAGATAATGTTGACTTCCTTCTAAGATTTTGCAGGGATAGGTAGAGGGATTTGTTCTATTTGCACAGGCTTGGGCTTATTGACCTCTTTGTTGTTTTTACCAATAGCCGGTTGGACTTTCAGAGTGAATTTAGCAGACATTTTCCTCCTTAGTAAGTTAGATTGCTTGTCAGCATTGAGAGAGTTCCAGTTAGCATTATAAACCAAGGAGACAAGATTCCAAATGGCCTTGCCAATACCTTTAAGATCTTTAATATCATTTGACTCCAAAGACTTGATCTTTTTGTTGGATATGTACTTAGCCATAAAGTTGAGAGAGTTCTTGATGTTCTTAGTATCCAAAGCCAAGTGTTCAAGAGATCTATGAAGAGAAATAGGGTAGAAACTACCATCTCAGAGTTCTGGTTCAGTGGGCATGTGTAGGTCATATGGGAGCTGTATATTGATAATGTTGCTATCCTCATGATGTGTAGTGGGGCCACTTTGAGGGTTAGGTTATTATTCTTCATTAAGAACATGTTGGGGAATCGGTTTGAGTGTATTGAGGCTAATGTCTTAAAGCCTTGTATTGGTTCATTGTTTAGCCACCTTGCTGACTCAAAGTGCCTTTTCCTGTCCTTTCTCATAGAACAAGGTGGGGAAATTGTCATTTATGACTTCATTAACATCCATGCCGTTGTTGTTAGCTATTCTCTCATAGTAAATGATAGAAAACATTGTAGAGGACATTGATGAGTCACTAGATGTATTCTTATTAGTAAAGGGGATTCTGCCCCTCACCTCGTCATAATTGTCAGGAAAAGTGTTATGAACTAAAGTTCTTAGAGTCAGACAATAGAACAACTCTTGTTATTGAGTAACACAAGAGAACTCAATAAAGAACTCTTCTACAAACTAGTCTACCTTATATAGTTCTACAGATGGTCTGTGCTAAGTACTGTGCACCCTACCCTAAACAACCATGTGTAGTTCATGAGGTCAACATATGGTGTCCATGTTATATGACGTCATTTGTTCTCAAATCTTCTACTAAATTCTCCCAAGTCTTGTGATCTATCTTGTGACTTTGCCATTAGGTGACTGATGTGACAGTGTGACTGATCAACCCTAACCCTGGTTGTTCTAAAAATAGAAAATCGAAAAATAAATTGAAAATAAAATAAAAAATGAAAGGAAAAATAAAATAAGTCAAGTCTACCTTCTTCGATCTTAACAAAAAGGTCCTGAAGGAAGGTTCATCCCTATGTAGCTTGTAGAGAACATAGTTGGTAATTCAAAAGTAAGTGTTGGAGACATGTTTGTCATAGTAAAAGAAAATTTATTCTCTAGGTCTCTTATAGGCACTACCATGCAAGATGGTGGTATAAGAGAAAGAAGGGGTGGTCATATACCTCTTTATCATCAAAGAAAAATACTAGAATAAAAAATCAAAAGAAAAAATATTAAATCAAGAAAAATAAATAAAAGAAAAGAAAAATATTAGTGTTCAAGCATACCATAACAATATTTTAATCTCATTCTATATTATTGTTTCTATACCTTGTATTGATTTCTGAAGCTAATATTATCTTTTTTGAATTTTTAGTACATAGTTAAGAATTAGTATTGTATAGTTTCTGTTATACTCTAGCATAACTTCTTTTTTGCTTGACCACTATTACTAATACCTACTTATTTACAATCTGCATTCTGAGGTCAATATGTGCTGTCCACCTAGTATTCTACATATCCATACTCAAACCTAAGATATTTAATACTTTTTCTAGTTGATCTGAATTTCCACTACTACTAGTCATAATAGATAGTAAACCAGAATATAAGATCTCTTAGATCATCAACTTGAAAATTGACCAGAGGTATACATGTAAGTTATTCTACAAAGTTATTTGGCTAGAATATAAAAATATAGAATAGAGCTATGGAGATGAACATGACCAATGGATTGTAGAAAAGGGGTTGCCTCATGTTAGAGAGGCAATTGAAGACTATTGGACAAGATATTCAAGTCAAAACCTATAAAGTGTTGTAGCAACCACTAGACCAATGTCCGATAGAAGCATAAGCAATAAATCTCATAGAAGGGATATCTAGTAGAGAACATGAGTTGTGTAATTCACAAGAGAACTTAACAGGGAACCACAACAGTATTCTACCAACTATTTATATAAACTATCCATGGTCCATGCTATGACTATGCATCCTATCCTAATATCTATGCCCTGTCCTCATATCTATTAGTAATCTACCTCATATCCTATTACTCATCCACTATATATCTATCTCAAGGCCAGCATACCATATACATGTGCCCTAACATAATACCCTCAACCCTACTCTTAATCTCTGTCATCCATGTGTGTACCATGTGTATACCATGAGAAACTATGCTGTTAACATGTTTCTTAATGTCACTCTATCTCTAGACTCTTTCTGATCCTTCTAGACCTTAGATCCTTCCAGACTGCTCTAGACTACTTTAGGCCCTATGATGTAATGTTATGTGACTTCCCAGTCATGTGCTTTTTCTTTCTTGTTGTAGACTAATAATATAACTATCTTATAAATATCTCACTAAAGTCTGTCTCCACTTTCTTATCTTATAACACTCTGATAATATATTATACATTATATAAAGATCAGTATTTATAGAAATACAAGTATATTAATATAGTGATATAATTAGTTATCTTTTTAAATTAGCCTAACATCTGCTATAACAGATGACAGCCCTACCAGATACAAGTTTTGATCATGTGATAGAAATAGCTTGTATACAAACTATTACTATTTTATATAAATACTTCTATATCTGAAAATTAGACCTCAGACTTAACAACATTAATTATTATCAATTATTATTTCTCATTATTATTGACATCTGTATTGATTTTTATTATCATTGTCATCATTATTGAGCTTCTGAGTCACTTTTCAACCTCTAAAAGTGTATCCAAGGTTCAGATATCACAAATAAGTGAGTATTTTATTTTGTAATAGGAATATTATTACATACTATTTAATATCTGTATCCTTTCCACTCTCTTCCAGTGTAGATCATACTCCATTTCATTACTCATCAATTTGAGAACTAAACCCTGCATTTCTCACCAATCTCTATAGTACCCAACAACTCAGAATATGTGCAGGGGTAGAATATTATTAGATTATCACTTCTGTATTTAAGAATGTTAACTACTATATACTGTTCTTTAGTCTAATAATTAACTTGGACTTGTGCTATACTCATCTCCACATTCTTTTAAAGCTCTTGTTCTCTGAAAATATGGTTATACAACACATAGGCTAAGTGTCAGAGTTTAAGATAGTAGACTCTAATTATTTTATTTTTTCTTCTTTTCTCATTTCCTTTTCTTTTATTTTTATTTTTGGGAACTTAGGATTAGGGTTAATGTGACATCATAGTCACACCGTCACACATCAGTCACATGATACAATCACAGTCACAGTCACAAGCCACATGGAAAAGCATAGAAGGTTCTGGAAAAATGATATCATATAATATATTTAATATATATTGACCTTAAGACAAATATATGGCTGTTTAGGGTAGGCTAGAAGTAATTAGCACATACCATGGAATTTTAGTATATAAGGTAGAAAAACCTGTACAGAGTTCTCTACTAAGTTCTCTTGTGTAAACCCTATACAAGGTTTCTTTTCTTAACCCACTTTAAGATCTTGAGATTGTAACACTAAGCATAATGTTATTCATTAAAGCCAAGATTGTTATCTATATAACACTACTTCCAGTCTCTATTCAATCTGCAGTTGCTAATTCTAGCTTCCTTTTTTGTTTTCTATACTATATTTACAAATATTCTTAGTGAGTGTAAATTGCCTCTAACATTCTATTAATAATATATCTTCTACAATAGTATTATCTATAGTAATTAGAGTCTGAATCAATACAAAGGTATAATCAACTGGCTCTGCTCAGTCACTCACAATACAGATGAAAACTGAGATGAATATATATAAAAGTCTAATATTTATACTATAAGCTGAATAATACACATATAAAATAGAAAAAACAAGTCCACTTTCTTTGATTCTGGCACAGAAGTTTGCAAGGGAATAGCACTGGTGTATTAGATAGAAATCTTTTTTGTTTCTCTTCTCTTATCTGAGTTTTTCTCTATTTCTTCTATTTCTTTTCATTTTTCTTATTTTTAGACTTAATGACAAGAAAATAATATGATATTATACATGACTATTACAATTGTCATATGTTTGTCACATGTCATGGTCACAACATCATGTGACATGTCAGAAGAAAGATATCATATATTATATAAGATAATAACTTATAACTCATAATACTTAGAGTAAACTAGATGTAAAGTATATATAGACTATGCACCAGAGGTATATAAAGTAGATATATCTTGTGTTAACCAATACAAAGTTCATCTTTTGACTAAACTCTTAGTCTAAAGTCTTAACAATCTCCTTATAACTATTAAGCATGGTCTATACTAGAAAATGAAAGCCTATAAGTTGGCTTGGGAATGCCTAGAGTATAGAAATGCTATACAATAAGCTCAGTGATGTGTACTTGTCAGAACAACCTTGGCTTCAGCTTATATACTACACTGTCTATCTGCTGTGTAGTCATAACTTCAGATGAGTAGATAAAGTCTAAGATAGAAGTATGTGCTAATTTGGTATATCACTGTTAAATACTGGGGATCAAGTTCAATAAAAGTTATCTTCATTGATTATCAGAGTAGTAAATTACAGTGTAACTACTAGTCTTATATATAAGTTAGATATATAGAAGATATATAGAGTTTTAGTATATAGCCCTAAGCAAAGGTTCTAGTAGTAAAATACTGGAAGGATCAGATAGAGAAATTCTGCTATAGAAAACCAAGTTTGATAGAAGTATCTCTATTATAGAAGACTAAATACCTGATATCATGAGATAAAGAAGTGTGGGAAGATATTTCCTTATATATTAGTAAAAGAACATTATTTTATTAGTCTACAGCAAGAGAGAGAAGGTACATGATCTGGAAGTCACATGATATTACATCATAGGACCTAGAGTGGTCTAGAAGGGCCTAGAAGAGTCTATGGTCTAGAAGAGTCTAGAGAAGTCAGGAAGAGTCTAGATGATGATGTTAAGAAGCATGTTAACCATATTGCTACCTTATGATATACATATAGTAAACTCATGGATAATGCATGGACTTTAGGATAAGTTGTACAGTAGAAGCATAGTCATAGCAAAGACCATATATAATAGTATAAATAGGATAACAATACAGAGAGGACTCCTTGTTGAGTTCTCTTGTGATCCCTACCTGATATCCTACTGAGAGATTTACTACCTTGTGTGATTATTGGTCTTTGTGACTAGTAGTTGCCACAATACCTAAGCTGTTGTATTACTACTGCAGAAACATGTTACAAGAAGAATGGCTATTATAAAAGATAGGCTTGTCTCAAATAGTATTATCTTTCTATTCAAACTCTTCAAGTACTTGGTCTTCTATTCATAGTGAAGTTTACTTCTTTCCAACTCAAATCTCTATTAGTATTTTACAACTAAAACCTTTATTCAACATAACTACTGGCATTACTCAGGGTTATACTATAAAGTAATAGTACTACTTAAGTACTTCTTTATTATTCCTTAGTATTAGAACAACTGAATGAAGTCCACAGTATTTCATAGAGTTTGTGATCTCTAGGAAATTCTAAGTAATATTATTTATAACTCCCAATTACACAACTTATCTCCAGAGAATCCTATGAGAACAGAATAGAGTTTCCTATAAATAACAGCTACTCTAAATATCCAGAAGTCTGTTCTAATCAAACAGAATATCAAATAAAATATTTAGTAACTTAGCTACAAAATGATAGAGCTGGATGATCAGAAACCTCAATGGAATATTGTTGAACAGTGAAAGCTTATTGATTAGTTGCTAAAGAAAGTAAGTTAACAGTTATGAGAGAACAAGTGGAAGTCCACAGTATTATAGCAAGAAAGAGAAAGAACAAAGGGTCTTGTGATGTTTTAGTTGAAAACTTAAGAAGTGAGAGGTCCATGGTGTAAGAAAACTCTTTGCTTTGTCAACATTTAAATCAGTAGTATTTGTAAAAGTCTAAGTCAACCTCATAGACTCTTTGTCCCTCAGCTCTTGTATTAATACTCTATCACAATATTATTGAACTCTTTCAACCCTGTAGTACTTTTATGAATACACACTTGCTCCTTCACAACTATCAACCTATTTCTTTTAGCCACTAACCAATGAGCTTCCACCATCTGTCAACATTCCATCAAGATTCCTAATCATATAGCTCCATTATTCTGTAGTTAGATTACCAAATGTTCTATCTGATATTCCACTTGATTAAAATAAACTCTTTGGTATTTAGAGTAGCTGCTGCCTCTAGGAAACTCCATACTGTGACAGTCATAATATCATGCTAACATCTAACCCTAAGGTCAAAATAAGAAAATAAAAATGAAACATAGAATCAAATGAGAAGAAACAAAAATAAAAACAAGTCTATACTTGGTACAAACCCTATACAACCTTATAAACTTTCACTTTCAAGTATGAACTATACTTGACAAGTTTAGAATTTGCAACCTGGAAGAGATAGTAAACTCTAAAGATTTAACAGTAAGGATTGGAGTTTATAATGTTGAAGGGCATAGTTTTTATAAAGTGAATAGTCTCCTTACAGTATAGTGTATTAAAGTATTATAGATTATTCTCTACTTACCAACTTTTGATAGACTAAAAATCCTATAGACTACTAGAGGTTTAATTATGTATATATTAATATCTTGTTTGTTTTCATACTTGTACTCTTATGTAATATGACACTTAGTAAGTTTTGAGTTGTCTTGTAGCAAATATTTAAGCTTTTATTGATAACTACTAGACTTATCTTTCATAAGCTAGTAGATCAATTCCTCAGAACTCCTAGTGTTAACATAGCAAAATTCTTGTACTATTGGCTTTGTTGCTATTACTGGAGGTTATTTGATATGTTTTTTTAAATCAACAATTTATTATACAGGATATAGTGGTAGACCATAGTAATTACATAATGTAATTACTTGAATAAAGAGGAAAAGAAAAGAAAAGAAAAAGAAAAAGTAGGAGATGTAATATTATATTAGGTAGAGAGTCAAATATAGTAAATAACTAATACTATGTAATATCTTCTTAAAAGCAAAGTATGTTATGACTTGAGTCTTTGAGTAAAAACAAAAGATAACTTTTGTATTGAGTAATATAAAAGAACTTAATAGAGTCTCCAGTACAAAATAGTCTACCTTATATACCATAGACCATGGTCTGTGCACATACTACAACTAGCCTACTCTAAAGTATATATACTTTTCACAAAGCTAATATATTATTACTATGCTATATGATATTATTTGTTCTAAAACCTTCTACATTCTTCTCTGTGTCACATGATTGTGTGACTGTGACATCATGTCACACTTTTGTCTAAGTCCAAAATAAATAAAAGTAAAATAAAACTAAGTCTATTATTCACAATTCTAACAAAATACTCTTGAATTGAACAATGTATATTCTTGTCTCAATAGGAGAGTTGCCACATAGGTATGCAAATAAATTGTTGGGAAATAATCTTAGCTTATATTCACCAATGGGAGCATGATTGGTAATCAATTTAGTAATACATATACATAACAAGTTGGAGAGGCTGAAATGTTTTAGCCAAGTACTACTTTTAAAATAGATAGAACAAATAGGTTGGTTATTGTTATTGTTTAAATCAAGAAAATGTCCTCCCTTGTAGTTAAATGCTTAGAAATACATTTGCCACTTTTTGATGATAAAATTACATTTTTCTTTTTTACTAAACTCCCATGACATTTTGCTAGGTAAAATAGGACTCATCTTGTGGAATTTGATTCCTTGTTGACTAGTAAATATAGAGGCCATTTATTGTTACTAGTACAGTCCCAATATGAAATCAAGTTACTAGTATTCTTGTTAAAGAACTTCCTCAAGTCACTAGATATGGCAATAATGTGTAGTTGGTATAGATGAATGAATATATCAAAGATATGTTTGGTAGTATGAATAACATTTGTAATGATAACAATACATATGACATATTGATCTAAGATACTCAACTAATGCTACATCTAATAACCAAAAAGTTTAGCTTCTGTTGATAATATATTGATAAATAGTTTTTGCAATAATTTCATGTCTTCTTCAGATGTACAAGACTGGAATAGCAATATTGTTTTTGACACTTGCATCAGATATAATGAGTATTGTATCATAGTTGTTAGATGAAATCTTATAGATGTTCTTGAGTTTGTTTCAATGAGCAATTTTTGCATTAACATCTTTTTAATTAGCTAAATGAAAAGAAAAATGATCAGAAAAAGTGTCTACAAGATGAAAACTAAAAGCTCTTTATTCAGACTGTCAAAGACTAGAAATATTTTGTTCAAATGATTGTTAGTATCCACTATAAAACTTTTGACTTTCAAGCATTGTTTGGAAATGAGATAACAGTGGCTATACAATAAAAAGTGGCCTTCTTGGAATGATGTTCACCTAAAAGAGAGTTTATAACATATTGTTTGAGAAGGGACACCACTTGAAGATGATATTGACCAATAATTTTATCAAAATGGAAATGAATAGGGATAAAACCAGTAACAGCCTTAACTCTTCATAAGAATGATGTACAAAAGGCTTTTGTAATTCATAGAGCTGCTCTTCTCTGCATTTCCTTTAATTCTTTAAAAGGCTAATATAATAGTACTCCTTTAAAATACCAAAGCTGGAACCTATATAAAGTAATAGAAAGGATATATATTCTGTATAAAAGATATTTGTGCATCAGAGAGAGTTCCCTTGTTGAATTGTCCAACATCTTTATTTTTTCAATGGTAGATAAGACTTAATTAGCATAATAACAAATGTGGTGTTAAAAAGAGAGTTTTTTATCAAAGAAAAACCTTAGATATTGCCATGTATATTTTAGTCTGAGTAAAGCACCTTCTGCTAGTCTCAGATCTAGTGGAGGTAGATTAACATTCTTAGTTGATCTTGAGAAGTAAAAAACCTCTGATTTGTCATGTTTAATTGCTAGACTGAATTAGTTGAAGAAAGATAAAATGATACTATAACTACAAAAGAGAGTTATATTAGATTTTTCACAACTTTTCTCCTAAACTCTTCTCCTAAGAAACAAAAGAACTGTTGTCAACAAATGGAAGAATCAAACCTAGAATAAGAGTTAAAAATTTTAGTTCTTTTTTCAAATATATAAAAAATAAAAGTAATATAAAGAGCTGAAATAATAGGAGAGTGCAGATCTCTGTCCAACACTGACATTGGCTTTAAAGAATGGTAACATAAAAAGTTTTATATGTATTAAGTCTGTCTATTAATTAAATAACTAGAGAAAAATCAGGAAATTTTGGAATCAAAGCCTACTTTGTTTAGAATTATTAGAAAAAGTTAATGATTTAAGGCAGAGAAGAATTATGGGATGTTAAATACAAGAGTGCTTATATAAAGGCTTTTCACCTATTCCACTCATATGAGTTGTGTTAAGAAAATACTGGCATTTGTCATTGAATATTGTTTGATGTCTGCTAATTGGTTTGAATAGATGAAGTTTGAAGCAATAGAATAAACTTGTAATCTATTGCTTATCACTTTTTCAATTAACTTCTCTAGTATATTGAGGAGAACAATGAAGCAAAAAGCCTTAGAGATGTTATACAAAAATTTGTTGGATATCAGAATCACAAAAAGTAGACTTACTTTTTTTCATTTCTCTTCTCATTTTTTATTTTATTTTATTTTTGATTTATCTTCTATTTTAGAACTTAGAGTTAGGGTTTAACATAACATTGTAAGTCACCATCACAAACTGTCACACTATGACACTATCACATGATCACATGGCATAATGGAAAATAGTAGAAGGATCTAGAAGGAATGATATCATACAATATGTTATATACATGTTGATCTTGAGGAAAATACATAGTCATTTAGGGTAGGTAAACTAAAGTAGTAGAGCGCAGACTATTAGGTTTTAGTATATAAAATAGATGATCCTATACAGAGTTCTCTATTGAGTTCTCTTGTATTAAGCCTAATATAAGATTCTTTTACTTGACCCACTCCAAGATCTTGTAATATTGGGCTTTGGAATAATAGTATACTTAATATTGTTCACTATCTCTTTAAGATGATTCCAAGAAATATGATCAGAACCTGAAGTAGACAAACTGGTACACTTACTAATAGTATTTCTAAGTTTAGCTCTAAAGAATATTTTGCTCATCAATACAAGGAAATTTCATCAAGAAGGTACAAATCAATAGGCCAATCTTGAGCTGAATTGTAGTATTAATATAGTACTTACTACAAGTTATCCAGATCATTGCATGGAAGTTCATTAAATGTAATGGCTTTTATAGCTAGTAATTTTCATTTCTTAACCCAATTTATAAGGTTCTATGGCCTTTTGTTAGTTTCTTGAGTTCTATTATCAAAAAAGACTCTTTTTACTGATTTCTTGTACTTAATCCAGTCTATTCTCCTTCTGGATGTTTGATAAGTAGCTAGGTCTCTATTACACTTCTTGTTCCACCATGCTTTAAAACATTTAGTAATATTAACAAACTTGAAATACTTGTTCCAAAGATTTTCTACAATAGTAGTAAATTCCTGACTTACACATTCTAACATATTACAGTTAAGAATGTTAGTTGTATCAATATTGCTTATCTTTTTTTTAAATCAACAATTTATTACACAAGGTACAGTGGTAGACTACCTATATAGAGAAAGAAAAGGAAAAATAAAAAGGAGGAAAAGACTAGAAAAAGTAGAGAAAAATAAAACAAATTACATTACTACAAAATAATAGCAGAAAGACTATTATTAAGTGATATCTTTATTGAAGGAGAAAGTCCTAGAGTTGTACTCAAGAGATACTATGAAGCGGTTAAAAGATGTTCTGTTTGGATTCCAGTAGTTGTTAAATCTTCTGCATTTATAAAGAATATAATGTCTTGATTTGATTGGATAATTTCTGTATGAACAACTGAAGTTTTCTCTTGGGAAAAATCTCAGATGATATACTCCAATGGACACATAATTTGTAATTGCCCTAGTGGCTCTTGTACATAGCAAGTTTGAGTAACCAACTAATTTAAGCCATGGTCTGCTTTTAGAATATATGGGTTTGATAGTGTCACAAACTTCATTCAGTTTGTATCTCCATAACCAGTAGACTAATTTTCACAAACTAATTTGCACTGTAAAGCCCCAAATGAGAGCTATCTACACATATGCATAATATACAAAAGCAACAACAAACAACCAAGATATTAGGTCATCAGTAACTGTAAAATATTTGTTTGCTAATATCTCATGAACAACTGGATGGATTCACATGATCAAACTTGTATTGGAAAAGTGCTCATCAAACTGTTTCCAATAATATATGGTATATCTCATAGCAATAAGTATTGATAGAGATACAAGCATATCAATGTAGTGACATAATTAGTTACCTTCTAAAATTAGCCTAACAGCTGCTATGA
>Ga0157359_1000707_pt1 | contig 12574 bp, 12 predicted proteins | sample AttcapACBM3_FD_111482 | JGI IMG/M metagenome (GOLD analysis project Ga0157359, IMG submission 111482) | Fungus gardens microbial communities from leaf cutter ant in Botucatu, State of São Paulo, Brazil - Atta capiguara ACBM3 | ecosystem: Host-associated > Fungi > Mycelium > Unclassified ...
GCACGTCTTCAAAAACTACATCATCGACTTCGCCCGCCAGGCTGACGTTGACCTGAAAGGCGATCCCATCGTGCTGCCGAACGGCGCGCGCCTGATATTCCTCGGCACGAACGTGCGTACCGCACAGAGCTACACCGGCAATCTGTACCTGGACGAATATTTCTGGATACCGAAATTCCAGGAGCTGCGCAAAGTCGCCAGCGGCATGTCTCTGCACAAAAAGTGGCGCACGACCTACTTTTCCACGCCGTCGGCCCTATCGCACAGCGCCTATCCGTTCTGGTCGGGCGAGCTGTTTAACAAGGGGCGGCGCAGCAAAGATGATCGCATCGAGATAGACCTGTCGCATTCTCACCTGGCAAAAGGCGCGCTGTGCGGAGACGGGCAGTGGCGGCAGATTGTCACGGTCGAGGATGCACTGACCGGCGGCTGCAACCTGTTCGACATTGACCAGCTGCAGCTTGAGTACAGCCCGGCGGAATATCAGAACCTGCTGATGTGTGAGTTTGTCGACGACGAGGCAAGCGTGTTCCCGTTCGCCGAGCTGCAGAGCTGCATGATCGACAGCCTGGAAGAGTGGGAAGACTTTAACCCGTACCTGCCGCGCCCGTTTTCATACCGGCCGGTCTGGATCGGCTATGACCCGTCGCACACCGGAGACAGCGCAGGCTGTGCGGTTATCGCGCCGCCGCTCGTTGCGGGCGGAAAGTTCCGCGTGCTGGAGCGTCACCAGTGGCGGGGCATGGACTTTGCCGCGCAGGCGAAATCTATCGAGGACTTAACCAAAAAGTACACCGTTGAATATATCGGCGTGGATGCAACCGGCATCGGCCAGGGCGTTTTTCAGCTGGTACGCCAGTTTTACCCGGCCGCGCGGGAAATCAAATATTCACCTGAAGTTAAAACCGCAATGGTGCTGAAGGCAAAAGACACCATCAGCAGCGGGCGGCTTGAATATGACGCCGGGGCGACGGATATCACGCAGTCGTTTATGGCTATCCGCAAAACCATGACGGCCAGCGGCAACCGCTCAACCTATGAGGCGAGCCGCAGCGAAGAGGCCAGCCACGCAGACGTAGCCTGGGCAATCATGCACGCACTGTTAAACGAACCGCTTACCGCAGCCAGCGGCGGCGCTAACCCCTCAATTCTGGAATTTTACTGATGAGCAAACGCAGAGGCCGCAAGGCTCACACCGCCACCGCGCAGCCGGTACAGGCAACCGCACCGCAGCAGCACGCCGAGGCGTTTACCTTTGGCGACCCCACGCCGGTTATGGATAAGCGCGACATTCTGGATTATGCAGAGTGCATCGGTAACGGGCGCTGGTTTGAGCCGCCGGTCAGTTTTAGCGGGCTGGCTAAAAGCCTGCGCTCGGCCGTGCATCACAGCTCGCCGATTTACGTAAAGCGCAACATTCTGGCATCAACCTTTATCCCGCACCCGATGATGAGCCAGCAGGAGTTCAGCAAGTTTGCGCTTGATTATCTTGTATTCGGTAATGCCTTTGCCGAGCTGCGCCGTAATGGCCTGGGTAAACCGCTGCGCCTTGAAACCACCCCGGCCAAATTCACCCGCAGAGGCGTGAAGGATGGCGTTTACTGGTTTGTGAATGACTGGAAGGAGCCGCACGAATTTTCGGCCGGCAGCGTGTTTCACCTGCTTGAGCCGGATATCAATCAGGAGCTTTACGGCCTGCCGGAATACCTCAGCGCGCTTAACTCCGCTTGGCTTAATGAGGCGGCGACGCTGTTCCGCCGCAAGTATTACCAGAACGGCGCGCACGCCGGTTACATCCTTTACATGACCGATGCGGCGCAGAGCAGCAGCGACGTTGACCGTATGCGCCAGGCGATGCGCGACACGAAAGGGCTGGGTAACTTCCGTAATCTGTTTATGTACGCGCCAAACGGAAAGCCGGACGGGATCAAGATTCTGCCGCTCAGTGAAGTGGCGACGAAAGACGATTTCTTTAACATCAAGAAGGCCAGCCGCGACGATCTGTTAAGCGCGCACCGCGTGCCGCCTCAGATGATGGGAATTATCCCGGACAACTCCGGCGGATTTGGTGATGCGGTAAAAGCGGCGCAGGTATTTGTCAGGAATGAGCTAACGCCGCTGCAGGAGCGTATGAAGGAAATGAATGCATGGATAGGAGAAAATGTAATCTCATTTAATGACTATGTGCTTTAAAGATATGGAGGCAGTATTTTTACTGCCTCATAAAATCAATAATTATATATATATGTACTCTACCCGCCCACTTTCGAAAGTTTTACTCACCTGCGCCAGCCTAACTTCAGCTCCTTTCCTCCTTATTACCTCACCAATAACCTTAAGATATTCTATGTCATTAGGGGGAGGCAAAAGTGAAAGTACTTCGCTACCAATGGTTGTGACAATTTTAGCTGGCAGGTTGATTTCGGCATTGACGCTACCTCTTTTAATTTCAAGCACATACTCACCTAGAGTCAAATGATGCATTTTGTCATCTGGAGACATGAAAAATTTAAGGTGCATATCACTTTCATGGAGAATACCTAAGCCACTCAGGCTTAATAACTCACCTATGTGTATACTTCTATTTTTTCGCTGCCAATCTAAATCATCCAATGGCAAACACAATATGTTATTATAGTTAATTATCAAAGGGCTAACTTTTTGTATAGCCTTAGCATCCGCCTGACTCAATGTTCTGACAAAATCAATCGTCCTTAATGAGTAAGTACCCGGCTCTCGCACTTCTCCAGCTAATATTCTTCCCCATAATTGCTGCATAGAGTCTGAAGTTATATTCTCAGCATTATTAAAAAAACTTGTGATCCAATCTTCATCAACTGGCTTATCTGATACCGAATCTTCTAATATTAGTTCACGAGCTGCATACGCAGTTACCTTTTCAAGGTTGCCTTGTTTTTTTCTATTCGTATAATCCAACCTGCTTTCAATGACTTCTTCTTGAGAAATCTCATATAAATTAAGGGTGCCATCATCAGGCTTCTGCCACATTTCAATATCACCCTTTTTATAGATCACAGGAAGCCCACTTTCATCAGCAACTTTTTTCAGTGCTTTAGAAATCATTTGTATTTCTTCGACTTTAGCTTCAGCCTCTTTACGAATTAGATACGGTTTTGAGACAGCCCCCACACCAGAAGATACGACCTCAATTAATTTTGTCAAAGGTTGACTCAAACCTGCAAGGTCTTTTATGTCCATAGTTCCACCTAAAGATGCTCATTGATTATAATGTGTAGATGGCACGTTATAGGTAATTTCACTTAAAGTTTGAAGATGCTCAAGGTTACGCAATATAACCATATATGCTTTTTATGCATCAGACCGGAGCAACCACTTTATAAGAGTCAGTGAGATCACTTTTGCCTATTCAAAACTATAACTCGGCAGTATCAAAAAGGAAAATGTATCTAATGAGTTTGGACGCTTTACGGCCACGTTATGCAGGGTAACTCTGCGTTAAATTCCAATTTAATAGAAACAATTATGTACTCTAGTCTACTGTAGGCATGCTCATCCTCCGCATACATGTTTGCCCCGCTCGCGCGCAATGCTATCCCCGCCACGCCTGCCCGCTTTATGCATCGCTTTTCATGCAGGTGCATGTACCATCTCTGACCGCGCCAGCTCTGGCCTTACTAACGCTTAACGATCCAATTTGGATCATGCGGATTCATGCAACAATATGCACTTTGATGCAGAAGCAAAAAGCCACCTGAAAGGTGGCTAGTGAAGGGGAGGGAAGGGGGGCTTAATCATTCTGCCTGGCGGTATATGGCAGCTTCGAAAACAGATGTGTCGATTGTCCCTGCCATGTCGCTGATCATCGACAGTGCCATTTTTAATTCATCTTCTTTGCAGTGTGCGATCAGTGATACGTCAGCAATGAACTGGATGCGTGCAACCGTCTCGCTTAGATTATCTATATCCATCAATTGATTAACTCCTTCTAGTCAAAAAATACTGTATGTATAAACAGTATCATGGTGAGTTAAAATCGTAAACAATCGTGCAGCTCAGATTAGTCCGACTGCCGTTTTATTAATCAGACAGCTGTATGCCTCTTTTTCTCGCGAGCGCAATGAAGCGCTTTAGTGGAGTGGGATTTTTACGCCGTTTATGGAAGAGGTAGCCGCATGTACCGCTCCAGTAAGAAAGCTCCCCAACCTTGATTGTGTGGCCTTTCATCATACGCACAGCTTCACCGTCGGACAGTGTTAACCTGGAGATCTCGTAGAAACTCTTTTTCAAAGACTCACGCTCTCTATACTGACTCAGTTCAGACTGATATTTGTCCGGCTCAGGTTGCTCCTGCGCTGGCTTTTCTCTCAATCGCTTAATAATCCTTCTTCGCTCGGCGCGAGTAGGGGGCTTTGTGAAATCGATAGCGGCTTCAGAGCCTGTCGGCTCCGTACAGTTATTGACAGAACTCCGAGAGGACGCAGATGCGTCCTTCGATTCAAAACCTAAATCAACGGCACGTTTCGGGACAATCTTCCATTGCATCAGACGGGTTAAAATTGGCGTATCGTCGCCAACTTCAGTTGCGTAAACGCCCTTGATGCGGACGGTTTCCTCGCCGTACTCATTCATGTCTTCGCTTGTCTGATACCAGGTGCGCACAGCCAGATCGTCACGGCGCACGAACGGGCCTCCCTGCGCATTAACATAGCCTGCCCAGTCTCCCGCATCAGCGGCGTCATGTGCTGCTGCAAACTCAATACTCAGGCCGTGCGCAGTTTCGCTATCTGCAATGCGGCGCAGCTCGCGGTAAACCGTGACCGGCGCACCTCCAACAAACTGGAATTGCCGGATGTGCCAGCGTGCCGCCCAGGCGGAAACGGCCGAGGCGATTTCCTTCAGGTCTTTGCCGCTTTCGTCGTCCGTCTCGCCGTCCAGCGCGTAGCCATCGATATTCTTGGAAATGTATTTAGCAACATAACCCGTCGCGCTGCCTTTCTCCGGGTCGATAGCCTCGGCATGAAAACGGGCCTTACGGGCCTTATCGGTTGTCAGCTCGCTGCCGTCTTCCTGCCAGGCGTAGTCGCGCATAATCTCGCGCACGCGCTCAGCCTGCTCCGGGCGCATAAACATGAGCATGTGCCAGTGCGGGGTCGCATCATGATGAGGCTCAGCAACGCGGATCCCGAAGATGCGGATTTCTTCGCGGTGCAGCTTGGCGCGGATTTTCTGCCAGACGCTGCAGAGATAACGCTGCGTGTCGGCCGGGCTGGCACCATTCCATTTTCGGTTACGATACCCGGTTTTGATTGTGGCGTGATAGCGCGCGGGGGCGGTCAGAGTGTAGAACTCGCCGATAAAGCCCATCTCGTTGCAGATGTTTTCGAAGCCGCGAATGCGGGTCATCAGCTCGCAGCGGCGAATCGCCGGATTGGCCACGCTGCCGTCGTATTTCTCGATCAGGCTGATGCGGTTGCCTTCTTCATCTTCCAGCTCCATTCCCTTCAGAAACTCACGGGTGCGGCGCTTCTGATCACGCCACTCAGATACGGTCATGCTGCTGGCATAGGGGGTATGCTTTTTGCTGACGTTTGCCAGTGCGATTTGGAGATGTTCACGCCATGATGCGGCGACGCGACGCAGCCTGCCTTTCCACCACTTTTCCGTCTGCATACGCATGATCGCCGGGGTAACTTCCTCCGGGTCAAACAGCCGGGACGTGACTTTATCCCATAATGGCGGCGTTTGGCTGAGCTCACGGGTGATGGTGGCGGCGGTCATGTAAACGCGGTGCGTGTATTTGTAATCTGACTCGTCGCTGGCCTGCGCGTGTGCCTGTATCAGCTCGGCGAGGATGAAATTAGCCACATCTCCGGCAAGCAAATCGACATCGGCGCGAGCCATATCAGGCAGGCGGTTAAAGCGGCGCATCAGCTCCCACAGCTGACCACCTGCACTGGCAGCGTCAGCTTCTTTCGCGGAATTTCCGGCCAGCAGGTTAAACGTGCCGCTGGTCATCTCTTCGAGACGATATTGAGCGTTAACGGTTTCAACGCGTGGCAATGTGCGCTCAACAAATGTCTTTGTTAAATACGCATTGGCGCGGGCTGTTCCCGGCATCTCTTCCAGAACACTGACGCGGCGTTTAACGTCGAGCTGTATCAGCGTCGGCTGTTTTTCGAGTAATTCCTGCGCACGCACTAAAGCCGCAATCATCTGACTGCGGCTGTGCATCTCCGCGTAGGTAGGATACGGGCTGGCAATGGCTTCCCGTGGAGCATTCCACGGGTAAGTGTATGCTTGCGGCATATCAGAAATGGTATTAGTTTCTTCGCTAAGATTAAAAAGGGAGGCATCCAATGGAACCGGAATCATCTACTCAACGCCCTTATTACGCCGAGAATATTCATTTTCTGAATGGCGTGAGAGCGCCTCTACGCGCTGTAAGACTTTTATCAGCGCACGACATGTATGCTGCTTGCGACGCGTTTTTGGGTCAGACACAAAACTATCGACCAGAGCGCTGGCTTGGCTCAAAATCCAGTCGAGACGATCTTGTTCGTCTTTTCGTATGGAATTTTGGAGCAGAGTGGCTACCTCACGGAGAATGGAAAGGCTCAGTTCAGCGCGCATTGAATAGCGTGCGCCAACAGCTAATGAGCAACCGTAGACACGAATTCGATGAGTGGGACGATTGGGAATCTCTACAGTCAGATATTCACATTTCGCTTCAAGCAACTCGCAAGACTGTTGAATTTTTCTGCGCGGGCGACCCGAAATTTCTGCCAATGCCGACAGACTTGTTCTTGGTCCCTGACCACTTCGGGAAGTTTCTTTGCTCACTTGTTGCCGGCACTGTGAGTCCGGCATGGATCGCAACGGTTGATAGCGAAATGACACCGGGATGCCGTAATGGGCTGCATCCGATTTATGCTGAACGTGAGATTTAGAATAGCTCATGCCGCACCGCCTTTGCGTGAGTTGCCGAATCTTTCTTCGTTGTCCTGGCAGTTAACGCAGCGTGTAACTCCATAAATGACGCGGCGACGTTTTTCAGGGATTGGAGCGTTGCAGTCTTCACAGAAAAATGCAGATATACCGATAGGGCGATTAGTGATTAACGCAATGTTGCGAGCCAGCATTTCGTCAGTGCGCTGCTGTACGATGTCCATTGAGTCAGCCATTAGTGCGCCTCCTCAATCTGAGTCTGGATTTTTTCCGCTTCCTGATTAAGCAGCTCGGCTGCTTCGACACAGGTTAATTCTTCCCGGCGAATTTTCGAGGCCAGGATGTTAAGGCGGGATATCATGAGGTCAGCACGACCGCGGCGTTCTTCGCGACGCGCATCATTAAGCATCACATCAAGTTCTATATATGAAGCAGGTTTACTGGCACCAGATGATTTATTCAGCATGTAATTTTCCTTTCTTCAGGCAAAGCGAATCCCGGCGGGTTTACGCCAATTAATTGCTTTGATTTATTTAGATTAAAAGAGTCATTCGTTTGGGAAACAAACTCACAACAGCTTTCAGGTGGTTCATTGCGCGAATCAGTGCGTTTCTTTCATCAGTAGTGAGATCAGTAAAATCGGCTGAGTGCCGGTCTTTACCGATGTTTGCCAGAAAGAAAATGGCACTTAATGCACGTTTGTTATCCTGATAATTGCTGTCAGTAACATCGCGCATTTCAGCAATAAAACGGGCTACATCTTTTTCGCAATTACTGCCCATCAGTTGAGCCCGAAGCAGAGCTACATGATTCAACGCTGCAACACGTTGACCGGCTGTCAGTTCGACCAGCATGGAATCGCCTTCGATAGCCATGATTTGCTCCTCTTGGGTAATGCCTGTGCTTTGACTTCTGAAGCTGACGGCGTTACTGGATTCCAGCGCTTACCGTTTTCTCCCATGATCCAGCCGTGTCCGTATGACATGGATGGGCTTTGGCGTTTAAGCCTTGCTGCCAATGAGATCATGATTACCCCTCAACTCATGCCAAATGATGCACCGATGCCGCTGATAGCATCGACAGTTGAGGACAGTGCCGGGTTAGCCTGAATACGCGCTTGTACTGCCATTGCGGCCAGTGTTAAGCAGCGAATACCGCTATTAACGTTTTGCAGCAGGCTACGTTTACAGTTGGCTGTCATAGGTTCTTTAGAGATTGCGCCAGCTGCCAACTGGCCAACTTCTGCAGTAGCCTTCATGACATACAGGGGAAACTTCTCATTAGCGACTTCATTTACTGGCACGCAGGGGAGGCACCGGATTTGCGCCAGCAGACCATCAACTAACGTTGCATCTTCAGTGACATCAGTGAGAGCTAAAACCTCTAAGGCGGTAAGCTGATGCGGCTGATCTGGATTCAGTTTGTTACGCAGCGTTTGTGCACGCATGCCGGACTGCTTAGCGACGTCTTCCATGTTGTGAGCTAAGGCAAATTTACGACAGGCATCGTCGTAATGGGTATGGGTAGAAACCTTGAAATCAAACATGCTCAGATCCTTCTTAACTTGCAAAATCAAGTTATGGTTTGATATAGCGGCATTTGATTGCTTGTTGGCGGTTCTTCTCACGCCATGCAGCAACATTGATAAGCGGATTGCCATGTTTCGTCATGGTGGTTTCTACCACTTCGCCGGTCTTACGATTAGTGCGATTCTGTGTGTAGGTGAAAGATGGGGTAGGGGCGAGCAGCACTACGCCGTTAGCAATCCATTTTTCCAGCACTGACAGGCTGATACGGTTGGCTGCAGCAAAGTCTTGCTTAGACATTGTTGGGGATGTGGCGAGCGTGACGGCTTTGTTTACGGCGTCGTTCACTGCTTCGCTGATGGCTGGCATCAAAATCGCTGCGACATTGGCAATAAAATCTTGAGATTGCACTAAGTCAAATGCGTTCTGACTGTTTGCATTTTCAGTATGCATAACGCAATATCTCCTGCTGGTTAGATGTGTTCTACGGTGTTGCATGTGGTGTGTTAACACTTTAGATCCGTTTTTCTTATCTGTAAATAAGAAAATCAAATTTAAGGTTTAATGATGCGCATTGAAAAAGCTGTTGGGTCGGAGGTTCTGGAGCGAATGCTTTCTGCTTACGGATTCAGTATGCAAAAGCAACTAGCCGAACATCTAGGTATAGCTAAAAGTAACGTTGCGGGCTGGGTGTTACGTGGGCAGGTCCCCGGTAATGCTATTGTGCAGTGTGCTTTAGATACTGGCGCTAATCTTAATTGGTTAGTAACAGGTGAACCTGGAAAAGCAAACTCTGTTACCACATCTTCAACTCCTACGGGTAAGGCGCTTTACGATGAAATAATGGCTAACGGCGGTAAAGCTGTGCTGAGCCGAATCCTCGATGCCTATGGTTTCACTATGCAAAAGCAGCTCTGCGAATTACTGGATATCTCCTCTGGCACAGTAAGCACTTGGATACGTCGCAATTATTTCCCAGGCGATGTTGTAGTGGCATGTTCACTGGACACAGGTGCTTCATTACTGTGGTTAGCTACAGGGAAAGGAAAGCAGAAGGGTGGGGGGCTATGTGAGGCATGCATTCAAAAAATCCCACATAAAAATTTGAATTCAGGCCAGCTAATAGATTCAGGTATATGGTCAGTTGATTTGAGTTTTATCAATCACTCCTTTGAAGAGGCAGTATTTATTTCAAATAGCTCAGGTGCGTGGGTTGTTGATTTGAAAATAGCTGATATAAGTAATGGTCGTTGGTTATTGGGTATTGATGATAAATACGATATTTATGACATTACACTCTTACCTGGACGTAAGATTAATGTTGTTAGTAATGGAGCAAGTTTTGTTTGCAGTACTGATGACATTAAAGTAGCAGGTAAGATTATAATAACATTGAAGCTCAACGTATAAAGCTAAGAGATTAGCAAGGTGATTTATTTATTAATTGAAAGTCATGCCTAAAAAAGTAAAGCTGGTGTTGGAAGAAAATTACTAATGACTGCGATAGTTAAATGGCTGTAATTAATTTCTTATTATAGCTAGCTAAAGTTAAGCTTTTAAACCTGATAGCTTGTATCAAGATTTGAATTTTAGCTAACTTTTATTAAAGTATCTTAATGAAATATGAATAGAATAGTAATAGGTACTCTCTGTTCAAAAAAATAGGGGTAGGGTTTTATTTTATCCAACCCCTATAGAGTTTAAAAATCTAAGTTCAGGAATGACAAATAAAATTCACGTCTTTTGTTTTGGTCTTTGAATATAGCAGAAGGGCATAGTCCTAACTCCCAATTCGTATCAAGAAATGACATTAATTCAACTGAACGATTCAGTATTTCTGCCTTTCCCCAGTTTTCATATTCTGTAAGAGCAATTTCACTATAACATCCATTTTTATAATCTTTCTTCTTTTCATAGAATGCTTTATTAGATAATGATGAATTTTTTGCATGAGAAAGCGGAACTAAATTGCCAGGCGCGTTTTTTAGTTGCTTTTTCTGCTTGGGTTTTAGACCTCTCATGATCTCAGTCCAGTATTTACCGGTAGAAGTTTGAGGGTAAATGTGTTCGATAGTTGTAAAATCTCTATCAAATTCATAACGAGAAAATTCTTCCCAAGATAGCTTAATTCTATCTGATTTGACTTTAGACTTTAAATGATATTCGTATTGGTACAAAAAATAACGTATGCCGGGCCAAGAATAGTAGTCGCCATTTCGAAATGCAGATCTGAAACTGACTGGTAAATTTTCAATCTTAAGTAAACTGTCAGCAGTATTTTTTATTTTAGTGGCAACATCAAGTATATCTCTTTGCCGCTTGAGATAGAGAGCAACAGCCAGAAACTCAGTTTGTTCAGAGAAAACATAGTGATACATCATTGTATGTATAAATAGAGAGCGCTCAATTTGTTTCAGGCATGTTGCTACATCATCAGCAGGATAATTATTATTCAAAATCTCTAGGAGAAGAATTCTTGTAATCATCCAATTTTCAATTTTTATTATTTTTGATACCCATTCTTTTATTTTTGGATGCCAATCACTCTGACTTGGATTATGAATATAATACCAAGTTTCAACAGACTTTTTAAGGTTTTTTACATAGTTGTTAATTGCTTCAATGGTTATTTCATGGTTTCGGCTCTCGTCATTTATTGGCTTTGCAGAAAAAATATCATCAAGAAGAACACTTCTATTTTTAGTGTGTATGCGAGCATGATCGTTATGTCTTATTTTTTCAAGTTCGTGTTTATAGACTGGAATATCAAAAATCTTAATGATCTTGCTTTCATCTGAGATATCTTCATTATTAGATATTGTTAATTCTTTAAAATATGTAGATGAGTGGTGATATAAAAATGTATCATCATCTAATCTATTTGATGTGTCTCGCCCTAAAAAATGATACATTGATTTCCAACACTCATTTATAGAGTGTCTCAAAGATGACTTATAGTATTCATCCTCATCTATCTTAGTTGTAAGATATATCAGTCTGTTTTTCAAAAGCTCTAAATGAGATAATGGTTTACCCCTGTTATTCATGGTTTCAAATGCTACATATGTATCAATTTCCTCGTCTAAAGAATATGTATTAAATAAAAAGTTTTGAGTTACTTTTTTATAAATGCTCTCAATTTCAGGGATTGATAGTGCTGATACTTTACTGGAGAAAAACTCTTTTGTATTTATTAGGTTTTGAGTGTAAATGGTGTTTTCAATATTTCCTGCATTAGGTGAGTCTTCTAAAAATATTTTTCTTTTTAAAAATTCATAGCTTGGGTTGTCTTTGTCATAGCCAAACAGATATGATCTTGAACTTGTGTTTATTTTTTCTTCAAAAATAAATTTTCGCCTTATATCTTTGATTTCAGTGTAATTTAATGGAATGTCATTACCACGTCTCGAAACTTCTTCAATAATTGATTGGATCAATATTATAATTGTGGTTATTCTTTGCTGACCATCAACGATATAGAATGGATGAAAGCTTTTTGAATATATTATCCAGTGATCTTCTAACCAGCTTTCAATGTTTTTTGTGGGAACATCTTCAAGCGTTAAAACACCCACATAATGGTTTTTGTTGCTTTCAAGAAAAGTTAAGTCATTCCAGAATTCTGATACTTCTTTTATTGTCCAAGCATATCCACGTTGATAATCCGGGATTCTTAAAAGCTTTTCGGTAAATATTTTAGATATGGAAATTAAATTGGAGTCCATTCTTGTTCCTATACGGCTATAGATTATGAGAGAACTTTAAGATATCAGAATAAAAGGGAGTGTCAAGAAAGACATTCTCAGGTTAAGTTGTTGATTTTATTGATAATATAAATCATAGAAACTTATCAACAAGGAACTTTATCAATTATAATTGCGGATTTTAAAATTTACTTATAAAGGTGGTGTTACCTACCGGGCTTTTGATATTTAAACAGACGAGCCAATTAAAAGCCAATGTTGCACTTAAGTTGTTGATTTTTATGTAAATGATTAGTATTCGGTCTTTTTTTAGCGTTTTGATTTGTATGGCATTTTTGTTGGTGGTAACGAAATTTCCCGAAATCACCATATCCAATTTAAACCATCACATATTCCTGACCGCGTGAATCGAGATAC
>Ga0157359_1000708_pt1 | contig 12563 bp, 2 predicted proteins | sample AttcapACBM3_FD_111482 | JGI IMG/M metagenome (GOLD analysis project Ga0157359, IMG submission 111482) | Fungus gardens microbial communities from leaf cutter ant in Botucatu, State of São Paulo, Brazil - Atta capiguara ACBM3 | ecosystem: Host-associated > Fungi > Mycelium > Unclassified ...
TTAAAGATAATATTAGCAAAATAATCAAGATTAGAGAAGCATTTCCCAAACTTTCTTCTAATAAAGTTTTAAAAGTACACAGAGTCATCAATAAGTTAGATATCAAAGATAAACCAAAGTTCAATATGACAACCAAGAGTCTCTCTTGTAAATAAATTATTATCTCAATAAGTACAAAAAATACTAAAAGAATCATTATTCAAATAAGCAAGTATGTTAAAAACATCAATAGGTTGCTGAAAAGCATAAAATCTGAAATTGTTGCAGATTATATTCAGTTGAACAACAAAGGCATTATTGTTACTACTAACAAAGTAGTGGCAATCTCTGATTTGAATATTGTGGAAAAATACATCAAGGACCTAAACAATATAAACTCAAGAAATATCATAAGCCTAAGACTTCTACAATCAAAATCTTATCTTAAGATCTTAGGTATTCTATACTTTGTAAAAGATACTAATATTCCTATTACATCTAATATTATAAAAAGAGTGATTCAAAGTAATTACATCTTTAACAACTTGCTTTTGGCCTTATATCTCCAAGTTATCAAGACCTTCCCAAAATATAATATGGTAGTAGTATGAATCAATATTTGGGATTTGTAAAATAGCTCAAAAGTGAAGTATCTTATTAATAGGTGCTTTAATTTAGATCATCACATTGCAATCATCAGGGAAATGAACATGAACTCTAAAGTACTACAATGCAAGAATTGCTGGAAATAGAGGCATACTACCTATACATATCATATACATGGATTTAAATGTCAGAAATATAATTGACTGCATAAACTTGAACATCACAGAAATATAGTATAGTATTGCAAATCCAACTTCAAGACAAATTCCCCAAGACTCAAAACTCCAAAAGAAGAACTATATAATCATATCTTCAAATGTACTAATTGCAAAGGTGACTACCAAACAGATAGTACTAACTGCTCCTTTTGGAAACATAGGTTTAACAAGGAATGGCATAATAAGAAGATGTAGGAGCTTTGAGAAATTAGAGCTAATTCAATTCACTCAACTGTGAATAGGGATAAACTATGATTCTAAAATCTCTTAATCTCTTTTCACAGAATATTCACAAGAATATACTACTCACTGAGATAATTTTAGAAAATAACAGAAATTATGATATTTTATTTATTCAAAAACTTCCTTGGTCAATTATTTGTTAAATTTACCAACAGTAATTCAAGAGTCATTACTTATATCAATGCTAAATTAATCAGCCTAAAATTTTTGTTAAGAAAGAATATCTTTAATCATTGAGATATCAATCTCATTTTTTTTTCAATCATGGCATAATATGTTTCATTATTAATATATATTCAGACAAACAACAAAATGCCTTAAAATATCTAAAGGATACTGAGATAAATTTAAATAATGTTCTAATTATGACAAAAGACTTTAATATTAGGGATAATGATTGAGACCTATCATATTTCTATCATTTGGTACATACAAATATGCTTCAAGAAGTGGCTAATAGCTTTGGTTTAGAAATATCAACTCCTATTAATTCAGTTTCCACTTGATATGCAGATAATTTTTAAGACTTGAATTTAGTACTGGATTTAATGTTTCTCCAAGCAGTATTAGTGGAATTCAACAATCATGAAATTTCACTAGACCTTTGAAGCCTATTAGATCATACTCTCTATTAATTTCTATTATTGTAAAGGAAGAGTCTATTTAAGAAAAGTAACAATCTATCATTAGAAACAGTGACAAAGAAAAAGAATTCATCAACAAGCTCAGAAACAGGTTAGGCTTTATGGAGATGACTAATATCACTAGCTGTGAAACACTTGAAAGTATAACTTAAGAATTCACCACTATTGTAGAAGACCTTTGGAACAAATTTTCAAAACTGGTCAACATCACTAAACAGTCTGAAAGTATAGTGGAATGAGAAATATAATAGAGATTTAGCCATATATTGGATTTTCAGGCAAAAAAGTGACTAGGTTAAGTATAAGAAAATAGTAAAATTGGCTAAAAGAGTCTTTTTTGATAGCAAAATTCAAGAAATCACACTATCTAACCAAAAGCTATGGAACCTTATGAACTGGGTCAAAAAGCACAAGTTTCTAGCTATAGAAGCTATCAAATTTAATGGCAGACTATATAACAATTTGAACAAGTTGTAGTAGGCACTACACTAGTCATATAATTTAGCTCAAGATCTTCCTATTGAATTACAAGTTCTTGAGAAAATACCCTTATACCAATAAATTGAATGGTTTTTATTCTCTAGTATGGAACTCAAAGATAATATCAATACATGTAATAATTTGTCTACTCCTAGTCTGGATCACATCTCCTAGAGCCATCTCAAAGAAGTACTAATAGATAATGAATGCTATTCTAACATTGTCAACATAGTGAATGTATATATCAACTTTAGCCACTGGCTGACACATTTCAAAAAATCATCATCTATTATTATTCCAAAACTGAATCAACTTTTTTATAACATCTCAAAAGCCTTTTGCTTCATTGTGCTTCTTAAAATAGTAGGCAAACTAATTGAAAAAGTAATAAGCAAGAGATTGTAAGTCCATACTATCACATCAGATTTTGTCCATCCAAGCCAATTGGAATACATCAAGTAATGTTCAACAATAGATGCCAGTATCTTTTTAACTTATCTTGTGCAAACAAAGTGAGTGAAAGGTTTTCATATAAGCACTTTTGTATTTGACATAGTGCAATTCTTTTCTTTGCTTAATCATTGTCTTCATCTCATGATTCTTGATAACATGGGCTTTGATTCAAATATATCTTGATTTTTTTCTGATTATTTAATCAACAAACAAATCTAATATATTTGGAACAATTTTACTTCCCCTTTCTTTAGAACTAATGTTGGTATTGGTTAGGAATCCACTCTCTTACCTATCTTATTGGCTCTTTATATTGTTTCAATTTTTCATATACTTGAAAAATAAGAAGAAAATTATTAACAAATGACAGAAAAGAAATCAGAATGGGAATAGAGAGATTTTTAGTTTTTTTTTCAAGAGAAAAGTGTTAAAAAATCAAATGCAAATCTCTTTTGTAGTTATAGTATTATTTCTTCTCTTTTTAGACAGTTCAGTCTTGTCATTGAGTATAACAAGTCAGAACTTTTTTATTTCTTTAGATTGTTTAAAAAATTTAATTCTTCTCCTTTAGATTTGAGACCTTTAGAAGATACAATACTCAAGCAAAAGAACACTTGGTAATATCTGGATTTCTTTCTTAATAGAAAACTTTCTTTTCAGTATTATATCTATTACTACACCAACAAAGCCTTATCCACTATCAAGTGTCTGAAGATGTTGGGGAACTTAACTAAGGGACTTTTACCTATATACAAATGTCTTTTATATATAGAACATGTATACTTCCTATTACTCTATATAGTTTTCAGCTCTGGTATTTTATGAGAGTTCCATTATATCAATCTCTCAAAAAGCTGAGGAAAATACAAAGAAGAGCTGCTCTCTGAATTATGGGAGCTTTTTATATATTGCCATCATAGAGAGTTGAAGTTATAGCTAACCTCATTTCTATTCATTTCCATCTTGACAAAATTAGTAGATGACATTACCTATGAATGGCAACACTTCCCAAGCAACATGTGATCAATTCACTGTTAGATAAACATCATTCCAAAAAGGCTAAACTGCATTGCATGGCCACAACTTACCTTATACCTAAATAACATTTGAAAATCAAGAGTCCTATAATAGATACCAATAACTGATTACATAAAGTATTTTCTTCTTTTGACAGTCTAAATAAAGAAATTCTCCAGGTTTTCATTTGATAGTGTCAGGCACAGTTCACATTAAAGGGCAAAAGTCTACAAGGTTGGCTTAGAAATGTGTAAAGTATGTAAAACTTCTTGTTAGAAGCTTGATGATACAGACTTGTCAGAATGACCTTGGCTTTAGCTTATATACTGTACCATCTGTCTGTCACATGATCACAATTTCAGAGAATTGGATAAAGTTAGAAAGGAAAGTGAGTACTGATATTAGTGTGTTACTGTTGAACACTAGAGATTGAGTTCAATAGAAGTTTATCTTCATCAATTATCAGACTAGTGAATTACAGTATAACTACTAGTCTTATATATAAGTCAGATTTATAAGAGATACTGGAGATTTCAGTATATTGCTTTAAGCAGAGGTTTCAGTAATAAAACACTAAAAGAGATCAGATAGGAGAACTTTGTCATGGAAGGCTGAATTATATAGGAATATCTCTATTATGAAAGACCAGATGCCCAAATTGTTGTATTATCACTGTAGTGATATATTTTTGGAATAGGTGGACTTAATATATGACAGATAAACATTTTCTCTGATCATTTTTCTTTTATCTCAGTTAATCAAAAAGATCCTGAAGCTTTACTTGCTCATTAGAATAGACTTGATAACATTTATAGAGATTTCCTTGCCAATTATAACACTGTGCTCATAGTTTTGGACACTAATATCAAGAACAATGTTGCCATCTCAACTTCATATATTTATAGAGGTTAAGAAATAATTACAAAGACTGTTCATTATATAATGAATATAACTTCTTTGAAAGTAGAATTTTTCACTATCAGACATAGTATCAATCATGCCACTCAACTACAAGATATTTCATATGTTATCATCATTATAGATGTTATTTTTGCTACTAGAAAAATCTTTGATTTGAATATCTATCCTTAACAACTTCACTCTATTGCCATATCAAAGAATCTTAGAGTATTTTTCAAAAAGAACTCAAATAACTCAATCAATTTCTGGGATTTTCCAAGTAGTATTAAATAGTTCCTACATCTTATAGTTAACAAGAAGTCAAAATGGCTTCAAATTGATCCTACTCTCCCTTACAAATCTTCATGAGAGTTTAGCCAAAAAGAAGAATATAGTAATATTGTTCATAAATGGCAGATGACTTTCTAAACATCAGAATAAAAAGAAAGAAGCTTTCTTGATCTAAACAATAGTGATAATCAATCCATTTACCCAATATATTCTAAGAGTAGTATATAGCTAAAACACTTTGGTTTTTTAAATTTAATATATATACAGAGAATATTCTATCAAAATAAGAAGGTATATTTCATTTGATTGTATAAGGTATAAAAAATCTTGGAATCCTAAGAGAGAATCTTTCAAGAATATTCTTACATTTCTAGAGTTTAATCCTAGGACATTTTGCTTTCAAAAAGATATTACTTAGGATAACTAGTATAATCAATCTTGTTTTTATTTTACTTTTTCTATTTTCTATTTTTTTAAAATCTAAATAATTACATTGTGTAATTATTACAGTTTACCACTGTATTCTGTGTAATAAATTGTTGATTTAAAAAAATCACCTAATAAGCCACATAGTACAATTATGTAATATAGAACTCAGATGAATATTCTAGAGAGACCAAAGCAGCATGTATCAAGGGCTTATACTCTTAGCTTATCTATTTTACAGACAACTTGACAACTAGAACAGCAAGTAGAACAATGTATCATAAGTATTTTTCTCTTTTACCAGTCAACCTTGGGATTGTGGAATTTTAGCCATGTGAACTCCAGAATAAGATTTTCCTTGTTTTTGCTAAAGACTGCAAACAAGATCTGCTTTATATATATCTTGTATCAGAGGACAATGTTTACTATCTCTGATATCTGGTATTAAGAATAGACTAGCCACTGAACCAGTTACACTAAAAGTACACAATGTCAAGCTTAGCTTTAACATCTGGCTAGTGCTATATATATACTTCATACTGTACTCCTAACATCTAGTCTGCTTTGTTGAAAGTTTCATTCACTTTATAGACTAATATGGGCCTGGAGAGTTTGTAAGTATTCAAATGGTATTTTCAAAAAAACTTCCATTCACAAAGATACTAGTAGCTCCAGAATTGACAAGTGCATATACTGAGAAGAACTGGGAGATACTAGTAGTTTTTTTTCCCATTTAAAGTAACAAGTAGAAAATGAGAGAGCCAGAAGTAGAATTTTAGGTATATCTAATAGATTACTATTTGTGTATTCTTCTACAGACAATATAGTGAACATATTATTCAGTAACTGGAATATAAGTTACTCTATGCAAAATACTGACTACATACAGATTATCTTTATCACTCTCCTCTAAGAGTTCTTATTGTTATTTCACCTCCAAATCTATCAAAGTATTCAAGTCTTCTATAAGCTCTTCATACTACTCTGCTATTATTAGCTAGATATCTAATCTGATAGAGTACTTATGAACCAGATAACTTGTATTTCCATACCTATAGCACCCTCAACCAGATATAGAACAGAGTTTGCATATATATCACATTCTGGATTCTGACCACATCTATCTCAACCTATGGATAACCTTCTACTCTCCATCTATACTTTCCAACCTCTTCCAGTGCAGATCAAACATCTCCATTTCACCTTGGATGTTTTTACTGGTCTAAGTTAACTCTATGAACCTCTATCTTCTAACATTTAAGAATTACTAGAAATCAGAATAACTTGCTTAGTAGTTACTCTAGATAGTTACTCTAGGTATACTAACTAGTATATAATCTGGTAGTCTACACTATAGTAGTTATCCTGAAAATCAACTAAAACTAGCACATCTCTTCTAGTGCTAGCAATGATGTACCTTACTATCTTCTAGTAGATCTCCACTTTCTAAGTTCCTAAGTTCTAATCTGAGATATGTGACCTATGCAATTCATAAAGGCACAGCATATAAGCTGAAGCCAAAGGTTTTTCTGATCTATCTTCTACATTCTTAGATAATACATAGTTACTTATTTTGAACTTCTAAGATACTCTCCCAGATCTTAGACAATAAGGTGTGAACTACACCTAGTAATATAGTATGGGGATATCTTGTAAAAGTACTAATACTAGTTGATGTTAGAATACAAGAGGAATAGAAAGTATTGAACAAGAAATAGAAATAATCAAAGAATCTTAGTTGACTAGAATATAAAGATTAGTAAAGAAGTAGAGATAATTTTTTAAGTAAACTAGAATGCTTTATATACTTGATTTATTTAACATGTAGTTTTAAACCATATGATAGAATTAATGTCTTCAGATCTTTCTAACAGAGTCATGATCTGATTTTAGATTACCATCTTAAGTCTATAGTGGAATTTAACTACTATGGTATGTAGATCAGTATAGCTAGCCTTTAAGATTAAAGTTTGAAACTTATTTAAGTAGTCTTTTACTATATGGTTTTCCTGGTAATATGCTTCTAGCCAGTGAACTGCTTTGGTAATACTGTTGATAGGAAAGAAAAGCTGCTCAAACTCCAGCTATAATATAATTGGGAAGGTTCCAGTAGTCAATTATTTATAAAAGATGTTTTCTAACTATTTTGAGACATAATCACTTTTAAAGAAAGACAGAGCCTAGAGAATCTTACTCTGTTACAAGTGAATTGATCTGAAATAGCTAAATATAGAGAAAGCAGATGCTAAAAAGACATAGCCCATTTTGTAGTTCTCTATAAAGTCTATAAATAGAAATATGTTGAGTCTGGAATAGCATAAAAAAATCCTGGATGCTAGGTAGTCTATAAGAGAGTAAGATCTAGAAAATAGTAAAATTAGAGATATACCTATGAATGCTGGGATGAGGTTAGATACTAAAGATTAGTCAAAGCTTTCCAGATATATTAGCACTTGGCTACTTCTCTTAAGTAGTGCTGAAGGAGTTTTAAAATGTTGTCTGTGTTGATAAAATTTATAGGATGTTCACTTGAAACAAATATTGTTTGAGAAAGGGAGAGAGATTCAAACATTAGGTGGTTGACCTGTAACTATTAGACCAAAATACTTTGAGGTTTCAGAGAGAAAGATTCTGTTCTGTTATTAAGGTCATTATAGTAGAGATACAGGGTTTACACTTCAAGCTCTAGGAAGAATCTCAGTCTATTGCTCATAATTACTTAGTATATGACTTATCTCTAGAGAGAATCTAAGAGAACAGAATGAGGTTTTCTAGAGACAACAACTATCTTAAATATTAGGATAGTCCATACTAATCAGATTAAGTGGAACATTACTAACCTGACTCTAGAATGATTGTACTAGATAGTCAGAAACTCTAATAGAAATATATATAATATTAGCCAGAAATAGTAGGAGCTTATCAATTGATACTAAAGAGCACAGGATAACAATATAATAATAGCATTTGATAGAGTTTGGGAGTGGTGGTGAAAAAGATATCTTAATTAAACTTCATAGAGTTTATAACAGATAACAGTAGTATTTATATCAAACTCTATGTAATTGTAGTAGGATTTAAGAACATTATCAGTATAAAATACAATTTCTTTACATCTAAGTTAGATCTTCTTACAAGATAGCTATTATATGTTAAAGTCTAAACTCCAAGTATAGATATTTTTTATAGTAGAATCACTCTCATCCAAACTCTGTAATTATTTCTAGATCAAGATAGTCTTATATCTGGTTTGGAAGACCTTGATAATAGTGATGGTAGAAAACACTGTTGTTTTATCTGAGTTGTAAGATATACCTCATAAATTCCATATTATAGGTGGAAAATTTGTTACTATGCTTCATTTGTAGGTTATTTAGCAAGTTGGTAGTCTTGCTAATAGAATTAGATTGTCAGACATGACTTGCACTTAAGATAAAGTTCACAACTCTATATTTTTAGATAAGTTCCTATACTTGATTATAATAGACTAATAATTTGTTTTGTAGAGACTTATTTATATTGAAACTCTGTAAGTATATCCAAGTGTTTTAGATACTTCTCCTAATATTTAAGAACTTATAGATATATTGTAATTTTTAGTCTGATAATCAACTATAACTATTCTTATTACCAAACTCTAATGTTAATGGCAATATATTTTATATTAGTACTTGCTATCTTGAACTCTATTCTCACTATCTGAAGTTACAACCAAGTAATAAGTAAATGGTATAGTATATAAGCTTCAAACCAAGATTATTTGTAAAAGTCAAAAACTCTGTATTTTTGAATAAGTTTCAAACACTGTTTTGATTTTGCAGACTTTTATCTTAAGTATAAACTGTATTTGACAATAGTGGAGACTTTTTATTAAGTTTTCTTGTAATATATCACATTCTAATCCAGCCACATCTGTTCTTCTCTAGTACAGATTACAACCTTTATTTTATCTCAGATATTCTTACTAGATCTTCAACAACTTTATGGATTTACATCCCAAACATCTGAGAATTATCTAGAACTAGAGTAACTTGCTTAGCAGTCTCCATTCCTAAATAACTATCCTAGGTAGCATACTTATTATATAAGTCAGTAGTTACACTGTAGAGCCTTATTTTGAACATTGACTAAAATTATCACTATTTTCTAGTATTAGCAATGATATATCTTTCATCTTCTAATAGAATTATTGGCTAACAACATCTTGAATACCTCTTCCAAAATATACAACCAGTGTGAAGATGTAGTATACAAGCTAAAGCCAAAGATTATTCTTACATCTATATTCCACATATATAGATAATGAAAGTTGCTAATTTGGACTTCTGAGAACTTACTATTGGGTTTTGAATAACAAGATATGAACCACATCTAACATAATATCTTACTAAAGTGTCTTAAATGAACCTGTATAAGTATGCTATTAAGTCTAAAATTATTCTAAATAATGGTAGTTACAACAAAGATAGAGGTAGATGTATCATATGCCAAGTCTAATTCTGACCATAGCCTATTCTCTGTAGTAGTGTTATTTCATTCCAACCCTAGTAAACTTTACTATGAAAGACTAAGTACTTGTAAGATTTAGAACAGAGTATAATACTGCCATAGAAAACAAGCTTTTATTCCTTTCCAACTTATTCTTTTACAGTGGAGTTCTCTTTTTTACTTGGTCTTCATGACTGTCATATACTATCTAACTTTATCTGATATCTGTACCTATTAACCCTCTTCCAATATGAATCATACTCCATTCTAATCAATCTAAGAACCAAACCTCTTCATTCTTTATCAATTTCATAAAGTTCTGAATGATAACTCTCATAATGCCTAACAATCCAGAGTATACATAGCAATAGTATTATTAGAAAAGACTCTGTATTTAAGAATAATAATCATCATATAGATTTTTTAGTCTAATAATCAACTTAAATTGTGCCACACTTGCTCTAAGTCTACTTGAGTTCTCTCTTCCAAAATATAACTACATGATCAGGTTAAGCTAGATACAACATCTTTCATTAAAGCCAAAGTTATTCTATCTATAAAGTATTACTTCTAACTCTCTTCCAATCCTATCTTCTATCCTGACACATTATCTATTATGTCTTTCATACTACTTGCAGATAATCCTTGTGAGTATAAATTATCTTTAACAATGGCAGAGTTTCCCTATCCTAACCCCTATCAGTGTTTCACCACTAAAACCTTCATTTGAAACTGTACTCTAAAACCCTCAAGTTCTTCTGTTAAGAAAGTTCATAACACCATGTACTTTGTATGAGTTTCTACACTTAGTATAAACTCTAAGCCAACCTTACAGACTTTTGTCTCCTGGTGTAAACCATACCTAACAAGATGAGAAGAAAGAGAGCAAGAAAGAAAGAAAACTATAAAAGCTTTTATCAATTATTAGACTAAAAAATATAGATTAACCACTGGTCTTAAATACTGAGTACTGTATTTATATCAAACTTCAAACTTCAAGTATTAATATTTTCTATAATATCAGAATTTACCCAAATAAACTCAGCCATTTTTACTTTTTACTTTTATTTATAGTTTAGCTTCTTTTTTTTCCTTATATACTTAGTCTGAGAGTACAACATAATAGTCATATATGTCACAAAGGATAATAAAAGTATGATATATTATTACATAGATATCACATCTATTATATTTATAGTTATGTAATTATGTAATCTAGTAGAATATTGAAGAAATTTCCAGAACTTGGTTAGTACTTTAGGGTAGGCTAGTGTATACACATTGTCAAGATCGCAAGAAGTAGACTTTATTTTATTTTTCTTTCTCATTTTTATTTTTCTTTGGATTTACTTTTCATTTTTCTATTTTTAGAATGGTTAGGGTTAGGGTCAGAAGTGATCGGTCACACAGTCACATCAGTCACAATCTGATGGTGTGGTCACAACATTGGTCATAAGACTTAGAAGAATAAAGTAGAAGGTTCTAGAATAAATAATGTCATACAACATGGATACTACATGTTGACCTCATGTTCTACACATGGTTATTTAGGGTAGGGTGCACAGTAGTGAGCATAGACTATTGGTAGTAGTATAAAAGATAAACTAGTTTGTAAAGGTATCTCTATCTAGTTCTCTTGTATTACTCAATACAAGAGTTGTTCTTTTATCCCACTCTTAAGGATTTAAGATCATAACACACATGGACCAACAAACTAGAGTATTATGAAGTAGACTATCTTGTACTAGAAACTTTTCTCTTGTATCCTCAGTATATAAGCAACACTTTTGTCTTAACTCTTTGGACTTAAGTTATAATAGTTTCTTCTTAGTTTGCTATATCATCTAGTATAAAGGACAATATATCTAATTCTATTCAAATAGAGGGCTTAATAAAAGTAAGAAGAATAGAAGGATATTTAAGAGAAATATGAATAAAAATCAATATTGAGAAGATTAACATTTATAAAAAAGTAATAGTTACTATTAAGATACTTCTGAATTTTAAAACAACTAGGCTTTTCATATGTCCTGAGTTTGCAAAATAACATAGTTTTGAATTAGTTAAGTTAAAGTGACCAGTATTAGTAAAAAAAATATAAATAGAATATATAGCATAGAAGAAGCAATCAAGTATAAGATAGAGGTAAACTTATACTATTAAAGATGTTAAAAGAGAGTAGAGATAAATGTATACAATATTAGAACTACTATCAGGTATAGTTTATACTAAGAGATGAAAGCCCATAAAGTTGGCTTAAAAATGTATTGAGTATAAAAATTCTGTATGAAGAGCATTGTGATATGAATTTTTTAGAATAATTTTGGCTTTAGCTTATATGCTGTGTGTTATGGAACACTTGAATACTAAAAATTTTTATTCTCTTTTCTTTTATTTTTCTGATTTTATATTGATTTTATTTTATTTTTATTTTTATTTTTATTTTGGACAATGAAGAGGCATGTGACACTGAAGTCACATGACAGGTCACATGGTGTGACATCATAGGCCTAGAACATGGTGAAAGGATCTGGAATATGACATCAGGGTACATGTATACAACATAGTGGCCTTGAGGCAGACATGAGGTTGTAGCATGGACAATAAGACAGGCTTAATTATTGGTAGCATGGACTAGGCATGTTTTGTATATATAGGACTCTAATTTAGTAGAGACTCCTTGTCGAGTTCTCTTGTGATTTTCCCCACTTGATTGCTTACTGAGAGCTTTACTCACTTGTGTAGCTATTGGACTTTGTATCTAGTGGTTGCCACAACACTGTGTAGTTTGTCTACTATATGGTTATAACTCTAGGAA
>Ga0157359_1000709_pt1 | contig 12560 bp, 3 predicted proteins | sample AttcapACBM3_FD_111482 | JGI IMG/M metagenome (GOLD analysis project Ga0157359, IMG submission 111482) | Fungus gardens microbial communities from leaf cutter ant in Botucatu, State of São Paulo, Brazil - Atta capiguara ACBM3 | ecosystem: Host-associated > Fungi > Mycelium > Unclassified ...
AGCCCTTATGTCTATGCCTCTACCTCATGTTCTATTACTCATCCACCATGCTTCTTTCTCAAGGCTACTATGCTATGTATATGTGCTCTGATGTCATACTCTTAATCTCTGCTGTACATGTGCATACCATGTGTACACCATGAGAAACCCATGTCTCTTGACATCACTCCTAACCCTAACTCTTATCTAGACTTTTCTCAATCCTTCTAGACTGTTCTAGACTTCTGTCACATGACTTCCAGGTCATGTGTTCTTCCTCTGTTGTAGACTAATAATAATACTATCTATCTATGTCTAGCTAACCCTAACCCTAGCCAAAGTCTGTCCATACTCTCGTTTTATAACAAAACTCCTCTTATTATATAGTATGATATATTAAAGTATCTGCAGTAGAGTTGCACTTTCAAACTCTAGGAAGTTCTAAGTATATTGCTGAACTACTGAGTAATCTCAGAATTTATCTGTTAGTAGATTCCAAACTCTGAACTCTGAAACCTCAACATTGGACTTGGCAAACTTTAATATCTACTCACAACACTGCAAGATTTGTTGTACTATCCCTGTTCTTTGACAGCTATACTTTAGTCAATACCTTTATAGTTATCACTTCTAGTCCTTAGTTACTATTAGATGAGTATCTATTATTTCTATATGTAGTTCTAAATGCTTCTACCAGAGTACCTAACTATCTGGATACTATTATTCCTAGATTAGTCAGCACTGTTCTACCAGATTAGAATGTATCTCAGAAGTATTTAGTAGAGTTGTCATTTTTAGAAGATCTTATTTCATTCTCTTAGGTTTTTTCCTAAAGATAAGTTCTGGTAACATGTACTATATGATCAATAAACTTAGGTTTCTTCTAGAGCAAACTCTATGAACTCTATAGACTTTCATTAGTCATTCTAATATTATCTTTGGGAATCCTAAGAGAACAGAATAGAATTGCTAGAGGTAGTAGCTCTTCTAAATATTATCTAGTTTATTCTGATATGTCAGAGTTCTGCTTACTTAATTATATAATAATAGTGCTTTTGTACCAAGAACTATTAAGAATAAGTGATTAGTTTATAAACTATATCTGAAGTTTATTAGAGTTCAATAATCTACAGTAGACAGTAGACTCTAATCATTTTAAATTCCCTTCTTATTTCTACTTTTATTTTATTTTAGAACTAAATATTGGGGGGAGAATGGTATTATCTGTCACTTTCACTATTATAGGATTATATAACATGAAGAAGAATATAAAAGAATCTAGAACAAATGACATTATATAATATGGCAATAGTATATTGACTTTACAGTAAATACATATATGCTAGGATAAGATAGGATAGTGTACACATAGACCATGGTCTGTGGTATATAAGATAAACTAATTTATACTTGGAATTCTATTGAGTTCTCTTATGTTACCCTAATACAAAGTTCTTATTAATCCTATTACAAAATAAACTACTTACTTATTTGTGATATCTGAATCTTTAGTGTACTCTTAAAGGCTTAGAAGTGATTTAGAAGTTCAATAATTATTGATAATAAATAATAATGAATAATAAAGATTGATATTGGTAAGTCTAAGATCTAATCCTCAAATACAGAAGTATATATATAAAATAGTGATGGTTTGTGTGCAAGCTTTTTTCATCACATGATCAAAACTCATACCTGATGGGGGCTGTTATCTGTCATAGCAGATATCAGGCTAATTTTAGAATGTAACTAATTATATCACTATATTAATATACTTGTATCTCTATTAATACTTATTGCTTTGGAATATACTATATATTATCAGAAAAGGTTTTATGAGTACTTTCCAATACAAGTTTAATTGTGTGAATCTGTTCACCCATTCATGAGATATTAGCCAACAAAACTTTCATAGTTACTGATTGCCTGATATCTTAGTTATTTGTTGTTTCTTTTGTACATCTTATATATGTGTGAATAGTCCTCATTTGGTGCTTCCCAGTACAACTTAGTTTGTAAAAATTAGTCTACTGGTTGTAGAGATACAAGCTGAATGAAGTTTATAACAAACTTATTCTAAGATCTTTGAGTTGTAATAGAGAGGTTGTTATATTAGATATAACTGTAAATGGCTTAGAGACATCAGAAACATAAGAGGCTTAGCTTGTATTTGTGAGTAAGTTAGTATAGAATGATAGATATAAACTCCAAGTACAAGAAAGCAGAGTTTGTAAAGTATTTTCTCTTATATTAGTCTTATGTAGTATATATACTATACTTATAATTAATATATGAACCAAATATATAGTAGTATATATAGTGTAGGAATACAGCAGGAACTTCTTGTTGAGTTTTCTTTATGATCTGTCATATACTAACATATTTATTTTCTCTAGATACTGCCAATCTTATTCAAACTTGGTTACTCTCTTATAAAGCAGATTATATTATATTCTAATTACTTATCACTTTATGAGCAAGGGATTTTCTATTCTGCAACAAACTCTATAAAGTTTTAATAAGCAACTTCTATAGTTTCCAACAAACCCAGAATATATACAGTATTTTATTAGAATGTGTTAGGTAACTAAGGAAGGTCTATGGAGTTATGGAATTTGCTTCAGGAAACTTAAAATGAAACTAGTGACTATACTAAAGATAAAGCTTACCTTTAGGAAACCTAAGAGAACAGAATAAGATTTCCAGAAGGTAGTAGCTATTCTAAATACTTAAAATTATCTATTCCAATTAGATTAATAATGTGGAACCAAGCTAAAATAATGGAATAATCAAAATATCTAGAATATTATACAAAATCAGTAAGACTTATCTGATAATGATCAGGGATATAAGAGAATGATTTTTAAAATAGTAGAAGTACTTTTAGAGCTTGATAAACTTTGATGTCAGTTAGAAACAACATTTGCTAGTGGGAGCAGAAAGCAGCAGAGTTTAGAGAAATAAATACTGTAGACTTTGATGGCAGTATTCAGTCCTGGTATTATATTTCCTTACAGAATACCTCTTTTTGTATTTAAGAACTATAACTATTATGTATAATTTCTTAGTCTGATAATCAACTTGGATTAAATACTATGCTTATCCTCAGTCTATATTCAAATACCTTCTTTTGAAATTGTCTTAGATGACAATGATAATGATAGAGATCAAGTAGAATGGGATATTTTACTAGGGTAAAAAAATAACTATGTAATACTAGCTTCTAACTATATATTAAATAATTCAAAGAGAATATTATCAATATTAGAAACTTATAAAAATATATGTTAGGATAACTAAACAAAGTTTACAGAGTTTCACAAAGTTATTTTAGGAGAATTCTAAGTATATTGTGTATAAAACTAACAAGATAGGATATATCTTTAGGAAAATTCTAAGAGAACAGAATAGGGTTTCCTGAGAGTAGCAACTACTATAAGTTCACTCCATTACAATCTAGCAAAATATTTCTAAGGTAAATAATGAATAATGAGAGGTTGAGTGGCTAGAAACCTTGATAAAAACATCTAGAAGATTGCTTAAACGAGTAAGAAATGGGCTATTACAAGGTGGATTTAAGATAATGAGACAGTAGTATATTACAAACTTTGAGTAGAGTTTAAGTCAAGTCAAAAATACTACAGGATTTTTGAACTAGTTATTAAAAAGAAATCAGGTTTTCTTATAATATAGTTAAAAGGAATATTAAAAGAAATGAACAAAGAATATCTGCTCATAAACATATTCTTGCTAACATACTTCTAAATAGTAAATCTCATACTATGTAACATAATTTCTTAGAAAATCTAGTAAATAGCTCCTTAAAAGTCTACTATAACCTATTCCAGATAATATATTCTAAATATACCTTTCAAGTTAAATATTACAACTAATAATACTAACCAATACATATCTTGCTAGCCTTTTCTAAGCTACCAGAACTTTCTAAAACTTGTTTAAAAGTAATTAATGAAGTATTAACAATATATACTTGAAAAATAGCAATTAAACTGCTTATAAGTAATATTCTGTACTATTAATATTATTAAGGACTTTTTAACTAAATCTAGAACTCTATTTGCATAATATTGTGGCAACTACTAGTCAAAAGACTAATAAAACCACTAAGATAAACTGATAGATAAAGTATCTTATAGAGATTATAAGAGAACTTGATAAGGAGCTTTCATTGTATTCCTACACTATGTATACAATATAAAGATGGTTTATGTTAATAATAAATAACCTTACCTTCCTTAAAGTCCATATATTAGCCATGAAGTAAATATACTGTTAATATAAACTAAGAATAAGTATAGTATTTAATTTAGATTAATTATTAGATTAAGAAATTATACATAATAGCTATAATTCTTAAATATAGGAAAAAACATTGTAATAAGATACTGTACATGCTATAAGTTCATTAAATACTATAAAGATTACTGATTTAAACTCTACAAAATTCATTGTAAGATAGAAAAACTTTTATCTATAAAATAATAAGTAATTGAAATATAGTATAATTCCTTTTAAAAATAAGACAACTAAGTTTAAATAAAATTAGTATTCATAATAAAAATAATAAGTTAGTATTTATTTAATCTAAATGCTACTTAATAAAGAAATTTAATTTTTATTACAAGTAATTAGTATAAAATAAAATATTTCATTTGTTATATTTTAAATATGTATTTAGTATTTTTTAATATTCTTATATATATATTTGATATTTTGATTCTTTTGATATTTTAAATGTTTTATATTACTATTCTTCTATACTAAACTTAAAAATTACAAATAGTAAGTAGTTTATTTTATAATAGTAATATATGGTAGTTATATATGTTACAAAGCATAATAGTAATTACATAGTTGTTTTATAAATCATAGTTATAAGTCATACAATCATATAATATATATAAAGCTAGATAAGTATTTTAAAAACTAGACTAATATTTAAATAAAAGTAGATCTGCTTATATAGGCTTTTATATATACTATAGGAAATAATTTATTATATAGTATAATACTTATAATACAAACTATTAAATAAAATTATCCAATAAGTCTAAGTATAATAATTAATAAAGAAAGAAGATATAAATAAACATATAACAATTAATTAAGAAATATAGATAAAATTACCACTAATGATATTACATAATATCAAAATACAGTTTATACTTACAGAAAAGTCTATAAAAAAGTATAGAGTTTTTAGATCAAGCACTTAAGTTTATTTGTGATATATAAAGTATAGACATCTAAACAATCTTGGCTTCAACTTATATACTGTGTTATCTATCAGTTACTTGATTGCAATTTCAAAAAAAGATCTAGAGATAGAAGAATTGAAATGAATAAGAATCAACAGAATATTATTAGTATTAGAGTTTTAATACTAAGATAGTTAATAAGATACTGGAGTTAAGTAATAAAAACTTGTGATGAGAATAGTATTATGCTGTCAATATCAGAGTTTGATGCTAAGTAATATTTAACATCTTAGAAATAAGTAAAATACCTATTAGAAAAGAAGTAGATTATTTTGAGATTATAATCTAAAAAAGAAGTGTATTATTTATAGACATTAGATTTAGACAAGTATGTTTACCATATACTTTGAAGTTTGAAACAGACATGTTTGTCATGAAAGACTACATATTCTTGGAGTTTTAGCCAGATATAGATATATTCATTATAGAAAACTGTACATTCTCAGAGTTTGGAATTAATATATTTATTATAAAAGATATTATAATTTTAGACTATAATATATAAAGACTCTGTTATAATAAACAAATAATGCAAAGTTTGGTAATAAAAATAATTTACTATACAAGACTTAATAAATTAGAGTTTAGAGTTATAATATCTAAGTATATCCTTAAAATGAACTGTAAACATTGTTAGAATTTTCCTTATAATATTGAAAAGATTATATAATATATAATAGGTTAGTTATAGTATATATGTAAACTATAGTTTATAATATATAAGAAAAACTAGTTTGTAATTATAAAATTTATTGAGTTTTCTTATATTACTTAGTATTTTTGTTTTATTATTAAAACTTAAGTTATAATGTAAATAGTATTAAGTTTTATTTGTATATTTTATATTTAGCATTCTATAAGTTATAAAATAAAAATCTTAGATATTAATAGTTTTTGCAAAATGATATTATACAATTTTGTAATATCTTATTCTTAATATTTTTAATATTCAAGTATTTTATTTTTGTGATTTTTAGTTCTTATATTTTTAGTTCTTATTTTATTATTAAATTAAAATTTTCAAGGATTTTGATGCTTTTTTCTAATATTTAATTATGTATTTTTGATTTCTGAGATTATTATTTTCTTTTTGAATAGAATTGGCTAATATTTTTTAAATATCTTTTTAGTTTTTCTATTAGTTTTACTCTTTTTTAAAAAATCAACAATTTATTATGTAGGATATAAGAGCAAACTGTAGTAGCTACACTTACATACATTCAAATGGAAACAACATAATTGAGAAAAGAAAAAAAGAAAAAAGAAAAAGAAAAAAAAAAGAGAAATAAAACTAATTGAGAACAAGTGTGACTCAAAATTGCCTTAAGAACTATTATGTAATACTTTCTCTTTTGGAGAAAGCACTACTATTGAATTCTAGGGAAAGAATAAAATGAGCTAAAGTATTCCTTCTCAGATTTCAGTAGTTGTTAAATCTTCTACACTCATGAAGTATATATCTTCTCATTTCAATTGGCTAATTACTACATGGACACACAGTCTTCTCTTAGAAAGAATCTTAATTGATATTCACTAATAGGGACATGGTTAACTCTTGTAACTCTGGCACATAGCAAGTTAGAGTGGCCAAAGTATTTCAGCCATAAACCTCCTTTTGAATATGTTGGTTTGATAATATTCAGATTGTCATCAAGAAGGTCAAGAAAATTTCTTCCCTTGTCATCTGATACTTAAAACATCATTTTCCACTTGTTCAGAAGGTTATCACATTTCTTTTTTACTGAATTCCCATGAGAACTTGCATGGAAATAGAAAAGATAAGTTGAACTTCTTGGTCTCTTTGTCTACAATCTTATGGAGTAACCAATTATCTTGACTTGGGCAATCCCAGAATTCTAGGGAACTATAATTTCTTTTGAAGAATTGCCTAATTTTCTTAAAGATAAAAGCTATTTGGATTTGATAAGAATGAATGAATAAGTCAAGGATTTTTCCACAGCATGGATAGAATCTGTAATGACTAATATATGTTCAATATTGGAAAGTTGAACTACTTGATTTATTCCACATCTAACTGCAAATAGCTCAGCTTTGGTAGAAATAAAATTTATGGTATAATAGATAGTTTTAATGACTGGTGAATTGTGAGAATGAATATGTGCTATCAAAGCACAATGTTTTTGATGCTTGTGTCCAATACAATAATAGCCAATTTGAGATCTGTCAAAGCATTGAACACAACTTCATCTAGTTTTCAAAGATGAGATTTCCTGAGATTAATACTTCTCCTATCTGAATAAGAAAACAAAAAACAACTAGAAAATAAATCAACTAATCTATTACCAGGAGAGAATTTAGAATTAAATGGGTTGAATGACTTGAAGATACCATTCAATCTATTGTTTGTATTTACAATGGAACCTTTGACCTTTAATTTCTGTTTAGAGATTAAGTTCTCCATCAAAAGCAGATGATGCTGCCTGTTAGAGGAGTAACTTGACTCTAACATCAAATTGATGATATAATTGAGGAAAAGTGAGTGGGTATAAATATATAGTCTTCTACTAAGCTTTTGAATGTGTAGATATATTGGTATAAGATCTGAAATAGCCACAATACCTGATGAGAGAGAGGTTTGAAACACTCCAAGTATCTAAATAGCAGCTCTGCATTGCATGACTCTAAGGACTTTAAGCAGATATAATAATGGAGCTTTGTTGTGAAACCACAGAGAGAATCCATATAATATAATAGATAGGATGCATGATCCATACAAGAGACATTTCTGGAATGGTAAGACCTCTTGATGAGTTTTCCAGCATTTTCATGCTTTTGATGGTAAAAGTAGCCTTGTTCACATAAAAGTTGATAAAAGAATAGTTTCCTGTCAAAGATAAACCTCAAATATTTCCAATTTTACTTGGGTCAAAACATAGGTCCTCCTAGGATAGAGAGATCCAACAGAGGAGGGTTGAAAATGCTGTGGGTTCTAGAAAAATGAAAAATTTGAGTTTAAAATGTGAAGAGAATTGTTTTGAGTAATAAAAAAAACCATTGTCTGCAAAAGATAAAAATGAAACAGGAATTTTTAGGATTTTTAGCCTTTTTTCAAGAACATGAAAAATTAGAGATAAATAAAGAGTAGATAAAATGGGAGAAAGAGCAGAGTACTGTCCAACACTGACATTAACATTGAAGTACAGAGAAAAAAATTCATTCCAGAAGTACTTGGTCTTTCTGCCCACCAAGTAATTACCAAAGAATTAAGCAACTTTAGAATTAAAGTATTATAATCGATACCTTGAGGATATAGCATAGATTTGGGTTGAGAGTATGACGACACAATTGGTTGTGCCAAAGTAGTCTCAGTCAGCACCTCATATAATAGGTGCCACAACCTCATTTTCTTCTCCTTGTTTCCTCATCCTTTATGACTCGTTTGTCTCATGGATTATTCACTGTAACAACATGTTCCATAGTATATATAGCATAGATACATTCCTGTATCCTTACGCTTTACCACTTGAATCACATCCCTTATACTTTCTCAAGTCTTTGCCTAAGTGCAACCTGAGCTTTAGCTTAAGGTCATAACATAAAGCCTGCCTTATTCAAGATTTGAGGTAAAAGTTGATGATTTAAGGAAGGAAAGAATTGGACAATGTCAAATGCTAGTGTACTTATCAAACATTATTTGACCCATCCAGTATGAATAAAATATGTTAGGACAATATCTGCATCTACTATTGATTGTTTTCTAAGTCTACCTAGTTAACAAGAATAAATAACATTCTTTGATAAAGCTTGGAATTGAAGTCTTTTTCCAATGACTTTTTCAATTAACTTGCCAAGTGTATTTAGAAGAATGATTAGTCTAAACATCTTTAAAGTGTTGTATCATACCTTATTAGGCTCAGGAATTATAATAGACATGAACATTTTGAAATATGATAGCCAATATTCTAATTCAATACACATATTAGCAATATTAATGAATTTACTGAGACAATTCATATTCTTAACAATCTCTTTGAGGTATCTCCAAGATAGCTTGTCATGTCCTAAAGTTGAGTTGTTGCTATACTTGTGTATAGTTGAAAGGAATTTCTCACTCAAGAAAAGAGACCACTCAGATTGAGGTTTATTAGGGATTTTACTCAAAAGTGGATTGTTGATATGTCAATGTTGTGCCAAGTTAAATGATTCATGGAGGGCTTGCCAAAGGTCTTTGATTTCAATGCATAGTCTACTATTGTACTTGATAGCTTTGATAGCTAGAAGTTTGCTTTTCTTGACCCAGTTCATAAGTTTCCACAGATCTTTCTTTTTGTTCAAAATTTCCTATATCTTACTATCAAAAAATTCTCATTTGGAAACTTTTCCAATTGTCCAATTATCTTGAATTTCTATAAGTCTCTAGAGAAATTTGACATTTTTTATTCTACTACAACTTTGAATGCCTAGTGATATTAACCAATTTTGAATGTTTGAACCAGATATCATTTGTATTGTTAGTGAATTTTTGTACAACATTTTTAAGATCTTCTTTGCTGTTGATGTGAAAGGTATTAAGACTCCTAATTAAATTCTTGATATTTGGAACAAATTTATGTTCTTTTTCACTATTTTTGACAATTGTACATTTTCTGGTTTGAACATTTTCTTTGAATATCAAAATTTTCACTGTAAGTGGGGCATGATCTGAAGAGAGCCTCCAATCCATACAAATGGAGTGGTTATTGAATTTTTCTGATATTTGTCTAAGAAATATAAAATTGATGATAGAATTGGACTTGTCCTGATTGTCTGCATATCTTGTGGGGACTTGAACTGTAGGACTAGAAATACTCAGCTGAAAGAAGTCAGTAATGTCAGTGAGAGTATCTTTATAAATTGAGTGATAAGGAAACAACAGGTTCCATGAGCTATCTCTAATGTTGAAATTACCTGTCATGATAAGAATGTTATTGATGTTGACCTCAGTATTCTTGAGATACTTTAAGGCTGATTGTGATAAATCAGGGTAAACATTCAGCAAAAAATAAATAGAGCTGTGATTGAAGAAATAAATACATGAAATATCTCTATAATTAAAAATGTTATTACAAAGGGTGAAACAAAGGTTGGCAAGCTGAATATTAATGTAAGTGATGACCTTTGGTGAGTAATTGGGATTCGATGGATTTCTAGAAAAAGTTATCTAGTTAGGATGGTTAGAAATATTTACTAATTTATTGCCTTCCCTATTAGAGTGACTATAAATGACTATGGCAGTTCTTAAATGAAAATTATGTTGAAATTTCTCTATTCTTCCAAAATGGTGTTAGTAAGCAACTTATTCTTATAAATGTTTTAAGAAAAAATGTTACTACTTTTAATACTTATCCTTAAATGCCACTCAGAGCCAAGTGAATTGATTTGTTCCTAATGTCCTGGATTTGCTGATACTTCTTTATTTGTTGAACCTATGTTTCCAAAATAGACAAAGGTTTAAATCTACTTTATCACAAAATGAACTACTCACTTATTTGTAATATCTAAATCTTCAGTGCACTTCCAGAGGTTTAGGAGTGATTCAGAAGTTCAATAATGATGACAATGATGATTAAGATCAATACAAATAATAAATGATAAAGATTGATGTTGTTAAGTCTGAGATCTAATCCTCAAATACAGAAGTATATATATAAAATAGTGATGGTTTGTATGCAAGCTATTTCCATCATATGATCAAAACTCATACCTGGTGAGAGCTGTCATCTGTCAAAGCAGCTGTCAGGCTAATTTCAGAAGATAACTAATTATGTCACTACATTGATATACTTGTATTTCTATAAATACTTACTGCTATGAGATTTATTATATATTATCAGAAACAGTTTGATGAGCACCTTCCAACAGAAGTTGAATTGTGCAAATACATCCAGTTGTTCATGAGATATTAGCAAACAAAGATTTTACAGTTACTGATAACCTGATATCTCAGTTGTTTGTTGTTACTTTTGTATATTCTATATATGTGCAGATAGCCCTTATGTGGGGCTTTACAATGCAACTCAGTTTGTGAAAATAGGTTCACTAGTTGTGGGTATACAAGCTGAATGAAGTTTGTAACATGCTTGATGATCACCTTTGCAGTTTGAACAGTTGAATGAATAGGGACATGGTTTTTCTTGTTTCATTTCAAGTCTTGGAGGATTAATCTTGAAATTCACCTTGCAGCACCAGGAGAAATTGTGATGGTATTCACTTTTATACAGTCTGTTGTATTTAACACACTTTAATCTTTAAATTTTGTAAGTGAAAGTATTATGTTCCCACTTCTAGCAATTTTTGCACTAGTGGACATCTGGGTTCATGTTTGTACCATGAATGGTGGCAATATGTCTTCCTATGTCAAAACACCTGTTTATTAGCATTTTCCCATTCTTACCACTTTGTACATTCTAAATATCTATCCAAATAATAGCTATGTTAGACTTAGAAGAGGCTTTGATGACCCTAGGTTTAGAATAAAATCATTAAAAATATGGTTGAATTTGATTATCACTCCTATATCATCTGAAGTAATAGAAAGATTAGTACTATCCACATAATAAGGAATTCCTGTGATTTTTAAATAAGACTTTGATTGAGAGAGTCTTGGAATCTGGATCTTATCTGACATAATGCTATCAATGTTCTTAACATATCCATATCTTTCCATGACTAGAAGATCAGATTGAGATGCTACAGTGTTTGAAACAACAGTGATTCTTGTTGTTTCTGGACAAATATAATCCACCATGACTTTTGATTTGATATTCTTGAGTATCCTATTAATATTAGTGACATGATCAGCTGAAGACACCATAATGTTGTTAGTATTTGTCTTGCTCATTGGAATGATGATTTGTTTCCTAGATGGACCTTTGGTAGTTATTCTAATGTGTAGCTTTGCTTTATCCATGTTAGTGATCATCTTGTGGATGACCTTAATCTTTTCTAATGGGAGAGTAGGATAGTTCTCTTTTAGCTTGAAAATATTTAATATATTTGAACTAGTCACCTGAGCATATGATTTTCTAGGGTTATTGTTGGTTGTAGTTGCCAATTTTTTTACCTTTTCTGAAAAATTTTAATTTTTCTAGAATTTTCTTAGATGAGTGTGCAGGTATAGGGGAGAGTTTGAATTTCTGCTATTCTTCCTTTAGGTTTGTCAAAAAATAGACTACTATTGCTTTCAACAGTTTGGGATTTAATTTGGCCATAACTGCATTCCTAAAAGAAGTGTTATGATTGTCAATAGGAATGGAATTTCAACCAGCTTCATAAATGGATAAGAGGAAGTTCCAAGCTACCTCA
>Ga0157359_1000710_pt1 | contig 12544 bp, 9 predicted proteins | sample AttcapACBM3_FD_111482 | JGI IMG/M metagenome (GOLD analysis project Ga0157359, IMG submission 111482) | Fungus gardens microbial communities from leaf cutter ant in Botucatu, State of São Paulo, Brazil - Atta capiguara ACBM3 | ecosystem: Host-associated > Fungi > Mycelium > Unclassified ...
AGACGTTGAGCCAGTTCTCGACGAGTCCCTAACCAGACTGGGCTTAGACTATCTAGACTTGTATCTCATCCATTGGCCGGTTGCCTTTAAGAAAGGTCAAGGTCAAACAGTCGACTACGATCTCACGGAGAATCCATATCATACTTGGCAAAAGCTCGAGGAAATGGTTCAGAAGGGTAAAATCAGAAATATCGGTGTTAGCAAGTGCGGAATCTGTGGTCATTCACATTGAACTGTAAACTAACGTCAGATTACTCAGTTTCAGCGTCCGAAGGTATTCCCAGGATCTGGGATTGATTCATCCAGAAAAGCTCATTCGTCTGCTCCTAGACTTCAAAACTTGACTGCGAATCCACTCAAATATCCACCAGCTGTTAACCAAGTTGAACTCAGCTACTGGAATCCTCAGCCTGACCTTCTGAAGGTTCGAGTTTCGTTATTTAGCTGGTATCCCCAATTCTAACAATCACTCCAGTGGGCGAAGGAAAATGGTCTTCTGCTAGAAGCATACTCTCCTCTCGGAGGTCAAGATAAGGTCAAAGAAACGCTTCAAGTCCCTGAGATGAGTATAATTGCCACGAAATCCCTTCCGTTTTCCAGCTGAACTGTTGCGCCAAGTTGAGGACATTGCGAAGGAACTTGGCATCACTCCTGCACAAGTTATAATCTCCTGGCATGTCCAGCGTGGCGTATGTCTACCATCTCTCTGGACCCGACACAAATATTGATATCACCGTTAGACTGTGGTTCTTCCAAAGAGTGTCACCCCACTGCGCATTGTTGAGAACCTCCACAGTAAGTACTTAAAATATTTGATCTCAGAACAAGAAGCTAATGTACAATGTACATGGAGTCTACCCCTTACCTCAGGAAGCATTCGCTAAGCTTGAAAAGGCTGCGGTCTTGCATAAGCCCCAGAGGTCTGTTGATCCCAACTGGGGGGTTGATGTTTGGCGCTAGACCGAACAAGATAGGAGTATTCGGGTTGATGGTATGGTGGCCTAAGTTTTTATGTTCCCAGAGTGTCTCGATATATAAATTGCATGTGTTCTCACTCAGTGGAATCGATGTATGAGTGATGTTATGCTTTATCCTTCCGAGTCAACTGAAAATGTTCCACGACTATGTTTACGATATCGGACCATTCTGCCATGGCACCCAGACCTTTTCAATCATGTGAAAATTGGAGTTGAAAGAATAAAGAGACTACCCCTACCGACGTCACCACAAGCCAATGCTTTACCGATCGGGCCAACGACGTTATACTTGACAACATCACGAACTATTCGTAGGTGTTCAACCGTCAGCGGGTGTTCGTACATGAAAGTATTCATTGCGGGGAAGATGTATGTAGGGGTCGTTGGTGTCAATGCCCTTAGTAGAGATGTCTACGGCTGTAGTATTACTCACTTGGGGGGAAGGGAAACAAACTGGGGATACTTACGGCCAGGTTGTCGCAAGTCCCGTTCGAAATTTTTGCTAGGGTATTAGCTGAGCATGGGGCAACAAGCACTATATCTGCCCATCGACGCAACTCGATATGAAGTATTGGATCCCCAATCTTGTACGAATCCTAGCAAGCCGTTGTTTCAATGATTTCATCATTGTTCAAAGTCACTTACCGACCATTCGTCTTCGTCTATCCATATATGCACACCTTGTGACTCGATATCTCCACGTTTGAAAAACATGAGCGAGGACTGGGTGGATACTACTTCAATTTTGACATTTTCGTACTATACTGGTACAAAAGAGATGGTGATGAGTCCCTTCAACCTCAAATCGATTCCTTTGCGTTCAAGATGACGTACCTCCAACAATTCATGAACAATTTGTGGTGCCTTTATAGATGCCACACTGCCTGTGGTTATCAAAAGGACATGTGTGCATCCTGGAATTCGACTGGTACTGGCGACGAAATGTTTCACTGATGTGGACATTTCACGAGAGTAGCAGAGAAACAAACAACAAGTGGCTTACTTGTACAAAGATGATTACCCCAAAAGAAGGGAATATTTTACAGACTTTGCCAGGAACTGCACGTGCCGTTGCCACATCTCTTCACCACATCTATATAGCAATATCGATGAATCACTTTCCAGTCAAAGTCAAAGTGGCCATTCTTGACGACTATCAGAATGTAGCTTTTACAAGTACAAATAAATGGTCGACTGCCATCGTTACTTCTGCTTCTGGCAACTGTCCTCTCTCCTCTCTCCTCTCTGTCGACTCATTCCCTGAAACGCTCCATGACGAAGATGCCCTTGTAAATAAGCTCCATTCCTATGAGATTATTTGCGTTATGCGAGAGCGGACCAAGTTTACCGCATCTCTATTGGACCGGTTGCCAAATCTCAAGTAGGACTAGCTATCTTAACCTTGTACATATTTATGTCCTGTTGTGTGATTTAGATTCATTGCGACAACGGGCAGTAGAAACCGAGGCATCGACTCTGTGCACGCTAAATCCAAAGGCATCTTCGTCTCTGGAACTGACAGCTATGTAGCCCCTGGATCGAATAGCGGATCAACACTAGAACATATTTGGGCCCTTATTCTCGCCTCCGCGCGCCACATTGTTCAAGAAGATCGCAATATAAAGTCCTGCAGTCCTCAATGGCAAAGCATCGTTCCGGCAAGTTTGGGCGGTAAAACGCTTGGACTGATTGGATTGGGAAATTTAGGTACCCAAGTTGCTGAGGTGCAGTAAAATGAACAATCCATGGCTTCATCACTCGATGGGTACATTTCTAGATTGCGAAGCTCTTCCATATGAATATCCTTGCCTGGTCTCCCAACCTCACTCCTTCCCGTGCCTCAGCAGTGCCAGGTGTTACCCACTCCCCGAGCAAAGAACACCTACTTAAATGTTCCGACATTGTTTCTATCCATCTGGTGCTCTCACCTTCTACCCAGGGCCTCATCACTGCTTCTGATCTCGCATTACTCAAACCTACTGCATACTTCATTAACACCTCCCGCGGTGCCCTCGTAGACGAGGATGCACTTGTGAGAGTGCTCCAAGAAGGAAAGATTGCTGGTGCAGCACTGGATGTCTATAGTATTGAACCGTTACCTTTGGATCATCCTTTGAGGAAGTGCGGAGATCAGGTGACTTTGAGTCCACACAATGCTTATGTTAGTGATGAAAATTATAAGGTATGTGCCTCAAATTCGTTACCGCAACTTGAATGAAGTTATTCGCGATGGTCACATGGTGTTACAGGTATTCTGGGCCCAGACAGTGGATAATATTGTGGCATTTTTGGAAGGCAAGCCACTTCGCCTTCTGGCTTAGCATTTACAAACAAGGATACAACTCTGTACTACAAGTGTAGTTGGTGTCTTAATTCGGAACGATGGTGTTGTATAAGATCTAGCTTTTAAGTGTAACATCTCACACCTGCTAGTGGGTAAGATTTAGAACACTCCTATAATCCAAAGTACTGTATGTTTACATGAGCCTTAACTTTCTTGGTCCCGGGATTAGATCCTCATCAAACATATAATTGAATGAAGTAAAAGCACAGATGCTTTTAATAGAACTGTTATAGATCTATATGAAGTTATTTAAAAAACCAAAGTATTTAGTATAATAAAAAGAATATACAGCAGAAGAAAATATGTAGGAGAGGTTAGAAAACTTAAAAAATATGAGGGAATTAGTAAAAAAGTTTGAGAAGGAAATTAGTGAGAAAGAAGTATGACAAGTAGAGAGAAGAAAGGCAAAAGAAAAGAAGAGGAAGTTAGAGTTAGAGTTAAATCCAGAGATAGAGGGTTTCAAGAGGAGTGAATTACTAAAGAAGTATATAGTAAGGATTTTATTTGAATAAGATGATCAGAAGTTTGAGTGAAATTGAGTGAAATAGAAAGGAAAGGAAGGAGAGGCAAGTTCCTCTAGAGACAGAACCTAAAGAGGGGGGTACTGTTATAATACACTTGAACACTGACATTTTTCTTGATTTGATATTTCTTTTCTTTTGATTTTCTTTTTCTTTTTCTTGGACAATGAAGAGATATATAACTGCAGTTACATGATGTAATATCATAGGTCTGAAATGGAGTAGAAGAAACTAGAATAATGATGTTAAGAAATATGTTTACCTTATAGTAATAGTATGGTAAACTCATAGATAATATGTATACTTTAGAGTAAGACTATTTATTGCTAGCACAGACCATCTATATATTGTATAAATAGTGTAGTAATATATTGAGGACTCCTTGTCAAGTTCTCTTATGATTCTCACAAGATACTTTGCTTATAAGTTTATCTTAGTAATGCTATTGGTCTTTGTGACTAGTGATTACTATAACAACTATGGTCATATAATATGTGATATTACTTTATAAAAGTACTACACACAGACTAAGTACCAAATGTATAAGTAGTAGTAGAATCCAACAAAACTTTTTATTGATTTCTCTTACTATTATAACTTAAGAGTAGTAGCTACAACAACAATAATTTTAGCTTCAACTTATATATTGTACTATCTATATGCTATATAGTTATAATTTCTAAAATAGATAGGAATAAACAAGAAGAGAGAAAGCAAGAAAGAAGGTGAACTAAAATATATATATTTAGTCAATTATTAGTCTAAGATTAGTATAGAATATCTACTAGCCTTAAATATTATGAAAGATGTTTTATAAGAAAACTAAATTCATGATTGACTTAGTTTATAAAAGAGTGAAAACAGAAGCTAGAATAAGAATAAGAACTCTATTACAAAAAGAAGAGTGTTCTTGGAGATGAATAAATGCTATTCATTGCATAAGAAATATAACTTAGAAATAAAACAAGTACTATCTATTATAGAAAAGAATATTACTTAGAGTTTAAACTATGTATTAAATACAGTTTATATCTTGGCAACCAAGATCTATAGTAAACTCTTAAAAGATGGATAAATAGTATACTTATCCAGAATATATAAAACATAAATGACAAAACAACCTTCAGCTTCAGCTTATATATTGTATCTTTACTTATTATACTAGATATATTTCAAAGAATATATATTATGAACTTAAGACTCTGGTATAAGGTTTACACAAGAGAACTTAATAGAGTTCCTAGTACAGAATTGTCTATCTTATATATGCTAGACTACTAGTCTGTGCTATAATACTATTAGCCTATCCTAAAGAACTATATATTTTTCTTAAAATCAATATATATAATATATGCTGTATAATATCATCTTTATTCCAGAACTTTTTATAATGTTTCCTATAACACATGATTGTGTGACTTGTGACTGTGACAGTTATGTGTGACATCACACTAACCTCTAATCCTAAGTTCAAAATAAAAACTAAATAAAAATAAGAAATAAAAACAAAAATAAAATAAGTCTATTATCTTCAAGTCTAATATTACCTCTCTTCAAGGTTTCTTCTTTGGAGAAACTAACTTCTATTTTTACCAGTTCTTCTCCAACTTCTTTACATATTCTACTTCAAATTTTCTATTATCTTATTTATATAATATCTTTGCCATATACCTCTCTAGTAATTCTTCTCTTCTAAAGTTTTTTTTCTCTACTATATTTAATCTCTCTTGTCACCTCACTTCTACATTCATCCTTTTCTTGAATTCTACTACCATTTTCTTTACATTCTCTAGGTCTTCCTCTCTTTCCCAAGTATCATGTTCTACTATAAATTTCTTTTATTACACCAAGTACTTTACCACTCCTCTTATTTTTCTTCTATTCAAGATTTTTTCTACTTCCCATTCTCTAACTCCATCTACTTTTATCTGTTTTACTTCTTCTATCTTCTGTCTCTTTCTATATTGTACTACTTAACTAATATTTACAACTAGGTGAATTCTCATTGAAGTAGACAGTTGTAATTTGACTACATTAGTAGAAACTACTTCATTAGTAATATATGGACCAACATATCAGTCTACTAATTTTCTTTTTAGTTTTTCTTTGAAAACTAAATCTTTCATACTCAACATCACTTTATTTCCCTTTTTCTATTTTTCAATCTCCTTTCTCCCTTTATACTTACTACTTTATTTTCTTTTGTACTTTCCTCAATACTACTTCTGCTTCCTTTTGTACTTTCTTTATCTTCTCAGCAAACTCCATTGCCTTTTCTACCTTGCTCTTCTTTCTGATATCTACTCCTATTCTTAATTCTTTACCATAATTTTCCATAAATGGAGATACTTTAGTTGCTAAATGTATTTTGTTGTTTACTACAAACTCAGCTATCATTAGCCACTCTGGCCAATTCTTTTATCTATAATCAATGAAGAACTGTAATTTTTGTTCTAGTTCTTGGTTCATTCCTTCTATTTGACCATTTATTTGAGGATAGAACAATGTTGACAACTTTGTCTTAATTTTCAACATTTTGTTCAACTCTTTTGTTAACACTGTTGCAAACTATGGTCTTCTATCCAACACCACACTCTCGGGTAATTCATACAGCTTCCACACATTATCTTTGAACAACTATACTAATTCTTCTACTAATGTTTCATCTGTTGTTATCACAAAATGTATCATCTTGGACAATCTGTTGCAGACTATTAGGATCACATTCTTTTCAGCTACTAACAGTAATTTAGTCATAAAGTCAACTGTCAAGTGTGTTCATAGCTTCTCTAGTACTTCACTTAACTTTAGCTTCCCTGCTAGTACTTCTGTCTAATTCTTCATTTTTTAATATATATCACATCCATCCATATATTTTCCTATGTCTCTTGTCACTCCAGACCACCAGTAATTTTTCATCACCAACTCTATTGCCTTCCACCTTTCTCCATGTCTAGCTACCAGTATATCATGATGTAACTAGATTATCTCTGCTCTCAACTTCTCATCATTTAGTACATATATCTTTTCTTTCTTTAATACCAGATCTTCTTCTATCTACCATTCATTCCCTTATAACACTTTAACTCCCACCTTCTTTATTTTCTCTACTACTTTGGCTATCTCTTTGTTCTTATTCCTAGCTATTTTTATTTTTCTAGTATGTCTACTTTAGGTTCTTCTATTATCACTTTGACTGAACTATGAATCTATTATTCTTTAATTAGTATCTGATTATTATTATTATTATTCTCTACTCTTACTTTCCAGTCTTATCTTTTATTAAGTCTATTTACTTTCTCTATTTTTGTTCCTAGAACATGTTTCAAGATAAATTCAAATCTTAACAGGTATAAGGCTCAACAAGTTTGTCTTTTGTTCAGCTTTTATGCCTTCATAAAATATTCCAAGTTCTTATAGTCTGGACAGACCTCAAACTTGAATTTTGCATTCTTTAATAAATACCTCTAGTTTTCTAGCTCTCTAATTACTGCTAACATCTCCTTATTATGGATTTTATAGTTTCTCTTTATTTTATTTAGAGATTCTGAAAGATATACTACAGATCTCTATTTCCTATCTTTGCACTCTATAGATAACATCTTATCTATTGCATAGTCTGATACATCTACTTTTATCCTCTTTTTTTTTAATCTAAGTCTAGTACTGCTAACACTGGTTTTTTTGTAAATATCTCCTTCAACTTTCTAAACATCTTCTCCTATCTCTTTGTCCAATCCTACTTCTGATCCTTCTTTACTAAAACTCTAAACTTATAACCAACCCTATTATCTTACTATCTAACAATACTTTCATTGTCACTCTCTCCTAAGTATCAATATTTTTCAAGGCAATCTTTACTATTACTTCTCTTAACATATTCCCATTATTTAGATTATGACAGAATATATTAACCACTACTCTAGAGAGCATTACAAACTTATTATAGTTAGAACCTAATCAAGAACTATTAGATTCTCTTTCCTATTTAAATTACAATTGTTTTCATTATTTGAATTGTCTCTATACTCTATCTTTCTTTCTTGTTTCACAAATCTCTGATTCCTATAGTTTCTTGCAATATAACCAAACTCTCCACAATTGTAATAGTTTCTTCCTCTATTTATATCTATAGCATATAGATCATACCTAGGTACAAGTCTTACTTGTTAATTTAGGTTCACCATAGCTGCATTTGTTCTTTCTACTTCTTTTATTAGAGCAGATCCTACCAGCACCCACTGTTGAGGAATTTCCTGTCTCCTTGGCCAAATTTGAGACTGTGACATCTATTACTATTGTGTCTCTTTAGTATTTGCTAGTATATTCAACCTTTAAACTAAAACTCTTATCTCTCTTCTATTCCCCAATCTCTCTTCTTTCTTTTTACTCTCTCTCTAATGCTTATTTAGATTTACTGCTCTCTTATACCACTGTTCAATAAACTAAATAAAAATAAAAATAAAAATAAAATAAGTTCATTATTTTTAAGTCTGACAATATACTTAGAAAAATTGAGAAAAGTTATTCTATTGAAAAAGTGGAAAGATATATCATTGCCAATACTAGAAGAGAGTAATAATTTTAATTAATTTTCAGAATGAGGTTGATATTATAATTATCTGACTTAAATATTAATATACTCTATCTAAAATAGTAACCAGGAAATAGAGACTGTAAGTAATATCTGAAAAGTAATTGACATGAAATAAATAAAGTTAATCTATATTAAATAATAACTGGAAGTATAGATAAAAGAATAGACATTATCTATGGGTTTGGATATAATCAGAATATAATACTATGATAAATTAACTGATCTATACTAGATAGGTCATAAAAGTAGAAAAATTTCTAAATAAAGCTTATCTATCATGATGTTGTAGCAACTACTCGTCACTCAAAAACAAATGATCTCACAATGAGCAAAGCTCTCCAATGGGCTATCAAGTAAAGAGTGGGGAATTACAAGAGAACTTGACAAGAAGCCCTCGCTGTATTGCTCCTCTATTTATATAAATACATCGTGGTCTGTGCTACAACAATATTAACCTGCCCTTATGTCCATGCATCGTCCTCATGTCCTATTACTCATCCACATGTATTTTCCTTAAGGCCACCATGCTTCCTACATGTGCCCTGACATCATACTTTTAATCTCCGCTGTACATGTGCACACCATATGTACACTATGAGGAACCCATGTCCCTTGACGTCACTCCTAACCCTATGTCTAATCTAGACTCCTCTCAATTCTTCTAGACCATTAGTCCTTCCAGACCATTCTAGACTCTGTCACATGACTTCCAAGTCACGTGCTCTCCATCCATTGTAGACTAATAAATACTATCTTATCTATGTCCAGCTAACCCTAACCCTAGCCAAAGTCTGTCCACACTCTCGTCTTATAACACATGAAAGTATTATAGCAATTATAACTTATGATTGTTACAAATGATTATACTTTATATTTTACAAATGTTTGCCTCATATTTGTTTCATGTTTTCTATAGCTTGAATATATGTTAGAGTTTGTTTTATTATATAACTTATAACTACTACACCTTGTGTTTTATTTATGTTATATCAGTGTTATAACAACTACTAGTTATAAAGACTAATAACATCACTAAGATAAACTTAATAAGAAAGTATCTCATAAGAATCATAAGAGAACTCAACAAGAAGTCTCTAATGTATTCTTATACTACTTATACAAGTATATATAATCTATGCTCATGATAAATAATCCTACTCTAATATCTATATATTCATTATAAGATAAATATATCATTGATATATATCTTAACATCATTTTTTCAGTCTTTTCTCCTATAATCCAGGCCTATAATATTATGTTATGTAATTTATCATGTGACCATAGTCATATATCTTTTCATCATCTAAAAAGAAAATTAAAATAAATTATTAGTATCCAAGTATACTATAATAGTTTTATTTTACCTAACTTCTTCAAATACTTATTTTTGAACTTCTTATTATTCCATCCAAACAAAATATTTGCTGTATACTTCCTTAGCAGTTTACTTCTTCTAAATACCTCTACTTCTAGATTTAACACCCTTTCTTTTCTCTTCTTTTTTCTCATCTTATTTTCTCTTCTCTAATTTCTTTCTCAAAATCCTCTATCAAGTCCATTGTATTTTCTAAATTTTCCAATCCCTCTCAAGTATCTTCTTCTACTATATATCTTTTTTACCTTATTAGGTACTTTGGTTTTTTTGAAAAACATGTAAGATTGAAAATAAAAATGAAAATTACATCTAAAGATAATAAAATCATTATATTACTATATTCTACTTTTATGGAGTTCTTGTTGTTTTTTATCATGCCACTTTTTGTTAAAATGGTTTTGCTAATAAGGATATGAATTGCTATCTACTTAATAGTTTCCCTTGTAGTTAATGTACTTGAAAACACAAGAACAAGGATTGTCTTCCTTAGTAGCAAGCCTTGGTAGGTTTATCTTGGAGCTTTCTTTGCAGCACTACACTTTCTCCCTATAATGCTTAGATTTATAAGGTCTATTATATTTAAAATATCTAGACATGTGTGATTAACAACTAAGTATTGAATATCTCTATTTTCAACAGTTTTTGTACTTTTTAAACCTTCTTTGTGAGCCCCATATATCAATCCAAACTATAGCTAAATCAGAGTGAGAAGAGACCTTAATAATTCAAGACTTTGAAGTAAGAATAATATTGTTGAAGATATGTGATTTTTTAATAACTTTTTCAACTAGTTCAGAAGTAATTAGATTATTAGTATGTTTTACATAGTAGGAAAGACATAGAATTTTTAGATACAATTTTGATTGTAGTAGATGAGGACTTTTAATAAAGTCAGTATTACTTTTAATGATTATTATATTGCTTTCACTCATAGACCTGTTTTTTGAGAGTCCCTTGGTAGTCATGTTGATCTTTGGTTTAACTAGTTTGGATTTGTTGATAATGTTGTTTATCTCAACAATTCTCTTGGATAATATAGTTAGAAACATATCCTTAATATCTTTGATGCTGATCTTTAAAGCCTATGTATATGGCTTCTTGTTATTAATAGGTAAAGCCAATTTGTTGTTGTTTGACTTTGCTGGGCTCAGAGAAGGATTAGATTTGGGGACTTGAAGAACTGCTAAAGAGTTTCTGATAAAGTGTAAAAATATATATTGTTGAAACATTTTGGTATTTTCATCCACACTGAGATAATTCCAGCTAGACTCATAAATTGTATTAATTAAATGACAGCTGCACAACTGATATCTGTTAGTTCCAGAAAATCTTTTACAGGTTTATTACCAAGAGAATATTGCTTAATAAATGTTCCTATCTTGAGAAGCAAACATATAATATTTTGAACATTAGTTCTGGTAAATTTAATAATCCCAAGTAATGAAACTGGAGTGAAGAGACCATCCCAAAGATCTAGGTCTGCCAGTTGATTATTGTTGTATAGTACCAAAGGTTCCAACATGGGTTCAGTACTACTTTTCATGCCTTATTCATGGATATAAGCATATTGATTCTTACAAGTTACCTTACTGCAGACACATTTACTCCTGTAAGTTGAGTGGCTGCAGAAATCTAAGAAAAAGAAGGCTATATGAAAAAAGAGAACAAAGCTGACAATGCTTCTCTGTCCACAGTATTCATATAACTTTGTAGCTGTATGTACTTTATTATTGAAGACAAACTCTATAGTTACTAACTATTGTAACTAATTGCTTTGTCTATGATTGATGTATATTCTCAAGTACTGCTCCAATTCTTAATTTTTCCTCTTTGTCTATCTATCTGTCTGTAGATAAAAAGCTGTAAATAACTTTATTTTTACTCCTAACATTTCACAACTTCTTCATTAATCCTGCCACAAACTATGGCTTCTTATATTACAACTCAAAGACCTTAAAGTAGGTCAATAAGAATAACCTTGTATTAGGGTTAATACAAGAGAACTTGATAGAGAACTCTGTACAAGATTGTCTATCTAAACTACCATGGTCTGTGCTACTACTTCTCTAGCCTATTCTAAATGACCATGCATTTGCCTTAAGGTTAACATGTGTTGTACACATTATATGATGTCATCCTTCCAGAATCTTCTATATCCTTCTCTTTGACCTTGTGACTTGTGACTATTACTGTGACCTTGTTATCTGATGTGACTGATGTGTGACAGTATGATCATGATGTTACTCTTGTTACAATCGATGCCTCCTGGAGACAGAATGGATATGGGTAAAGGGTATGACGATATGATCGGCTGTGCCACATATAGTCTCAGTCAGTGCCTCATGTAGAAGGTGTTGTTACCTTGCTTTATCCTTGTAGTCTCCTTATGTTTTAATCCTCATATATGTCGCATTGTTGGACTATAGACCTGTATAAATAGCATAGATACATTCATGTATCCTTATGCTTTACCAATTCTACCATCTCTTATCCTTTCTCAAGTCTTTGTCTTAGTTGCAACCTGAGCTCAAGCTTAAGGTCATTACAACTCTAACTCTAACTCTAAGTTTAGAAAAGAAAAATAAATCAAAGAAAATGAAAAAGAAATATTAATTGAAAAGACTAGCATCCAGGCTTTACATATCTAATACCTTATCCAATGTCAATGTCACACTCTCTGGCAATCTATGTAACTTCCATATATTATTCCTAAATAACTTAGCCAAA
>Ga0157359_1000713_pt1 | contig 12534 bp, 8 predicted proteins | sample AttcapACBM3_FD_111482 | JGI IMG/M metagenome (GOLD analysis project Ga0157359, IMG submission 111482) | Fungus gardens microbial communities from leaf cutter ant in Botucatu, State of São Paulo, Brazil - Atta capiguara ACBM3 | ecosystem: Host-associated > Fungi > Mycelium > Unclassified ...
ATACTATACCTCTACAAGTTGCATAGTCATATATTTTAGATTGGAAACTAGGGACTTAGCATACAGAAGACCACTAGAAGGTGGCAATGTGTGTTATTGTTAACACTGGAAGAGATATGCTAGTTTTAGTTGATTTTCAGAATGACTACTACAGTATAAGCTACCAGATTATATACTAGTTAGTATATCTAGGATAGTTATTTGAAATATAACTGCTAAGTGAGTTACTCTGATTACTTGTGATCTTCAGATGCTAAGAAAGGTATATCCATAGAGTTGTCTTGTACTAGTAAGGACATCCAAGATAGAAGAGATGGTTTTGATTGAGATACTCAGAGTTTTAGTATATTGCCTTGAGCAGAGGTTTTAGTGGTGAGACACTAATAGGAGTAAGGTAGAAGAACTCTACCATGGAAGACTGAGTTAGATAGAAGTATCTCTATCATGGAAGACAGAATGCTCAGATTGTTGTATTACTGCTATGAGAATATGTTGTAACTTCCAAATGGGTGGACCTGATATATAACATATTGTTATCATTATTAAACTTCTAAATTACTTCTAAACCTCTGAGAGTATATCCAAGGTTCAAATATCACAAATAAGTGAGTAGTTCATTTTGTGATCAATTGCAATTCTGATATTACATATTCTCTCCTATTATCAGTATATAATCTCTTCACAGAATGGAAAGTAGTATTTGACCACATCTGGAAAATTGACTTAATTGATTCTACAGCTTTAAACTTTTTGCACAGAAAAGTAATGTTGCAATAAAAAAAATAGCTGTTAAGAAATATAATCACTTACTTATATCTTGAATAAGACAAGGTAGAGAACTTAAGAAGACCTAAGTGAATCAATCCTAGAGACTCACTAAAGTGAATAGAATCCTTAGAAAAACTATATTAGTGCATCTTTCCAAGAGTGCAATCATGGAAAACACATTTTTATGTTGGGAAATGAATCTTCTTTGCATCTTCAATGTTATTAAGTATTATAACTTAAGACTCAGAGTTAAGTTAAAAGAAGAATCTTATATAAGGATTATATAAGAAAACTCAATAGAGTTCTAGCTACAGGGTGTCTACCTTATATACACTTGGCTGATGGTTTGTGCTATACTAAACCTAGCCTACCCTAAAAAATATGTGTATTATATGCTATTGATATATTGTATGATGTTATTGTTCCAGAACCTTCTACTATGTTTTATGTTTTATGTGACAGATATGTGACAGATTGTGACATCACACTAAACCCTAATTCTAAGTCTAAAAAATAAAATAAATAAAAATAAAAATAAAAATAAGAAATAAGAATAAAAATAAAGTCTACTATTTTCAACTCTGATATTATCCTCTCTTTAAGGTTTCTCCTCCAGAGAAACTGACTTCTATTTTCATTAGTTTCTCTCTAACTTTCTTGAATACTCTTTTTCAAACTTCCCATTATTTTATCTATATAACATCTTTGCTGTTATAAGATGAAAGAGTGGACAGACTTTAGTAAGGACAGATAAGATAAGATATTAGTCTACAACAAGAGAGAGAAGGCATGTGACTAGGAAGTCACATGACATTATGTCATATCTGAAAAGACTTAGAGTTTAGAGTAGGAATGACATCAAGAGACATGGGTTCCTCATAGTGTACACATAGTGCATGCATGTATGCCGGAGATTAAAGAGTACGACATTAGAGCACATGTATATGGCATGCTGGCCTTGAGGAAAATACATGGTAGATAAGTAATGAACATAAGGACAGAGCATAGACATTAGGGTAGGATGATGTACAGTTGTAGCATGGACCATAGATAGATATATAAATAGTCAGTAGAATACTGTTGTGGTTCCCTGTCAAGTTCCCTTGTGAATACACAACTCGTGTTCTCTACTAGATATCTCTTCTGTGAGATTTATTGTTTGTGCTTCTATTGGACATTGGTTTAGTGGTTGCTACAACATTTGCCATATAATTTCCTAGTAACTCTTCTCTTCTAAAGTCTTTTTTCTCTATTATACTTAACTTTTCTTATTTCTTCACCTCTGTACTTAACCTTTCCTCAAACTCTGCTACTACTTCTTTTATATTTTCTAAGTTCTCTTCTCTTTCCTATATATTATGCTTTGCCATAACTCTTTTTTATTGTACTAAGTACTTCATATTTTTCTTTTATTCAATATTTCTTCCATCTCCCATTCTTTAACTCCATTTATTTTTACTGGTTTTATTTCTTCTACTTTCTATCTCTCCACTTGTTCTCTATATTTTACTACTCAACTCACATTCATAACCAGATAAATTCTCATTGACATTGGCAATTGTAGTTTAATTGTATTGGTAAAAATAATTTTGTACTTAACATCACTTCATTGCTCTTCTTTTATTTTTCTACTTCTTTTCTGCTTGCCACTTCATTTCCTTCTGAGCCTTTCTTAATGCTATTCTAGCTTCCTTCTGTACTCTCTTTATATTTTCTACAAACTCTGTTGCTTTCTCTACTTTTTTCTTTTTTCTTATACCTGCTTCTATTCTCAATTTTCTACCATAATTTGCTATAAACAAAGATACTTTTATTACTAAATATATCTTGTTGTTTACTACAAACTCTGCTGTTACTAACTACTCTGGCCAGTCTTTTTGCCTATGATTAACAAAAAACCAAAGATATTGTTCTGGTTTCTAGTTCATTTGTTTAGTTTGACTATTTGTGTTATAGACTTAAGACTAAAAAGTCAGTCAAAAAAAGAATCTTAGGTTGGGTTAATTACAAGAGAATTCAATGGAGTTCCTAGATACAATGTATCCTATTTATATATGCTAGACTAATGGTCTGTGCTACACAAAATTTAGCCTACTCTAAAGACCATGTATATTATATACCATTGACATATAGTATAGTACCATTGTTCCAGAATTCTTTTATGACACATGATCATGTGACATGTGACCAATGTGTGACACCAAGTTATACTATGTGACAGTTTGTAATATCATATTAAACCCTAACCTTAAGTTAAAAGGAATTGAAAAGAATAAAATAAAATAAAATAAAATAGAGTCTATTATTTACAACTCTGACAATCTGTTAGTGGATGGAATGATGTTGACAACTTTGTTTCAATATCCAACATTCTATTCAACTTCTTGGTCAACTCTACTGCAGACTATGTTTTTCTATCTAATATCATACTCTTTGGCAATCTATACAACTTCTACATATTATCTCTGAACAACCTAGCAAATTCTTCTGCTGTTGTTCCTTCTGTTGTTGCCATAAAGTGTGTTATTTTTGACAACATATCACAGACCACTAGGATTACATCTTTTTCAGCTACTAGTAGTAACTTAGTGATAAAGTCAACTATTAAATGTGTCCATGGTTTTTCTAAAATCTTATTCACTATCAACTTCTCTGCTAGTACCTCTGTTCTATTTTTCATTCTTTGACACATGTTGCAACCATTCACATATTTTATTATATCTTTTATTACTCCTGACCACTAGTAATTCCTCATTACCAACTCTATTGTTTTCTATCTTCTACTATGTTCTACTACCAGTATATCATAATGCAGCCAGATTATCTCTATCCTCAGTTCCTTATTCTTCAGTATATACACCTTCCCTTCTTTCAATACTAAGTCTTTCTTTACCTGCCACTCATCTTCTTACAATGCTTTAACTCCTACCTTCTTTATCTCTTTTACTACTCTGACTACTTCTTTATTCTTTCCCCTAGCTATTTTTATTTTTCTAATATTTCTACTTTAGATCCTTTTATTACTACTTTGGCTAAACTACAAATCCATTGTTCTTTAATTAGTGTCTGGTTGTCCTTTTCTATTCCTATTTTCCAGTCCAGTCTCCTACTAAGTTTATCTGCTTTCTTTATTTTTGTTCCTGTACATGTTTCAAAGTAAAGTTGAATCTTGATAGATATAACATCTAATGAACTTGTCTTTTATTCAAATTTTGTGCTTTCATGAAATATTTTAAGTTCTTATGATCAGTCCAGACCTTGAACTTGAACTTTACATCTTATAATAAATGTCTTCAGTTTTCCAGTTTCCTAATTACTGCCAACATCTCCTTGTTATGAATCTTGTAGTTTTTCTTTGTCTCATTTAGAGACTTTGAGAGGAAAGCTACAGATCTCTATTTCCTGTTCTCATATTTCATGAATAAAACTCCTTCTATCACATAGTCCAATGCATTTACTTCTATCCTCATTTTTTTGTCTAAGTCTGGCACTGCTAATACCAGTTCCTTTGTGAATCTCTCCTTCAACTTCTCAAACACCTTTTCCTGTCTTTCTGTCCAATCCTACTTCTGATCTTTCTCCACCAAATCATGTAATAATCTGGCTATTGCTGTAAAATCTTTTATAAACTACCAATAATAATTGGCTAATTCTAAAAACTTCTGTACATCTTTAACTCCTTTCAGGGTTGGCCAGTTCAATACTTTCTTTACTTTTTTTTTTTCTATCTTAATTCCCTTTGGTCCAATCACTACTCCTAAGAATCCTACCTTTCTAACCTTTCACTTGCATTTTTCTGGTTTTACATATAAATCATTTTCTTCACTATCTCTTCTACAACTTCATTGTGCCCTTCCTTCTCCTCTGTTCCTACTATAACATTATCAATGAAATTTGCTATTTCTCCAGTATTGATTAAATTCTATAGGATCTCATTCATTATCATTTGAAATGTCACTAGAGAGTTTGTAAGTCTAAAAAACATTACAGTTGGTTCAAACAACCCTTCTAGAGTCATGAACACTGTCTTCTACTCATCTCTTTCCTTTATCTATATATTATTGTAACCTGATCTCAAGTTCAATTTTGTAAATACTTTTTCTGTACCTATGTTTTCTATAATATCCAAAATAAGAGGTAAAGAGTAGTTATATTTAATAGTTCATTCTTTTAAATACCTATAGTCCTGTACTATCCATTTCTTACTGTCCTTCTTCCTTACAAAAAATACTAGTACTGTTTAAGATAATTTCAAGGATCTGATATACCCTTTTCTCAATTGTTCTTCAATGAACTTATACACCTCTCATTTTTCTTTCCTCAAAAACAGGTACATCTTCCCCTTCATCTCAATCACATGATTTTACAGCTTCTTCATTGGCATCCTCTCACTCACTTTCTTTTTGAAGACATAGATCATTTGTGAAACCTTTGAGAAACCAATTTCTTGGCCTCTTCTTTGTACTTGGCTATTACCACCTTCTCATCCCAAATTTCCCATTCCTCTGCTACTTTCTTCACTTCCATTGTCCTTTCTTTCTTTGTTTTTTTTCCTCTTCTTTTATTTTTTCTTCTTTTGCTTCTACCACCCTAGTTTCACCTGCTTTGGTCTCCACTGGTTACTATACTCTTCTAAACATCTTGTTATTTTCACTTCTTCTGTTTTCTAGTTAATTTCAGGATTGTAGTGTACAAGCCACAGCATTCTTAAAATTACACTCCACTCTATTCTCTTCCTATATCTCTAGTAATAAATATTCACCTCCACTGTATGCTCAATAGGTTCCTTCTTGTTAATGGAACCATCCATATTTCTCATATAAATAGGTCTTTCTATCTTTTTCAGTTTGAACTCCTACTTCTTAGCAAACTTTGAGCTCATAACTAATTCTGTTACACCACTATTCAACAACATCTTCACTATCACTCTTTCTTGCATATCAATTTTTTCCAGGCCAATTTTCACAGTAACTTCTCTCAACATGTTCCTATTGTCTAGGTTGTAGCAGGATTTATTATTTATTACTATAGAGAGTATTAACCTATTGTAGTTACTAGAGCCTAGCTGAGGACTACCAGACTTTCTTCTCCATTTAAATTAGCTATATTTTTTGAATTGTCCCCATACTCCAATCTTTTTCCTTGTCTTATAATTTCCTAATTTTTACAATTCCTTATGATATAACCAAAATCTCCACAACTATAATAATTTCTCCCTTTATTTACATCCATAGCATATAGGTCTTGTCTAGGCACAAACTTTACCCACTATTGTGGATATACCATAACTGTATTTGTCCTCTCCACTCCTTCCATTGGTATAGGCCCTGCTAATGCCTATTGCTAAACCTTCTACATTTTGGGCCAAACTTGGTGCTGAGATAGTTGTTGCCCTTATGCTCTACCAACAGTTACTTGTGTGTTCATTCTTTGAGCCAGAACTCCTATCTCTCTTCTTTCTCTTAACCTCTCTTCCTTCAATACTTATTCAAGTTTACTGCCCTCTCATACCACTACTCAATACTTTTTGGAAGTCATTCTGCCTTCATCAATTTCCTTCTTATTACTTCATTCATCTCTCTCTTAAATTTTTCTACCAACAATTTTTTTTTATATCCACTATCTCTTGCTGTTCTTCTAAACTCTTGTACAAATTCTTTCATTGTCTTTCCTCCTTGCTCTACCTTCTTTAACTCTGCTACCTTTATCATCTTATTATCTCTTCTACTGAATTCTTCTTTCAAATCTAACAAAAGCTCTCCTACTATTGCATAGCTCAAGTTTCTACTCTCTAAATCTTCTATGATGTTTTCCTTCTAGATATCTGCTGACCCTCTCTATACATATAATAAAACTCATTACACTTGCTCTTCTATTAAATTATTTCTCATCTTTATTCTGATAAGCAACTTACATGCCATAAGAAAACCTGCTGTCTTCTCTGCTTCCTCATTAAATGTTGGTGGTTTGGCCATGTCTATGTCAGAGTTAAAGACAGTGAACTTGACAATTTTTATTTTTCTTTCTAGTTTTTATTTTAATTTCTATTTTACTTTATTTTTAAACTTAGGGTTATGAGTTAGTATGATATTATACATGACTGTTATAAACAGTCACAGTCACAGGTCACATGATCATGTGTTGCATGGAATACTATAAAAGGTCCTGGAATAAGAAGATATTATATAGTATGTTTTATATATGTTAACCTTAAGGAAAATATATGGCCTTTTAGAATAGGCTAAGATTAGTATAGCATAGATTAGTAGTCTAGCATATATAAGTAGACAATCTTGTACTTGCAACTCTATTGAGTTCTCTTATGATTACTCAATCCAAGATTCTTACTTTTAACCTATTTTAAGGTCTTGAGTTTGTAATAGTTTATATTTGATCTGATGTTGGATTAAGAAGATACTACTATTTCTTCTTCTTCTAGACTAGCTTGAGTAATCAGTGCCTGTAAGACAGCTATTTACTCTTATTACTGTCTAACTAACTATATTGACTCATATTGTAGTAAAATAGTGGTGAATCAATTGGAGTGGATGATGATGAAATAGGTGGTGGTATGTTACAATCAATGTCTTATGACCTCAGCATGGACTAAGGCTAAGGGCAATGATGATATGATTGGCTGCGCTGAAGTAGTCTCAGTCAGCATCTCATGTAGTAGATGTTATATCCTTGTTTTCTCCTCATGTTATATGACTTGATTCACCTTATGTATTGTGGACACTACCCTCATGGTATTTAGTATATATAGTGTAGATGTACTTCTGTATCTTTATGCTTTACCAATTGCATTCTCTCCTATTCTATTCTCAAGTCTTTGCCTAAGCTGCAACCTGAGCTTAGTCTAAGATCATAACATGATGTAGAGGATGAAGATATATATAAAAATAGGGCAAAACTAGTGCTGGTTTCTTTCTCCAACTTATAGTCCAAACTTAACTCAATTTTTGTAGGTATTAGCAGCACTTTTCTTATCTGCCTTATACTATCTACTGACTATCTAAATGACCAACTACTACTCTAAAAAATGTATATAAATATCCCTAAGAAGAGAATGCCTACTCTAGGTAGTGCTATAAGAGCTCTCACTATTCCTCTATATGGACTGGTCACAAGTGGACCAGTAGCATGAAGTTACTATATGAAAAAGCTATTTAACATATCTATACAAGGTTTTATATTTACTAAACACTAGTGGGTTTTGATACAAAATAAACAACTAGGCTTTTCTTGCTTAGCTAGTATACTCCTTAAACCTAGAGTTCAGCTATTTTTCTTGACCAAAGAGCAGTGTTTCTTCCAGTTGAGAATGATGAGAGAGTGAATAAAAAGAGTAGAGAAGATCTTGAATTGGATAATCTCAAAAAAAAGTATCAAGTTTTATTATAACTTAAAACTTAGAGTTAAGTCAAAAGAAGAATCTTGTATAGGGATTACATAAGAGGACTTGATGGAGTTTTAGTTACAAAGTGTCTATCTTATATACATACTTGGTTGATAGTCTATGTATAAGAAAACGAAATAGTAAACTTCAATTTATTTTATGTTCTTTTTCATTTTTTATTTTATTTTCAATTATTTTACATTTTTCTATTTTTAGAACTCTAGGATTAGGGTTAGAAGTGATCAGTCACACTGTCACATCTGTCACATCCAATAGTGTGGTCACAACATTGATCACAAGACTTGAGAGAAAGAAGTAGAAGATTCTAGAACAAAGTGATATCATACAACATGAACACCACATGTTGATCTCATACTTTACATATGGTCATTTAGGGTAGGGTGCATAGTAGCTAGCTTAGACCATCTGTACAAGTATATAAGATAGACTATTTTGTCTATTGAGTTCTCTTGTGTCTTCTCTAATACAAGAGTTTGACCTTTAAATCCACTCTAAGGTTCTAAAGTTATAATACTATATTATACTAAACCTAGTCTACTCTAAAAAATATATGTACTATATATTATTAATATATAGTATAACATCATTGTTCTATCATGTTTTATGTGACATGTGATCATGTGACATCACACTAAACTCTAATCTTAGGTCCAAAAAATAAAATAAATAAAAATAAGAAATGAAAATAAAAATAAATAGAGTTTACTATTTTTAACTCTAATATCAAGGACATAATATATGACTTCATCAGATACATGTCTAAAATAATAATACAAGGTCTCAAAGTCCAGGTGTCTTGTTGTAAGACTCACAGAATTGGGAATATTATATGTTATGACTTAAGATTTAGTAACTAGTCAAAAGAAAAACCTTGTATAAAGTTTATACAAGAGAACTCAATAAAGTTCCTAAGTATAATGTATCCTACTTATATACACTAGGCTGTTGGTCTGTGCTACACTAAACCTAGCCTACTCTAAAGAACATATATACTATATGCTGTTAATATATGATATGATATCAATGTTTTAGAATATTCTATGTTCTTTTGTAATATATGATTGTGCAACCATGACTTTGTGACAGTGACATGTGACATGTGACCAATATGTTACACCATACAATGTAGTATGATATTATACTAAACCCTAATCTTAAGTTAAAAGAAAAGGAAAATAAAAATAAAATAGAGTTTATTATTCACAATTCTGATATTATGCTTAAGAATGTGAGTCCTCATAATTTGGATATTGTCCCAAAGATTAGAATTAGCCAATAGAACAGCATCATCAGACTTATCACAAAAAGGAGAATTAATTTTATCATTTTCTACTCTCAATATAGACTAAAGAATTTGTCTAGTAGAAAAAAGACACATCTATATGCCAGGTATACAATATACTGGCCATATTTTTGACATAGTAACTTTATTAGTCTCTTTCTTAGGTATTGTAGCAACTAGAAAATCATAGAAAAAGAAAAAATCAAATCAAGAAAAATAGATAAAAGGAAAAGAAAAGAAAAAGAAAATATTAGAGTTCAAGTGTACCATGACATCAGGATTCAATATTTCATGTTCAATTAGAATGGTGCTGGAGACAACTATAAATAATAGTACTTTTAAGTTTGCAGTCTATAATTTCATAAAAACTGCTATGAGATACTTTCTTGCTCTTACACAAGAAACACAGTGTCTTTTCACATTTAGAGAAATTCACAGTAATAAGCAAGTCAAGCAAAATCAATCTACTTTGACTTGAAGCCATACATACATGCTTTCTTCTACTTAACACTATAAAGTCCTCTATTGTGGCAACTATATTGGTACAGGGTTAGATGGAATGAGTTAAGTAATTTAGTAAATTGTTAATCTGTAAGAAGAGAGGCATATATAGTTGGTTGCCAAGAGTCCAACCATCCAATTTATACCCATTATTACTCTCTAGAGAAACTACATAGTTGTTATTATCTACCCACTTTCTAGAAGTAGCTGTTGTAAGTAAACCAATGTCTATAGAAGAGGGATCTTTAGCAGACAGTTTTACAATTCTGGAGATTGATGCCTTAATAGATGGGTCAGGGAACTTTTTCTCTAAGTGCTTCTTGCAGAATTTGAGTGCTCATACTTTTACTTGCATCTAGAGTCCTTGAATGAGACCACTCTAAGAAGTGTATACTATAGAAAGATGATCAGCAAGTTAAGGGACTACAACTAAAGAATTAGAAATGAGAGTGTGAATTAGTAGAGGAATGATAGCCATGCTTACAAAGGCAATAGCATTATCTGCCTGATAGACATTGCTGTCATTGTTATTTTGATCCTTGTTTTATTTGCTTTATAAGTGTTACTACCTTTTCTACCTTGGTTATTCTTCTTTTTTCTCTTTTTCTATTCAAAAAAACCCTTGCTTTGCAACTGTTACTGCTCTTATGGGCACTGCTGTTGTTGTTGCTACTGAGAGTTCTTTTTCTACTAAGAGGTTTATTCCTACATGGAATGTTAGAGTAGCAGGCAGTATTAGCAGTGTTAGTCTGCCTAGAGAATTCTGCCTGAATGGTAGAATGTACAACATCCTAAGTAAGTTAGAGATATATGTATAAGGAAAAAGAAGAGAGGTAGGAATAGAATTTCATGAGTGAGAGATTGTAGATAAGAGAATTATTACTCTTAAAATAGAAGAGACATCATAATTATTTTCATAAAGTCTTGTATAGAGAGAATTAAACTTAGAAATCTGGGAAACAAGATCCCAATCACCAGAAATTTGAAATGTGATTGTTCTCTAATAGTTAGCAAAACCTAATACCAGACTAGGTTTTCTTATAAATGACCCCAAAGAGCCTCAGCATTAGGCTGGCCATATATTAACAAGTTATTTTGTAAGGTAAAATTAAGAACAGTTAATGCTTGGAAGTCTAGAAAGTTTCTTCTAGCTACCTTATTCACATTAGTGGCCTAAGGAAGTGCCAAAGCATTCAGTATGTCTTCAGCAGTGAAAACAGTGCTAGAGTAGGTGATAAGAGCAAGAGTTGATTTAACACAGATTTCCCAGAAATAATAATCAGTAAGACTAGTGAGTTTGAAAAGAGTAGTAACAAAGTTGGCTATTGCTATCAGTGAAAATAATTAGCATGAATTAGGGAGTAAATGCAGCCAGCTAGAGTACAAATATTCAATCTAACTAGTGATGAGATATAAGCATATGTAAGATGCAAGAGAATCTTGTAGACATAAAGTAATTTGGGATTAGTTTAATCTATAATAGATCTAGAAGTAAAAATGTGTTAGCTTACTAGTAGAGTTGGTCAAGCTCTTCTCATTGATAGAAAGTAGCCTAAAAAAGTGCTAACTAGAGATTAAGACAACTAGATTCCATAACCTGTTGAAAGGAATGATATGTACAATAGCATGATGCAGTGTGTACAACTAACAACAGGTAAGTAGCTATTAGTAAATACTATAATAGAGAGCTTAGGGAGTATATATGATAATAAAGAATAAGTAGTAGTGATGGTGATTCAACTTATATAAAAAAATTTTACATCAACTACCTAATTAGTACTACTGATTATGAGTCAAATGCTTAGTAAACAGAATGCTTTGCAACACAATTGGCAAATAGTCTTACAAAAGGCTTTGTAGATATCAAATTTAAGTATTTTATTGAAGAACTTGGTTTTACTTAGGAAATACTTGTTGGTGGACATGTTATTATTTATTTGTATTGCATATATCTCACTTCATTTCAATATCACAAAATGTGCTATAAAGACTGAGATAAGTATAGAAATACTTCTATATATTTTATTCTTTGACTCACTTGTATTTAGTCATGTTTATTCTAGGGATATATAAATATATTTAGTTTTGTGCTACAAAGACTAAGTCATGTTCACTTTAGCTGCTCTCATTTAAGTTTCTAATATTAGAGTTGAAAACAATAAACTTGGTTTATTTTATTTTTCTTTCTTATTTTTAAACTTAGGGTTAGGAATTAATATAACATTATCACAAATAAGCTACTCACTGGTTGTGATACTTGAACTTAGTGGTGTTTTAGAGGTTCAGTATAAGGAGATAATGATAATAGGTGATGAGTAGTATCAACAGAAATAATTAATATTGTTAAGTCTAAGGTTTAGCTCTCAGACACAGATATATATATACAAAAGAGTGATGGTCCATGCGCAAGCTGTTGCCATCACATGATCAAAAATTGTACCTGATGGGAGCTGTTATCTGTCATAGCAGCTGTCAGGCTAATTTTAGAAGGTAACTAATTATGTCACTATATTGATATGCTTGTATCTCTACCAATACTTATTGCTTTGAGACACATCATATA
>Ga0157359_1000714_pt1 | contig 12527 bp, 14 predicted proteins | sample AttcapACBM3_FD_111482 | JGI IMG/M metagenome (GOLD analysis project Ga0157359, IMG submission 111482) | Fungus gardens microbial communities from leaf cutter ant in Botucatu, State of São Paulo, Brazil - Atta capiguara ACBM3 | ecosystem: Host-associated > Fungi > Mycelium > Unclassified ...
ACACATGGTTGTTTAGGGTAGGGTGCACAGTACTTAGCACAGACCATCTGTAGGACTATATAAGGTAGACTAGTTTGTAAAAGAGTTCTCTATCAAGTTCTCTTGTGTTACTCAATACAAGAGTTGTTCTATTGTCTAACCCTAAGGACCTTAGTTCATAACATGAATCTGACATGAAGGTAATAGAGAAATATATGAAAGAGTTGAACAATATCAATTTAGTGAATGTTATGAGTCCAAGACTACCACAGTTCAAATTCTATCTCAAGATTTTGGGAATTCCTTATTTTGTCAAAGATACTAACTTGTCTATCTCTCCAAACATTGTTAAAAATGTTATAATATGAGTATTTTTTATACTCATATTTTTGACAATGTTGTTTTGACTTTGTGTCCTTAAGTTATTAAAGCTTCTCCAAAATCTGACATGGCAGTAATATGAATCAACATTTGGGATTTACAAAATGGCATGAATATAAAAAACCTTGTTAATAGGTGTTTTAACATAAGACATTATATTGCCACAATTAGGAGATCAAAAATGAACTCTAGTGTTCTCTAGTGCAAGAATTGCTGGAAATAGGATCATATCACATTTGTATATTGCACACATAGAGAAAAATGTCAAAAATGCAATGGCCCTCACAAATTTGAACATTATAGGGAAATTGTATGGTATTGTAAAGCAAATTTCAAAACAAATTTTCTAAGGCTTGAAACAAAGAAAGGAGAACTATGTTGTGGCAACCACTAGTCAAGATGACTAATAGACCATTGAAGTAAACTTATAAACAAAGTATTTTATAGGAATTACAAGAGAGCTTAACAAGGAGTTTCCAATGCATTCTTATACTATTTATACAAACATAGATAGTTTGTGCTAGCAATAAATACCCTACCCTAAAGTCTATATATTATCTATGAGTGTACAATGTGTATACCATAAGGTAAACATGCTATTGTCATATACCTTGGCATTACCCTTTCAGCCCTTTTTTCCAGATTCTAGGCTTATAACATCATGTGACTGCAGTCACATACCTCTTCATTATCCAAGAAGAGGAAAAAATCAAAATAAATTGTTAGTGTTCAAGTATACTATAACAAACTATATAGGTACCAATTGTTTCTCTCTCTCTTACCTCCATCTTGTATAGTAGTACCTGTAAGAGAAGTTACAAGTAAAAATTTTCCTTTCTCATCAACAATTACTTCAAACTTAACTATAACTCAAATAAAGATCTACCCTCATCAGTAAAGAAAACTCAAGGAGTTCATCAATCTCATTGAGCACTTTGTCTATTTCATACCACCAACATATGGAACTTAATAATAACCTCCCTAATACTGTATCTTAGAAACTCTTCAACAGTTTTCAACTGTCTTATGTAGGAGAAGTAAAGGTAGAAAATTTAGTCAGACCAGCAACTGACAAGTATTCCATGAGTAATAGCCAACATGTATGCAATGAGATATCTGCTCTTAAGAAAAAACCTTAATCTCATGGTAAGGGTAAGGGCAAAACAATTGATGGAACTAGTTCTAGTCCTTCTGAAAATGTAGTTAACACTTAACTTTCTTACAACATTAATCAGGCTATGGTACCTGACACATGGGACAGTAATTACCATTCTGTTTCTCTATATGGCTCAATAGAATATCTTGCATTGGACACTAAAAATATTAAGGAATCTCTTTGTTGCATGACAAAATACATTCTCAGCAAAAAGGTTGAGAGCAGTAAAGCCAATAATATAAATGATCTCAAAGGTATAAGCAAGGCTACCTGGAGATTTATTTCTTCTCTGTATAAGTCAGGATAGGATGAACTCATTACTAACAGTAACAATTACTCCTTCAGATGCAAAGTAAAGGCTCAATTTACCCCAAAAATAAATAAGGTAGCAACATCAAGAAGGGTAAAGAATTGTATGTGAATAAACCAGCCTCGATATCCAAACTTCCTTCTCCTATTCCAGTGAAATTGCCCAAGGAGGTTAACAAAATTTTCAAATACTTCAAGAAAAAAATCAAGAAAAAAGATCAAAAAAAATCATATGTTCAGGCTTCTTTTTTTCTGCTAATATTACTAGGGAAACTTTGAAAATCAAGGAAGTGTTCCCTAATTTACAAAACAAAAAAATTGAAAACATTCAAAAAATTATCAGGGATGAGAATAAACCCAAACCTAAATTCAACATGACTATGAAGGAACCATCAAGAAAGCAAATTATCCCAATGAATATCAACAGCAGAATGCAATTCATAAAAGAGTCAAGTGCTCATATTACAAATATCAATAAGGCTTTAAAAATATCAAATCTGAAGTTATTGCTGATTTTGTATAGTCAAAAAATTCAGACATAGTAATTACTACTAACAAAGTAGCAACACCTCTTGCTCTTCAAACAATTGAGTGATATATCAAGAATATCAAGAATATCAACAACATTGAAGCAAATAATGTTGAGACTTTAAGATTGCCTCAATCAAAATTCTATCTCAAAATCTTAGATATTCCTTACCTTCTCAAAATTTCTAACACTCTTATTTTAGCTGATTTTGTCAAAAGAATAATCAAGGATAACTATATTTTCAACAATATTGTTATTGTATATAGGCTGAGAGTTATCAAGGTTGTTTCTAAATCAGATATGGCTATCATATAGCTTGACATTTGGGACATTCAAAGTGGTTCCAAAGCCAAAGGTCTCATTAATTGATGCTTCAATGTCAGAAGCCATATTGCTACAATTTATGATACTAACATAAACTCAGATGTTCCTCAATGTAAAAACTGTTGGAAATGGGGATATTCGATCAGTGCATACAGGATTCAAGGTTCCAAGTGCATCAAATGTAATGGTCTACATAAATCCAAACATCACCATCATTTTGCATGGTGCTACAAGACTAATAAAAAGACTAATCCACCTAGGCTAGAAACCAAACAAGTGGAGCCTTGTCTCCACTCTTTCAAATGTTTGAATTGCAAGGGGGACTATTAAGCAGATTCAAACACATGTCCATTCCAGAGGCACCACTTCAACAGGAAATAATATTCAAAAGAATATCAGAAGACAGTTGATTCATTCAATTGTAAACAGTAACTATTCATGATTATCAAGGAAATCAAGATTTTTTCACACAACATTTGGAAAAACAATTTGGTTGTCAATACAATCCTAGAAACTCAATTTTCATTTGATGTCATTTTCATCTAAGAGCCATTATAGACAACAATTTGCTTTATACCAAGTTCAAGGAGTAAAGAAGGAGAAGAATTGGTAGGAGTTCTGAATCATCCTAATTGGATTATCTTTTCTCAGAATCCCTTTAAGGAAAACAACTCCCCTAGAGTTGTTATATATATTAACATAAGACTTTCCTTCTTTTGTTTTTCTTTATGCAAAGACATTTTCAATCACAGAGATATTTCTCTTATTTTGTTTTTCAACAATAACTTAATTTTCCTGATTAATGTTTATTCAGATTCATTATAGTCAGCTTTAAAGTATCTCAAGAATACTAAAGTGAACATCAATAACATTCTTGTTATGACTGGTAACTTTAATATTAGAGACAATTTGTGGGACCCTAATTATCTGCATTATTCCATTCATAGTGATTTGCTTATTGACATTGCAGAGTCTATGTATTTAGATCTTTCATTTCTCTCTAACCACATTCCCACTAGATATTCTGACAACAACTGCAATTCAAATTTAGTTATTGACTTGATGTTTCTTAGATATGGATTAGGAGAACTCAACAAACACTCCATTCACCTAAATGGAGACTTGTTTCTGATCATGCTTCACTCACAGCTATCATTCCAATCTTTAAGAAATATATTCAAACCAAAAAGCATATGATTGTCAAAGATGGCAATGATGAGGAAAACTTTGTCAATGAATTAATCAAAGTCATCAGAACAATCAACACAAATAGTATCTCAGATTGTGAATCCCTAGAACATACTGTTCAATTTATTGCTTATGCCACAGAAAGAATATAGACTAAGAACTCAAAGATTGTCAGCATTACCAAACATTCCAAGAGTTGGTGAGATGCTAACTGTAACAGAGATCTCAAAAAATATAGGTCTTCAAAAAGGATTGAAGATTGGAAACAATTCAAGAGCATAGTTAAAAGAACTAAATGCTTATTCTTTGATCAGAAAATCCAAGAAATCATCAACAAAGATGCAGCCCATGGGAGCTCATGAACTAGGTCAACAAACAAAAGCTGCCAGCTATTGAAACTATCAAGTACAATGATCATTCTTGCCTTGAAATTAAAGAACTTTGGCAAGCTTTACATTTGACTTTCAATATGGCTCAAGACTGCCATATTGACATCAGCCTGCTAGATGAAATTTCAAATGAGTGTCCAATGAAATTGCTACTATTTTCTGAAGCAGAATCTATCAGTTCTATCAACAAGTGTAATAATTCATCAACTTCCAGTCTTAACAAGTTATTATGGAGATATCTCAAACTTATTATCAAAGATACTGTGTATTTGAAGAAAATTATCAATATTACTGATGTATGTTTTGAATTAGGCTATTAGTCTTCACATTTCAAAGTATCAACATCCATTATCATTCCCAAGCCTAACAAGAATTTGTATGATTCTCCTAAAGTCTTCAGACCTATTATCCTCCTCAATATGTTAGGAAAACTCATCAAAAAAGTCATTGGTGAAAGATTACAATTCCATTCAATCTCAAATAACTTCATCAGTCAACTAGGTGGTTTGAAGCAATGTTTGTTGTCTAATACTGGAGTCACTCTCACATATTTCATCTGCACTAGTTGGGTCAAGAATAATACTACAAGTACTTTGGCACTCAATATTTCCCAATTCTTCCCATCATTAAACCATTAACTTCTTCCCCTCATCTTTGATAAAGCTGGATTTGATTCCAAGATCTCTCTTTTCTTTCACAATTATCTAGTAGGAAGAAAAACTCAGTATGTCTGGAACAATTTTTCATCCCCTTTTTTCAACATCAATGTTGGAGTTGGTCAAGGTTTGGCCCTCTCCTCCATTTTATCTGTATTATATATTGCTCCTATTCTTCATATTCTTGAAAATCACTTAAAAATTCTAAAAATTCCAGTTTCCATTCTTTCATTTGTAGATAATGGCCTTCTTGTGGCCCAAAAGAAATCATTGACAATTTCAAATTCTTTACTCTTTTGTAGTTATCAGATCACTTCATCTCTTTTAGAAAGATTCAGACTAATGATGGAATATGGAAAAACAGAAGTGTTTCATTTTCTAGATCATATGGAGTTTCCAATCCTTCTTTGCTTAACATTTCTTCAATTGGAGGTCTGATTCTTCATCCCAAGAATATGTGGAGATACTTGGGGTATATTTTTGACAGGAAACTATCCTTTCAACAATATATCAACTTTTATGCAAATAAAGCTATTTCTACTATCAAGTATATGAAGATTCTTGAAAACTCTGTTCATAGTCTTGCTCCTCAACAGAAATGCCTTTTATACAGAAGTTGTATTCTTCCTATCACTCTGTATGAATTTCAACTATGGTTCTTTAACAAAGCTCCATTATCTTATCCACTTAAAGAGCTGAATAAAATGCAAAGAAAAGCCACTATTTGGATCTTAGATGCTTTTTGTACATTGCTTTCTTTTGGTATTGAAGCTATTGCAGATCTCATCCCTATTCATTTACATCTTCAAAAGCTCAGTAGTAGATCACAACTGAGAGCTCATTTCTTTCTGTACAACTATATCTTAAGATCCCTCCTAAAATCAAAACAACCATTTGCCAACATCTTTCATTGTTTGTCATTGGATGCTTTCACCCCAATTAGTGCTCAAAGATCAAAGGATCTATTATCAACATGAACAATAGGTTCAACAAAGTTTTTTCCTCTTTTAATCCATTCAATAAAGAGTTTACTCCAGGATCTTAACTTATAAACATTTTTTCTAGTCAGTTTTCTTTTCATTTATCAACCAAACAAAGCAATAATAACTTCACAATACATATTTGTCATCTTGATAATATAGTTCCCAAATCCTTTTCAGACCTTACATATGCTCTCATTGTATCCAATGCTAGCATCAAGAACTATGTTGCTATCTTCATTTTGTATATTTATGTTCACAACAAGCCAATCATTCAGACTCTTCATCATACTGTGAATATAATGATCACAGAAGCCAAATTATTTGCTATCAGATGTGGTATCAATCAAGCCACCAATCTGAATGGTATCAATGAAATCATTGTTATTACAGATTCTATCCATGCTACAAAGAGAATTTTCAATCCTTTATTGCATTCTTTTTAAATCTATATAGTATCAATTATGAACTTGGAAAATTCTTTGTCAAAAATTGTAACTATTCAATCAAATTCTGGGAATGTCCTGGTTATTGTAAATGGTCTCCTTATAAAGTTGTTGATAAGAAAACTAAAAAATTCCATCCTAAACCCTATCATCCTTGCAAGTCTTTATGAGACTTCAGCAAGAAGAGCAAATGCAATAACATCCTTATGAAATGAAAGATGACTTTTCAAGCATCAGATGAAAAAGGACATCAATTCCTTGAACTTTTCAATAATGATAATAAACCTTTAGAACTAACATACTCTAAAGATGGATCTTGGCTTAAGTATTTTAGGCACTCTACTTTACTATGTGTGAGAGTAACAAGAGCTATTGTAAATCATGCTCCTATTGGCAAGTATTGGTTGAGATTTTTTCTATAGGAAGAATTCAAGTGTCTATGTGAAACTTATCTTATGAAAACTAAGTATTATATTCTTTTTGATTGTAAAAGATATAACAAGTATTGAAATCTGAAGAGGGATACTATAAGTCATTTCACACTCTTCTTAGAGTTTCAAAGTAGTGTGTTCTCTTTTGGAGAAAGTATTACCTGACCTATAGTTTTTGCTGTTTTATTTTTATACTTCATTTTCACTTTTATTTTCCTCTATTTCTTTTCTATTTTCTTCTTCATGTTGTTTGCATCTTAATGTAAGTAGTTATGAAGTAGCTATCACAGTCTGCCCTTGTGCCTTATGTAATAAATTGTTATTTTAAAAAACTATATAGGTATATGTTCAAGTGCATTAACTACAAGAGTGATTACTAAATGAATAGCAACAATTGTCCATCTTGGAAACACAAGTTCAACTGCAACTGGTACAATAAAAATCACAAAAGCTCTGAAAGATTAGAGCCAACTCAATTTGTTCATCTATGGATGATATAGAACAATGATTTTTCTTATTTATTTAAGAACCTTCATAATCAATCATTCAGTGCATCTTATGTTCTACATCTGGAGAAGGTAGAGAAATTGTAGGAGCTCCAAATTACCCATTGTGGACTATGTTGTCTAAAACATTAAATACTGAAAATGAACAAGAGTCCTTACATATATTGACATTAGATTACACTTTTCTCTAAGGAAAGATATTATTCTCATTTTCTTATTTAATAATGGCTTTATGTGTTTTCTTATTAACATTTATTCAGATGATCACTAGTCTGCCTTAAAGTATCTTAAGAATACTAAAATAAATTTGAATAATATTCTGAATATAACAGAAGATTTTAATATCAGGGATAATAACTGGGATCTATTGTATCCATATCATTTTATATGAATTCCTTGAAATAAATATCTGAGAGTTTTAATCTAGAACAACTCCCATTAACTAAGTACCTACTCATTATACCAATAATTCTCAAGATTTGAATTTAGTACTTGACCTTATGTTTCTCTATATAAATGTAAAAGAATTTGACAATTACTTCTTTGACTTTCAATGTTCCTCTAATCATGCTTCTCTATCATTCTATATCATTATTGAGGAAGAATTTATTCAGGAGAAAAAACTAGCCATTGTCAAAAATAGTAAGGAAGAAAAAGAATTCATAAATGAATTGAAAGATGGGGTCAGTAGCATTGAAATGGCTAACATTCACAGTCATGAAATGCTGGAGATAGCAACTCAGAAATTTACTTCTATTTTTAAGGAGCTCTGTATTAGAAACAGACCAGCTACTGAACCAGTTACACTAAAAGTATGCAATGTCAAGCTTAGCTTTGACATCTGGCTGGTACTATATATGTACTTCATACTGTACTTCTAACACTCTGGTATAAATATTCTAAGTCATGGTAGAATGAAGAATGCAGTAGGAATCTATCTGAGTATCAAATATCCAGAAAAAGAACAGACTGAATAAATTATAGAAATATAGTCAAAATAGCTAAATGTACCTTTTTTGACAACAAGATTCGAGAAATTGTATTGATTAACAAAAGACCATAGGACCTGATGAACTGAATTAAAAAACACAAGCTACCTGCTATGAAAGCTATTAAATACAATGACCATCCTTGCAATGAACTAGATGAATTATGGCAAGCTTTCTATCAGTCTTACAATATGGCTCAAGATAGACCAATAAACTCCCAACTTTTGGACAAAGTTCCCTCATATCAAAATACAGAATGGCCTCTCTTTTCCAAAGTGGAGTTCATCAATGCAATCAGCAAATATAATGATTTGTCTACTCTAGGTCCTGATCACATTTTCTAGAGCTATCTGAAAGTGCTGGTTCAAGATGGTAAATGCATCATGAATATTGTTAACATAGCTAATTCTTGTATCAACCTTAAGTTGATGTTGATTATTATCCCAAAGCTGAATATGACTTCTTATGATGCCTCTAAATCATTCCAACCCATTGTTCTTCTCAATACAGTAGGTAAATTGATTAAAAAGGTCATCAGCAATAAAATTCAAGTTCATTCTATTGCTTCAAATTTCATCCACCTAAACCAAATGGGTGGTATCAAATAACAGTCAACTATGAATATTGGTATTTTTTTAACTTACCTTATATGTATGGAGTAATCCAAAGATCTTCACATGAGCACTCTAGCTTTTGATATCACTCAGTTTTTCCCTTCTCTAAATTATCAACTCCTCTCAATGATTTTGAATAAAGCTGGTTTTGATTCTCAGATTTCTTCCTTCTTTTCTGATTATTTAATTAATAGACAAACTTAATATGTGTGGAACTATTTTATTTTCCTACTCTTTAAAGCTGATATAGGTATAGAACAAGGCTCTACTCTTTCTCCCATTCTTTCTATCATTTACATTGCTCCTATTTTTCATATTTTCAAAAAAAGACCAAAAATGCTCTTATCTCCAATTTTGATCTTATCTCTTTCATTTGTAGATGATGGTCTTCATATTTCTGAACAAAAGAGTTATGGAAAATCTAACACAAATCTTTTTTGTAGTTATAGTATCATCTCTTCTCTTTGTAACCAGTTTGGACTAGCTGTTAAACATGACAAGTCAGAGATATTCTATTTCTTCAGATCCATAAAGAATACCTAACTGTCTTATTTAAACCTTCAATCTATAGGAGGACCTTTACTTTATCCAAAAGATATGTGACAATATTTCAGATTCCACTTTGACAAGAGAGTTTCTTTTCACTAACATATTCACTATTATGCCAACAAAGCCCTTTCCATGATTAAAGACACAAAGATGTTAGACAACTCAAACAAGGGATTATCCTTAATATACGAATGACTTCTCTATAGAACATGTGTACTTTCTATAATGCTATATGGATTTCAACTGTGGTACTTTAAAGGAGTGCCATTTTACCAACCACTCAAGAAGCTGAAGAAAATGTAGAAGAGAGTGGCATTATAGATTACAGGAGCTTTTTGTACCTTACCAACCTGAGGAGTTGAGACCATTGTTGAACTTATTCCTATTCAATTCTACCTTGACAAGATCATAGATTAACATCATTTACAAATAGCATCTCTTTCTAAATAACATGCTATTAACTCTATTTTAGGTGAACATCATTCTAAGAAGGCTTCACAACATTGCATAGCCATAACTTTTCTCACAAATAAACAATGACTCAAGTTCAAGAGTCCTATAATAGACATTAATAATTACCTAAACAAAATCTTTTCTTTGTTCAATAGTCTTAACATAGAACTTACTCTAGGTTTCCATCTGATAGACAATTTTTCTGACAATTTTTCTTTTATTTCAGTCAGTTGAAAAAATTCTAAAGCACTTACTGTCCATTGTAATAAACTGGATGATGTCTATAAGAATTCTCTCATTAATCAAGACATTGTACTTATTATAGCAGATACTAGTATCAAGGACAATATTGCTACCTTAATTTTACATATTCACAGAAGCCAAGAAATCATTGCCAAATCTGTTTACCATGCAATAAATATGACTTTCACTGAAGCAGAACTATTCACTATTGGATGCAGTATCTATCATGCTATCCACTTACAAAACATTACTCCAATTATTGTTATCACTGATGCTATCCCAGCAGCCAAACAGATTTTTCATTCATCTGTTCATTTATAACAACTCTATTTCATTACAATATCAAAAGATCTCAAAGAATTCTTTACTATGAATTCTGACAATTCCATTGTGTTCTGAGATTGTTCTGAAAGAATCAAGTGGTCTTCCTATTTACTAGTTAACAAAGTATCAAAGTGTCTCAAGATTGATTTTGTATTTCTAAGTAAATTATCATAGGAGTTTAGCAGAAAAGAAGATTTCAATTCTATTATTTGCAAATGGCAGATATATTTCCAAGCCTCAGAATACAAAAGGAGGAACTTTCTCAACTTAAACAATGATGATGACCAACTTATCTAGTCTACTTATACTAAAGATAGTCCTTGGCTGAAACACTTCAGATCTTTGAATTTGATGTGTGCTTGTATTACTAGATTAGTTACAAACCATGTACCAATTAGTAATATAGGCTTAGGTTCTTTTCCAAAGAATCTATTGCTTGTTTGTATGAAGAATATTCCATAGAAACAAGGAGACACATTCTTTATGAGTGTTTGCAGTATAAAAAGTCTTGGAATCTGAAGAGAGAATCTCTGAAGGACATTATTACTTTCTTAGAGTTCAATTCTGGAGCCTTTTGCTTCCAGGAGAGCATTACTTAGTTAGAGGTCTTGTTAGTATTTTTCTCTCTTCCTTGTTTCTTTCTTTTTATTTTATTTTATTTTCTTTCTTATTTAAGTAGTTACATTTGTAATTACCACAGTTTACCACCATGTCCCATGTAATAAATTGTTGACCAAAAAAAAAGCTATGTATATAGTTTACTTAAAGATAAAACTATTATTTTTTATTAGCAGCTCAGCCAGGTTATTACTTCATGAGTTATGAAAATGAAGTAATCAGTCACAGATTTATATAATTTGACACTTGAAAGTACTAAGTAAGTATTTACAAAGATGTAATTCAGCTCAATAATTATAGTTATACAAACATTTTTGTCTTCTTTTTTTATACTTAGAGTTATATAGTGCATACTGCATATTGTAGTAACTACTAACCAAGATTGTCAGAGTTGAAAATAGTAGACTATTTCTTTCTTATTTTTATTTTTCATTTATTCTTCTTATTTTAGATTTAGGGTTAGAAATCAGCATGACATCATATGTAACTATCACAAGCTGTTACACAATATAACACTGTATTATATATATATTATATATTACAAAAAAAGAATGTAAAAGATTTTGGAACAATGATATCATGTTTTACACATGTTGATCTCATAGACAAAGCATAGTCTTTAGGGTAGGTTAGATAAGGTCTCACACAAACCAACTAGCTAGCATATATAAAGTAGTTACTTTATATTAGAAACTCTATTAATGTCAAGATTATAAGAGGTGGACTTAGTTTTTCTTATTTTCTTTTCTTATTTTTATTTTCCTTTATTCTATTTTTAGAACTAGGGTTAAGGTTAGAGTGACAAGATCACACTATCACACAGCATGTCACATGACACATGGAAGGACATAGAACATTCTGGAAAGAGATGATATTATACAACATGTAATATACATAGTCATTTAGAGTAGGCTAGAAATAGCTCATATGGACTATTAGGTATTAGTATATAAGGTAGACAATCTTGTATAGAGTTCTCTATTGAGTTCTCTTGTGTTAACCTAATACAAGATTCTTTTACTTAACTAACTCTAAGATCTTGTGATTGTAACATTAGAACTTGATTCCTTTCTCTTGGGACTGTCCAATACAGAACCTTCTCTAAACTTTATTCTCTCATCATCCTTGATAGGGAGTAACATAGCTCTTTTGTCAAAAAGAATAGCCGGACTCTAGGCTTAAGAGGCATACCAGTCAGAAGGGGGAATCCTGGCTATTTTGTTGTATCCAAGCCCACTGGTATAGTAAAACGTATTACCTTGTGTAGATATTACTAGTTAGTATTTCGAGTAGAAGCCTCATACTGCAGTGCTCTCTTGTAGCCTATCCACACAGAAAAATAGTAGGGTCTCTTACAAGTCCTATCTAGAGTAGGCATTCCCTTCTTAGGGATATTAGTCAGGTATTTTTTAGGGTAGTAGTCAGTAGAGAAGTAAACAGTCAGTAGATGGTATAGGTGGGAC
>Ga0157359_1000715_pt1 | contig 12510 bp, 10 predicted proteins | sample AttcapACBM3_FD_111482 | JGI IMG/M metagenome (GOLD analysis project Ga0157359, IMG submission 111482) | Fungus gardens microbial communities from leaf cutter ant in Botucatu, State of São Paulo, Brazil - Atta capiguara ACBM3 | ecosystem: Host-associated > Fungi > Mycelium > Unclassified ...
GGAAGATGGAATATCCGGAGGGTTGCAGCACTGCCATGAGACGTGTTGCGAGAAAGGTGGCCGTCGTGGAAGGCAGGCTTGTATGGTTTGGAGGTAGTTTCACCGCGGGGACATTATTTCCAGACAGATGGACTTGTATATGACACTAGGCAACAATTCAGGATGAAGAGAATTGAAAGAAGAAAAAACCTCATTATATTGATTGTCTATATTGACTAATGAACCCTTGATTAAATTGCGCTACTGTCTTGTAAAACAGTCAAGAGAGAGTGGATGTTAATAGTATAACAAGTCTTCTCTAGGTTTTATAAGTGAATGAAGAATGTGATTAGGTAGTAGAAAATGAGCTCGGAGTTGTTCAAATAAAAGTCAATATGTTGGTGGAACAATAATTTTCTGTTGAATATGAAATCTAGGTATTTCCAGGTTTCTTTAGGATGTAGAGTGGGACTACCAAGAGATGAAAGGTCAAGAGAGGAAGGGTTAAACAAACCAATCAACCTTGAAAAATGAAGGATTTCAGTTTTTAAATGTTTGACTAAAAGTCCAAAATCTGAAAAAAGGATTGAAGCAACATTGTAACTATAAAATAAACAGGAATTAGAAAGCTGAAAGAATTTGCTTTAAGCAACTAAAAGACCATCATCAACAAACAATAAGACTGAAATTGGAATTTTGAGATTTTTTAATTGTTTTTCTCAAATGTGAAGAAAAGGCAAAAGATAAAGAGCAGAAAGAATAGGAGAGAGGGCCAATCCTTGACCCACTCCAACATTGATATTAAAAGATGGCAAACTGAAATTGTTCCAAAAATAATAAGTCTTTCTTTCAACAAGATAATTAGAGAAAAATTTGACAACACAAATATTGAGCCCTGCTTTTCCAAGTATGAGAGATAGAAGGTGATGATTGAGAGAGGGGAAAAATTGGGAGATATTGAAAGTGAGAGTGCTTGTAGAGAGGTTTTTAACCCACCCCATGCAAATGAAATAGGTAAGAGCAACTCCAGCATCTGAAGTAGATTTAAACTTGAGTCTACTAAGCTGACTCTGATGAATGAAGTTATTAGATACCATATGGAATTGGAGTCTATCACCAATGACTTTTTCAATAAGTTTACCCATAGTGTTAAGAAGAATAATAGATCTAAATGCTTTGGGAGAATCATATGACATTTTGTTAGACTTTAGTATTACTATGATAGTTGAATATACTTGAGGTGACCCCATGAAAGTTTGTCAGGGCCAGAAGCAGAAGAATTATTGCACTTAGCAATAGCAATGATGAATTCTTCTTCAGAAAACTGATTCTAAGAAGAGTAGGGAAAAGATGTTAGTTCTTCAAGAATGCTTTCATTAATGTTATGATGTTGAGCTGTATTAAAAGAACTATGCAGCACATGCCACAAATCATTAATTTCTAAGCACAGTTGGTTGTTATACTTGATGGTTTTGATAGCTGGTAACTTTCATTTGTTGACCCGGTTCATTAACTCCCAAGGGCCTTGCTTTTTATTTGCAATTTCCTGGATTTTGAGGTCAAAGAAGATTCTTTTGCCAGTAGAGTCTAAGATAAAGAAACAGGAAGAAGCAGCCATAAAAATGGAAACAAGCATAGAATGGACTCTTATAAGTAAAGATCAATTATTGGATTGGTATTAGATTACAGATGAAGAAATAGCCATATGCTTGTAAGATCTAAGCAGGCTTTATTGTAGTTTTAGCTTTATTCTCTAGTTTTCTTGTATTTTTAGACTAATACATAAGCCAAAAGTAGAGAGAAGTAAGAGAGAGGACCTCCATCTGAATACTCAAGAGCAGTTTAACTTCTATTTTATTGAATGAGTATTGTTAGCACTTCTTATCACTTTTGGGCAAGTTTTGAAGAGTTCTAGCAGCCTGGAAAAGGCTGGCAAGATGAGTATTAGTTAGTATCTTCAGTCATAAGATTTGACTTGAGAGATACCTTCAGAGTGTATCATCTGGAATAGATAGTATTGTTAGAGACTCTTAAGGAGCCTTTTAATCTATTCACTAGATTTTCCAAAGAAGCTTGTTATATAGTATAAGGTTCACTGTTTAGGAGTATACTGACAAGAAAAAGCATTTGTAAGTGGATATTACTTGTATATCTTCTTAATATATTATTGTTTTTATATCTTCTATTGATTCCTCATACTGATTATGTTTTCTTCAAATTCTTTAGTATATAGTTAAGGGCTAATATTATATAGTTCTTGTTACACTCTAGCATAACCTCTTTTTACTTGATTTCTGTTAGTGTGATGTCACACATCTGTTACATATCACATGACACAGTCACAAGTCATGATCACAGAAAAATGTAAAAGATTCCAGAACAATGATATTATACCACATATTCTTTAGAATAGGCTAGGTTTAGTATAGCACAGACTATTAGCCAAGTGTATATAAGGTAGACACTTTGTATTTGGAACTCCATTGAGTTCTCTTGTATCAACCCTAATATAAGGTTCCTCTTTTAACTCTATAAGTCTTAAGTCATAACACATAATATATAGATTACATCTTGATATAAATTTTATTCACTGTTGTTATAGGTAAGCTATTATGTGTTACAATTCAAAGATCTTAGAGTAGATCAATAAATAGAACCTTATATTAGGGTTAATACAAGAGAACTTGATAGAGAGCTTTGTACAAGATTGTCTACCTTATATACTCCATACTTTACTACTTTAGCCTGCTCTAAGTGACTATGTGTTACACATGCTGTATGATATTATTATACTAGAACCTTCTATATTCTTCTATTATGTTTCCATGACTATGATAGGTTATGTAATCTGTGATCCACCATGTGACTTGTAGCATTACTGTCAGATGTGGTTCACACTGAAGGTGAAAGTCTACAAGATGGACTTGGAGATGTGTGGACTTGTGGAATAACCTTGGCTTCAGCTTATATACTGCACCATCTGTTTATTGCATGGTTGCAATTTCTAATAGAAGGAAGAAGTGTGAAATAGAAGTGAGTACTGGTTGGTGTGTTGCTGTTAATTACTGGAAATTGAGTTCAATAGAAGTTATCTTTGTTGATTATCAGACTAGTGAATTATAGTGTAACTACTAGTCTTATATACAAAGACATACTATAGGAGATGCTTGAGGTTTCAGTGATATAGCCTCTATTGCTCCAAGCAGAGATTTCAGTGTTGAGATACTGACAGAAGTACAACTCTGTCATGAAAGACTGAGTTGGATAGAAGTATCTCTGTCATAGAAGACAGAATCTCCAGATTGTTGCATCACTACCATATAAGCATGTTGTAAGGAAGATAGGCTTTTAGATTAGATATTAACAAGGAGTATCACCACAGGAATATGTTTTCTGAACAGGTAAACTTGGCATATGACAATTATGCTAAACCCTAACCCTAAATAAAATTAAAAATAAAAATAAAATAAAATAGAAAATAAAATTAGGGCCCAATGTTCATACCTCTGACATTGTAATATTTGTTGTTTTTATTCTCTCTATTGGAGTAGACTGTTGGTATCTGTTGAAATTTCTATTTTCTTAACCAGACTTAAGACTTATAGAGTGAAGTTAAAAAAGAAATCTTGTATTAGGGTTAACACAAGAGAACTCAATGGAGTTCTAAATATAAAGTGTCTATCTTATTGTTATGTCTTAAGACTTAGAGTTAAAGTCAAAAAATAAACCTTAGATTGGGTTAATCATAAGAAAACTCAATAGAGAACTCTGTATAAAATTGTATACCTTATATACTAATAGCCTATAGTCCATGCTCTATTACTTTAGCCTACTCTAAATAATCATGTATAAGCCTTAAGGTTAATATGCATTAAACACATTGTATAACAACATTGTTCCAAAACTATCTACTTTTATCTATTGTTACATGAGTATGTAATGGTGACTTGTAATATCATGCTAAACCCTAACCTTAGTTCAAAATAGAAAATAAATTGAAAATTAAATAAAATAAAACTAAGTCTACTTTTTGCAATTCTAACACTTATATACACTTGGCTAATGGTCTGTGCTATATTAAACTTAGCCTATTTTAAAAGACATATAGTATAACATTATTGTTCTAGATTCTTCCATGTGACATATGATGTCACACTAATCCCTAAGTCTGAAAATAAAAATCAAAGACCACTATCTTCAATTCTGACAACCTGGAGCTATGACAATTGGTACTATTATACTTTTCCAACAGCTGTTGCTATATTTGATCATAATGCTAGAGCTTTTCTTCTACCTTTTAGCCTTTTATTTTCTTGTCTACTCTTTTTCTAATGTTTGTTCAAATTGATTGCTTTATTAAACTATTTCTCAATGCCTATAGGAGATTGTTCTATCTTCATTAACTTGTGCCTGTTACTGCTATTCATTTCTCTCTTAAATTCTTCTATTGATACTCATCTCTTGTACCCACTTTCTCTAGCTACTTGTCTGAACATTTAGACAAATTTGTCCATTGTTATGACTTAAGTCCTTAAGTAAAGATAAAAGACAACTTTTGTATTAAGTAATATAAAAGAACTCAATAGAGTTCTAAGTACAAGACAAGATAGTCTATCTTATATACTACAGATCATGGTCTGTGCACACACTACAACTAACCTACTCTAAAGTATATATACTGTTAAAATTGAAGACAATAGACTTGAATGATTTTCTTTTTTTTTCTTTTTTTCTTTCATTTTCATTTTTCTTTGAGTACTTAGGGTTAGGATTGGTATAATGTCACAAGTAATTGTCACCAATTTTCACAGTCATCTGATGTGGTCACAAGTCACACAATCACAAGAAACATTATAAAAGGTTCTGGAATAAGTGATGTCATACAATATGGTAACAATATATTGGTCTTATGGAAAACATATGTATTCTAGGGCAGGTTAGCTGTAATGTGTGCACAGACCATGCCTTGTAGTATATAAGGTAGACTATCTTATACTGTAAACTCTATTGATTTCTCTTATGTTAACTCTAATACAAGATTCTATTTATTAATCTACTCTAAGATCTTTAAGTTTGTAACATATACTTTCCATAAGACCAATATATATTACCTCTGTGGCTTGTGTGACTGTCACACATGATGTCACATCACACCTTTTATCTAAGTCCAAAATAATAGAAATAAAAATAAAAGGAAAAATAAAATAAAAGGAAAAATAAGAAATAAAAAATAAAATGACAGGAAATAAATGAAACCAAGTCCAACATTCAAAACTCTAACACTAGTATAGATGGGTCTACTCTATATATTTTTGGTATATAGTTTGTACATACTTTATATCTAACTTTGTTAGAGTTAAAAATAGATTTTCATTTTTATTTATCTTTTTATTTTGGACTTATATTTAGGGGTTAGCATGATGTTACACATAACTATTACAAATTGTCACATTCATATAATATGGAGTTATATATTTTATTACAAATGAGCTACTTACTAATTGTAATGCTTGAACTTAATAGTATTTCAGAGATTCAGTATAAGGAGATAATGATAATAGATGATGAGTAGTATTGACAGGAATAATTGATATTGTTAAGTCTAAGGTTTAATTCCTCAGACATAGAGGTATATATACAAAAAAGTGATAGTCTATGCACAAGCTGTTTCCATCATATGATCAAAACTTATACCTGATAGAAGCTGTCAGACTAATTTTAAAAGGTAACTAATTATGTTACTACATTAATATATTTGTACCACTATGAATACTTATTGCTATGAAATATATCATATATTATCAGAAACAGTTTGATGAACACTTTCCAATGCAAGTTTGATTGTGTGAATCTGTTCAGCCATTCATGAGATATTAGCAGACAAAGCTTTTATAGTTGCTGATGGCCTGATATCTTAGTTGTTTGTTGTTGCTTTTGTACATCCTGTATATGTGCAGATAGCCCTCATTTGGAGCTTTCCAGCACAACTTAGTTTGTGAGATTGGTCCACTTGTTGTATAGATACAAGCTGAATGAATTTTGTAACAGATTTTAGATAACAAAGTGAGAATCTTGTAGGGATCACAAGAGAACTTGATAAGAAGTTTACAATATATTGCTACTCTATTTATACAAGTAGTTTATTGTCTATGCTAATAATAAATAGCCCTACCCTAATGTTTATGTGTTAATCATAAGTGCACCATATATACTATGAAATAAATATGCTATAAATATGCATCTTAATGTTATCTTTCCAGCACCTTCTTCATTATTCAAGAAATCAAAGAAAAAGAAAAGACAAATCAAATCAAGAAAAATAAATAAAAGTAAAAGAAAATCAAAATAAAATATAAGAGTTCAAGTATATTATAACACTATCTAGGTTTTTAACCATTCTCATACTATTATTTTGATAGTTAGCTCAGCATTGTTTTATTAGATTGTAATGGACTATAGAGTATTTAAAACTATCTCTGAAAAACCTCATTCTATTTTCTTAGGTTTTTCTGAAGATAGGTTGTATTTGATTATTAGCTATTATAATATAACTTAGATTTTCCTAAAAACATAAAATCCTGCAAAAACCTGTGGACTTTGTTTAGTTGTTCCAATAGAAACTACTAGGAAGATATATAGTGAAGATGTTATTTGGATAGAATAATAGGAAGTTTGAAGTAAAGTATTTAAAAAAGTTAGAGAAAAATTGGAAATAGTAGAAGAAAGACTAAGTTTCTCTAGAGGAGAAATCTTAAGAAGATGTTTTGTCATAGTATTAAATATGGTTTACATATTTTTATCTGAAATTTAATAGAATATCTCAGAAGACAAGTGAGTTATATGTTATTTGAGAATATGAAAGATAAGTTAGAATGATCTTCAGCTTCAGCTTGTATGCTGCACCTCTACTGGTTATACTAGTTACATATTTTGGAATAGAACTTGAGGACTTAGCAGGTGGAAAGCTACCAAAAGATAGCAAGATATATTATTACCAATATCAGAAGTAGATGTTAGTTTTAGTTAATTTTCAGAATGAGCTAGTATAGTATAAACTACTAAGTGAGTCACCCTGATTTCTAATGATTCTTGGATGTTAGAGGATAGAGTTCATAGAGTTAACAAAGGCCAGTGAGGACATCCAAAGTGGAATAAAGGTATATGATCTGTACTAAAAGAGATTAGAAAGTGCAGATAAGGGAGAAAGGGTTATTTGTGGGTTGGGGTGAATATGGATGGAATAGAATATGATATATGGTATGCTCAGAATTCTAATATTTTATTTTGATTTTCCTTTATTTTTATTTATTTCTACTGATTTTATATATTTTATTCTTTACTTTTCTCTTGAACATTAAAATATATGACTACAATCACATGATGTGTCATATAGAATAACATTACTAGACATATGATTAAAATCATATGATATAAGAGAAGTTAGAAGAATCTGGAATAATAATAACAATAAATATAACTATGGTATATTATTTTTGTATAGGACTTATGAAAAATATATAGACATTAGGGTGGGGTTATTTATTGTTAGTATAGACCATAATTTACTTGTATAAATCATGTAGTAATAAAGTAAGAATTTCTTGTTGAATCTCTCTTATGATCTTCACTAGAGTTATTGTTAGGTTTTGAAAGAAGAGTATATTTTATTTTATTTTTACTTTGCTTTACTTTTGGACAATGATGTTATGATATGCCCCTGGACTTGATTTTCTTTTAATTTCTTTTGTTTTTGTTTTCTTTTAGTTTTAGTTTTTTAGTTTTCTTTTATTTAACAATGGAGGATCATATGATTAATGCATGTAACTATGTCACATGAGGTGACATTGTAGGTCTAGAAGAGAGTAGAAGATTCTAAAACAATAACAGCAGGAGGCATAGCTACAGCATGTCTATCTTATGGTTAGAGCATAATAGACTCATGGATGACACATGTAGCTTGAGGGTAGGGTAACTAGTGCAGAGCATGGACCATGATGTATTAGAGGTATACTAGTCCTATGTAAGTTTGTGCAACAAATGAAGAAGGCATATGGCTATTGTCACATAACATGTCACATGATGTGACATCATAGGTCTAGAACATAATGATGTCAGGATGTATGGCTATAGCATGTTATCCACATAGTGTAAACATGGTGGACTCATGGATGACACATGTAGTTTAAGATAAGACTTGTATAGTAGTATATATAGGGTAGCAATACTTTGGGAACTTCTTGTTGAGTTCTCTTTTAATTCCCATAAGACTACTTAGTGAAGCTACCAACTATCTTTGGTCACCACAACACATTGATTGAGACATTGGTGTGTAATTCTTGGTATCTCATTTAGAGAATTGGATTCTCTCTATAAGACTAAAATACAGAAGAACACTTTCAAAAAAGAACTTATTCATTAACTCCAACTGATTTATCAGGTACCAAATACAAATCCATGATTAAAGAAAACGATGGAATCAGAACATTCATAGAAGACCATAAGCTCTGGGTACAATGGGTACATTGAATCTAGACCAATCAATGAAACGAGGTGTCCATGAATCATCGGACAGAGAAAATTTAATTAAAGAGGAAGGGGAAGAGGATGTGTCAGAAGAACGATCAGATGAGAGAGAGCAAACACTGATAGAGGAAGAGGAAGAGGAGCTCGAGGAGATACGGCGACGTCTAGGATGGACTGGTTCAGCCTCACTTGATCCGGATCGTTTACGTTTGAGAGATGGTTTGAGAGATGTCGGGACCAACCCTCGCTTGCCTATGATCGCAGGTTCTGACTGCGGTTTGATGAAGGCCTCATAATGAGGAGGGCAGTGACATGGCGTGCGACACAGAGCCCTTGTTTCTCTAGTTGCGTTATTGTCGTATAAACGAAGATTCGAAGTCATCGATGCCAAATTATCCACTGTGAGACCGATCTTCTCATCAGGAGGCCGGTTCAGAAGGTGGGATTCTCTCCGTGTCGGTTGGACAAGGCAAGAAGGTTTCCAAGATTGGCTCGTAATCGGATCATACTTTGCGGGAAATGCAGTCGGCGAAATCTCGTAGTCGCTGAAATCATAACGAACATTCGGTATCGGTGGCTCCTTGGAAGGTATGAGTGACTGACATCCGAAGGCTTAACTTATCTTACGGGTAATAAAGAACGAGGAGGGGCTGGAGGTGTATGGGAGATCTGTGTTCGTTCTTTCAAGTGAACGGGGATCCGGGAGCAAGGGAACGACTGGCCCATATGTTCAACCGAAAATGGTTGGTTTGTAGCTGCGCGTGCCAAAGCTATCCCAGCTTTACGGAGTCGTCGGCGTCGGTTCTGGAACTAAGACAAGACTGAGAATTTGAGAAAAATCGATTGGACTTCAAGTTACCCAGATATGGATCTGTTGAGGGGTATTGCCCGTCTTGTGTGCCAAGCGCATTTTTTCTTCCGTAGATGGAAACGCATTATGATTAAAATAATTTGCCAGAAATGGTACTTGTTCCTACATTATTGGAATTGAGTTCAAGTCTAGTAAATTGACTGGTCTCGTACCGTGTTGAAAGCTGATCTCCTTGTCCCCCGACTTGTGCAGACAAGGTTGTACCAACCATTGATACGTGATTCAAAGACAGCTACACATATGGATATTTGTTTCTCGAGAATATGTAAAGGCGTAGTACCAGCGGCATAATGCTGGAGGAAACTGCATATCCGTGCTTCTGTTTGCATTTTCAACGCGGAGGTATGTTTGTCGTAAGACTGTTGGAGCTCGGCTATGTGAAATTGCGAGAGGTTATAGCCCTTCAAAACCATATCAATGGGGGGAACCGGGGGAAGCTCAATATTGGTAAGAGGATGGGAATAGGCAGTTCGAGCACGACCTGTCTTGTAATTGTAGCTCTTACGCAGAATAGAAACAGCACGATGAACGTTGTCCATGTGCTTCGTAAATCTAGTCAAAGAAAAAGAATGAGGCGAAGACATTGGAATATAATATCACAAGTCAATCCGCTAAAGCCAGTGGCACCCAACCTTTTGAAGCTCCGCTAACTCCGCGTTGCCAGCTTTGCTATGACGATATCGAATATAACCCATTGGAACAGGTCTTTCACTATCCGCCTTACATGTCTGGCAAAACCTCCCTCTACGCTCGTCTCCTCGGGATCGAAAGCGAATTTCTTTTTGCAATTAGTGGAGACGATGCGTCACTGGAATCTTTTCGTGTCATCTGGGTTGCTCTGCAACAGGATATACAGTCAGCTCAAATAGCAGGAACTTTAAAGCAGGATGTAGTTGAGTTGGCATTTAGTGTGTCGACACGTATAAGGATCATCTCTGAGGCTTTTCAAGAGCTCGAAGAAACAGTCCAGCAGCTGTCGAACGAACTTGACCAAGAACTTGACCGTTTGTATGAGGGCTCTCTTTCTTCCCAGGGCGATTCAAGTTCTGATGATAACATTGGTAACGCATTTGTACTAGGTTCTCCTACATCTTATTCATATATAAAAACCAGGAATTTCTCGTATTGCCCCGTATATTCAAGGAGCGTATACATGGTTGCTGGACAACTTACATAATCCCTATCCTCCGAAGGATTTCAAAGATCAACTTGCTCGTAAATCAGGCTCTTCTACGAAGCTCATTGATGGATGGTTTGTTGACGTTCGGAAACGTATGGGATGGGCAAAAATCAAGAAGGATTTTTTTCAAAATAAACGAAAACCTCTTGTAGAGGCTGCCACCTGCCTTCTCGTAAATGGTGGGATGGTTTCTGACGTTCTTTCTGAGGAACTTGCTCAGATGGTTGCAACTGCGAAGAAATTGTACGATCACAAAGTTTGTCTTGATGACATTAGTAAACAAACACGCGAACGTTCCTCTCACAAATCTGAGGTTTCAAAAAATCATTTTGTATCGTCTTTGCCAAGGTCTTGTCTTGAACAATCAATGCTCCCGGAAAGTATGATTTTGGATAGATGTGATTCTAACGGAAGAAAACGACCGAGGTTGGAGCAGGATTCCATTGACCAGCGAACTAATCGCTCCAATAAACGCAACCGGTAAGCTTGGTTATTTTGATATGATTCTCCTTTCACTGACGTGCCGATAGATTTAACGCTTCTGATTTTGCTAGTGCATCTGAGGATGGGATTCTGTCATCTACCTCATCCACCTTGATCACTGATCAATCTATGGTACCTTCAAAGCAAGCATATGATCAATCTCTGCGACGCGAGGACTCTGCATCTATTACATACTCTTCATCCAAGCACACATCTGGCAGCTGTAGGGAAACAGGTTTGCAGGACGCATCAGATGCTATCACTCTGCCCGTGGTCGCACCAAAGGTTGGTGCTACGTCAAGTTGTTCCGTAGGGTCCACCACCTTGCTTCAATCATCTTCGACTACTGCATTAAAACCTCTCTTTCCGTTTGAACTGCCGCGGTCTACAAATTACGACCAGTCCACAGTTTCGCTGTCCAGTTTGGGAGTATTCGAAGGTTGCCAGCGGCATAACCACCCATCTGTGTCAAATGACGATGGTGAGTTGGATGCTTTCTCAATTGTCTCTTCTTTACATCATTTTTAGACTTCATTGTGTCATCAGAGCAACCAGATAGTTTTACCCAAGCTCTCTGTGCCGATCCCGGTTTATTTCCGACTCTTGTTGACGGGCTATTTGGTGATAACCAGTCTCTAGATCTACTTCAGTCCTATGCACTTGAATCCATACCTCCCCCAGCCACTGACATCAGTGATGCTGATTTCGATCTCAGTTCTTTCTTTGGCTATGATACAAGCTCAATTACTACTCGATTACCGAAGCCACTACCTGGCAATCCCTTATTTTCCGACTTTCTCTTCGAGGCTGATGTTGATTCCTCCGGGCCTTCGCTTCCAGACACTAAGGCTGCAAAGATGGCTCAACTCGCACAGCTGAAAACATTCAACTCTCATATACAGGAACGTATTAAATTGCTGTAAGCATGTTCCAAATCTTTATGAAACAAATATTACACTCATGTTCCTCAGGGAATGTCAAATTGCTTTTTCAACCTGACCATGATTTACCAGTCGAGATCGACAACCTATCATTTTTGTAATACCCATGTACTACACTGCTCAGGCAGTTTAACTGATGCAGAGGTACACAACTGGGTCTTTAACCAGGCAGTTTAAGCTTTTCTCGAATAAATATGGGGTATGAATAATGATCTACCAGAAATCATATATGATGAGACATTGATATCTCTTACAATTATGTTTAGTCTTTGTAACAAGCAAAGCGTAAGAACTTTCTTATGTTGGATTAGTCAATGTTTTTTTTTTTTAAGTCAACAATTTATTACACGGGGCGCGATGGCAGTCCGTGCCTATAGGAGGAATTATGTATGGAGTATCAATACCCTAACCTTTTTTATGCAGTTACCCAACACAAAGAACTACTAAGGAATTGAACCCATAACCTCAAGTAGGTTTGAGGTAGGCATAATACATATGGACAGGGGTCTCTTCCACTATGCCATCTCTCCCCC
>Ga0157359_1000716_pt1 | contig 12496 bp, 5 predicted proteins | sample AttcapACBM3_FD_111482 | JGI IMG/M metagenome (GOLD analysis project Ga0157359, IMG submission 111482) | Fungus gardens microbial communities from leaf cutter ant in Botucatu, State of São Paulo, Brazil - Atta capiguara ACBM3 | ecosystem: Host-associated > Fungi > Mycelium > Unclassified ...
ATAGTACTTGATGGAGACCTTGGAGATGAGCAGCCTCTTTAGTAAATTTGTCTTGATTGTTGTGGAGTATTTGGTGGATAAGCCAAATGGTCATTGAAACAAGAAATAGTGTTAAAGGATGTCCCAAGTGGTGGGACTGGAATTGAAGTTGAGGAATTACAGTGAAAGGAAGCCATTTTAGACTTGAAGTACAAAATATAAAGTTGATTTGCAGATAGAACTGTAACAAGGAATTTAGCAGATAGAACTGCTTAAAAGTGACAGCAGACTTGGGAGTCTGATAATACTATCAGGTGTAGTTCACACCAGAGATGAAAATCCACAATATGGACTCAGAAATGTGCAGACTTGTTGAACAATCTTGACTTCAGCTTATATACTATATTGCCTATCTGCCATGTAGTCGCAACTTCAGATGATAGTAAAAAGTCTGAGATGGGAATGAGTACTGATTTAGTGTATCGCTGTTGAACACTGGAGATCGAGTTCAATAAGAGTTTATCTTTGTCAATTATTAGACTAGTGAATTACAGTGTAACTCCTAGTCTTATATATGAGTTCCTACTATAGGAGATGCTTGAAATTTCAGTAGTATAGCCTCTATCACCCCAAGTGGAGGTTTCAGTGTTGAGACACTGATAGGAGTAACTCCATCATGGAAGACCAAGTCAAATAGAAGTATCTCCACTGTGGAAGATGGAATACCCAGGTAGTTGCAGCACTGCTGTAAGACATGTTGCAATAAAGGTGGCTGCTGTGGAAGGCAGGCTTGTATAATTGGGAGGTGATATCACCATGGGAATGTAATTTTCAGATGGGTGGACTTGCATATAACAATTAGTAATAATATACCTTGCCACTTTCCAGTAGTTTTTATTTACTAAAACTAGTAAAAGTATAGAGTATTTTGGATTATTTATCTTTGAAAACAAAGTTGAGATAGACCCAGTCAAGATTTCTGAAGTTTATAAGTGGCCTGTTCCAAAGTTCCAGAGTAATATCCAGGTCTTTTTAATTTTATCAACTTTTACTATTACTTTATCTGAGATTTTTTTTGCTATAGCTTGCCCTCTTTTTGATTTTATTGGATCATTTAGACCTATGAGAATAAGTAACAAGAGTTCTTTGATATCCTAAAGAAAGTAGTTACTTTCATATCTATGTTAGTTTCTCTAGATGATATAAAATATTTCTATATAGAAGTAGATAACTTAGGCTTTACAATTCTTTTTTAATAGTCCAAAGTGAATGGCAAGTGGCATTTTTCAACAAGTTCTTGTTTCTAGTTGATTATTACAGGCTTAAAAGGTCTATAGGGAAGTCAGATGCATTGTCTAGATAGTTAGATTATGATATTGAGATCTAGACAACTAAGACATAATACTTCTTTGTCTGAAGTTTTTTGCAATTCATACTATAAAGAGTTTTGTTTTAGAAAATAAGAAATATAATATCTTTAGAGATATCTATCATAGAAACCAGAATGGGAGACAAGAAAAAATAGTGGCTAAAGCAGCTAGGAAGCTTTAGCACTTATTCATAAAGTCTCTGTACTCTTTTAAGTGGTTGGAAGTAAATAACTTGCTTTTTTCCAAAATAGGATATATGTTCTATAAATCACTGACCTTAAGTTTTATAGAATTATTGATAGTATCTTCCAATTGGTAAGTTCTATTTACTATCAGTTCTAAACTTCTAGTGAAATATTCTGAGTATTGATTTCATGATAGAACTTCCTAAGTCTTCTGAATATGATATAGTAATAATAGCAGTGGACTTTGTGTCAAAATGAGCTCATTTTATTCTAACCTATACTACTATTACAGTGGAAGGAGTAGTATAACTTTTCTTGTACTATATCTGGAAACTACATAGTCTTTTTTAATGCATAGTCTCAGATATAAGTCTACAGTTTGTGGTCTATATTACTTAGGAAATTTATAAATTACTTGGAATTAAGACAACTCTTATATCATAGTACTCACAGTTAAATAAATAGACAAAATATGTAAACTAGAAGTTAGACCAATATTTCTAGCTTTTTATCAATAAATGGCAAAGTGACTGGTATAATTTGTTACTATTAGTAAAGTTTCAATACAACAATCATATGTACTCTGCTACTCAATAGCCTTTTTTTCTTCTTAATTAGATTATCTTTTATAAATGGGCTTTAAGTGTTGTGGCAACTACTAGTCTCAACAACCAATAGTAATACAAATAATAAATCTCTCAGTAGGATATCAAGTAGGAATCACAAGAGAACTCAACAAGGAGTCACTGTTGTATTCCTATGCTATTTATACAAAAGTCCCATAGTCCATGCTAATGATATTTAATCCTACTCTAAAGTCCATGTATTAGCTATAAGTGTACCATATGTACACCATGAGATAGATATACTGTTAACATACTCCTTGATGTCATCCTTCTTGCTCTTTCTATCTGAGTCTAGGCCTTGTGACTTGTGACTGTGACCATATCATCATGATGTCACTCTAACCCTAACTCTAGCTCTAAAAAGAAAAGAAAAAAAGTCAAAAGAAAAAAATATAAAATCAAGAAAAAAAGATAAAAGAAAAGGAAAAAGTTAGTGTTTAGATACATCATGACATTAAGCTATACTAATAGCTATCAAAACTGGAATCAATCTCAGAGTTTGTTAAATGAATAGAATTCACTTTTGAAGAGATAAAAGCAGTACTTTGGAAATCTTAGAATAATATGGTCCTATACTACAATTGATACCAGATTACTATTCTTGTTTTTTAATCTAATGACAAAGTATACCTAGACACATTCAATATTTATACAACATATTTCTCTACTAAGTTATTATATTAATGTTTATGTCTTTCTAAAGTAGAAAAGCAAGTTAGACTATAGCATATAAGCTTAAACTTTTCTGCTAATAGTAAAGAATTTATTTAATATTCAATATTATAAAGCTAATAGCTATTTCTGAAGATCTGATTCTAAAATAGAAGATAACAATAGTTCCTATTCTTGTTATTGTAGATGGTGAGAAAGAGTAAGAAGTAAAAAAGATATTGAATAGTTATAGTAATATCTTACTAGAGATTACAAACTCTTTTGATCTTATTCTTTTCTCATCTGTCAGATATTAATACTCTGACAATAATAACAACACAAACTCAGTTATTGATCTTTTCTTTTTGAGATTAGGTTTGACAAAACTTAATAATCACTTCACACTTTTAGAACTTCAGTTTCCCTCTGACTATACTTCACTTACCATGTATATAATCATCAATTAGAAATTCATTCATAACAAAAGATATATTTATCACAAATAAGCTACTCACTGGTTGTGATGCTTAAACTTAATAAATTGATGTTGTTAAGTCTGAGATCTAATTCTCAGACACAAAAGTATATATATAAAATAGTGATAGTCTATATGTAAGCTGTTGCTATCATATAATCAAAAATCATACTTGATGGAAGCTGTCATTTGTTATAGCAGCTGTTAGAATAATTTTAAAAGATAACTAATTATGTCACTACATTGATATGCTTGTATCTTTATGAATACTCATTACTATGTAATATATCATATATTATTAGAGACTGTTTGATAAACACTTTTTAATTATATGAATTTGTCTAGCCATTCATAAGATATTAACAAACAAAGATTTTACAGTTACTGATGACCTGATATCTCAGTTGTTTGTTGTTGCTTTTGTACATCCTGCATATGTGCAGATAGCCCTCATTTGGGGCTTTACAATGCAACTTAGTTTGTAAAAATCAGTTTACTGGTTGTGAAGATACAAGCTAAATGAAGTTTGTGATAATATTATTATAAAGAATAGTCAAGAAGAAAAGATTTAGAAATATCAATTCTTTGAACATTCATGATAAAAACTCCCTTAAGCATATAGTCCAAGAATATACTGAATTATTAGAGTTAACTTGGCTCAAACACTCATATATAGCTAATATAACTATGTGATTCAAAAATTAGTAAAATGAAAACTATCAAGCAAAACTCACAGCTTACAAATCATTCAAATTATAAACTCTGAGACTTTCTGAATTAGGTCAAGAAACAAAAGCTACTGGCTATTAAAGCAGTATAATACAATGGACATTCTTGTATTGAGATTGAAGATCTCTAGTAAGTATTATATCAAACATTCAATTCAGTACAAAACTGATCAGTCAATATATTCTTATTAGATAAAATATCTACCAAACTTATATTGATATAGCCTTTCTTTTCAAATAAGGAATTTACAAGCATCATTAACAAGTACAGTAACACATTAGTCCCTAGTTTTAATAGAATTTTATTAAACTAGGCTATTGGCCAATATATTTCAAGTTATCATTATCTATTATTATTTCCAAGCCTAATAAGACTTTTTATAACTTCTTTAAATCTTTCTACTTTATTGTTTTTTTGAATACTCTGAGAAATTGTTTGAGAAAGTTATTAGTGAATGTTTACAGTTTCACTCAATAGCTAACAATTTTGTCCACCCAAACCAACTTGGAGAACTTAAGTAATATTTGACTACTGATATTGGTATTTTCCTTACTTATTTCATTTAATTAAAATAAGTTAAGAACCTTCAAACAAGTATTTTGATATTTGATATAGTCTAGTTCTTCTCATCTCTTAATTACCAGCTAATTTATCTTATTATGGACAAAGCAAACTTTGACCTGAAAGTTTCTTACTTCTTTTCTAACTATTTAGTAGGTAGAAAAACCTAATATTTATAGAATAGATTCATATTTTCTTCTTTCAATATAAGTATAGATATAAGCCAAGAATTTGTTTATTTCCTATTCTATCTGCTCTTTTCATTGCTCTTATTTTTCATATTTTTGAATAAAAAATAAAAAATTTAAAAGTTCTTGTTTTATTTCTTTTGTTTGTAAATAATAGACTTTTTATTTCCTGATCTTTTGACAAAACAAATGCTTATCTTTTTTATAGCTACAATATTATTTCTTCATTATGAGAACAAATTAGTCTGATTGTTAAATATGGAAAAACTAAAGTGTTTTATTTTTCTAAATTGCATAGTATTTTTAACTCTTTTCTACTAAACCTTAGCCATATTAGAAACCTTATTATTTATCTCAAAGACTTATGAAAATATCTGGAATTTATCTTTGATAGAAAACTCACTTTTCATTAATATATCACATTTTATGCTAATAAAGCTTTGTTTATAATTAAGTGTATAATAGACTTTTTCCTTATCAGAAACATCTTTTTTACAGAATATATATTTATTTGATCATTCTTTATGACTTTCCTTTATGATATTATAATAGAATACTATTATCTTATCTACTTAACAAACTTAACAAATTACAACAAAAAATTATATTATGAATTCTTGGTGCATTTTATACTTTACTAATTATAAAAATAGAGATTATCACTAGTATAATTCTTATTCAACTATATTTTTGCAAATTAAGTAGTAAACATCTATTATAAATGTTAATACTCTTTTAAAACTATATGATCAAATTACTTCTTGAGAGAAAACATATACTAAACTCTCAATCTTATTGTCTCTTCTTAGAAAATATAACTTTTGACTTCTTAAATAGTAAATTTCTTCTAGAACTTAGATTAATTAATATTTTTTCTAGTCATATATTCAAATCTTTATTGAAACTGAGCACAGTTGTTGTTGTTTTAGATGTTAGCATCAGAAATAATATTACTACTGTTGTGGCAACTACTAATCACAAAGATCAATGACTATATAGCAAGTAAATCTCTTAAGTAGATATCAAGTAAGAAATTCATGAGAGAACTTGACAAGGAGTCTCTGCTAAATTAGAGTCCTATATATATGTTTTACATGTGGTCCATGCTAACAATAATTAAACCTGCCCTCATGTCTATATTGCATTCTCATGTCTGCCTCATTTCCTACTTAAGGCCACCATGTTGTCTCTATGTACCTTAATGTTATCTTCCAGACCCTTTCACTATATTCTAGGCTTATGACATCACATCATGTGACCTGTAATGTGACTTCCATGTCATGTGCCTCTTCATTGTCCAAAAGAAAAAGAAAAGAAAAAGAAAATTCATATAAAATCAGAAAAAAGAAAAGAAAAGAAAATTGTTAATGTTCAAAGTGTCCCATAACAACTACATCTATTGTTTATATTTATTTCTTTAATAACTCTTTGAAGAAAATACTTTATTATGCCATCAATATCATATCAATAAAGATGGAATTATCTACTATTAGATATAGGATTAATCAAGCAGTCCAAATATATAAGTCTTCTTGTATCATTGTTATCATGAATATCTTTCATATAACACAAAAATTTTTGACTTCTTTATATATCTTTATTAACTTCAATCAGTTGTGATATCAAAAAAACTTAGAAAATTCTTTAATAGTCATTTGGATGACTTAATAGAGTTTTGAAATTGTTCTAACAATAAAAAGTAGTATCTTTATGCATTGGTAAATAAAAAGATGAAGAAATTTAACCTTATTCTACTTTATTCTAGTAAAACATCATAAGATTTCAACAAGAAGAAAGAATATGACAATATTATCAAAGAGTAATATATAACTTTCTTAATTTCTTAAATAATAATCTTTTAGATATCAAACTCTTTTATATTAAAAGAGGTCTGTAAATTGAACAATTTGATTTTTTAAACTTACTGTGTACTCAAGCTACTCAAGCTATCACTAATCATACTCTAATAGAAGAATACCAACTTAGATTTTTCTCAAGAAAAGAGTTCAGTTGTTCATATAGAGTTTATCTTATCAAATCAAGATATCACATCCTTTATGATTGTAGAAGATTTAATAAATACTAGAATTTAATGAAAGATACTATTGGTTAATTCATTGCTTTTTTGAAGTTCAATCCAAATGTTTTCTTTAAATAAGAAAGTATTACATGAGTTAATATTTTACTATGGACATTTTTCTTTTTCTTTTCTTTTTTTTAGTCCTATTCAAGCTACTATAGTCTACTCTCATGCTCTATATACTATGACAATATTGGCTTTATAATATTATATTCTAAACTTCTAAACTTCTAAACATATCTAACTTTAAAATAACATCAAATTCTCATAGTTATTTAGCTTTATTTAGCTTTATTTAAGTTAAAATCCATAGTTATCTTTATTTATTTCTATTATCTAATTATCTCCTTCAAACTCTGCAAAATTACTTGGACTTTATGCAAAGTTTTCTTCTCTCTAATCTAAACTCCTATTTAGTACTTCATCTACTTGGAGATCTGTTTGAATTACTTTGTAATAACTAGTTTAATAATCAACTAAAGCTAATGTTAAATCTTTAGTATTAATAACAATGTATTTTATTTCTCTCCTTATAACTTCTATATAGTCATAATAGAAAGTAGTAAAAGCTTCTAGAATAATAATATTATATAATATACTTAACACATGTTAGCTTTAAGGCTTATATATAGTCTTTAGAGTAGGCTAGGCATAGTAGTATAGTATAGTATATAAGAAAGATATATTGTACTAGGAACTCCATTGAGTTTTCTTATAATTAACCCAATCCAAGGTTTACTCTTTTGATTCTAACCTTAAGTCTTAAAACATAACAGTATTGTTATAATTGCTATCTCATGTTTTATAAACATTTATCTCATGTCTAATATATTGTGGACATGTGTTAAAGTTTGTTTCATTTATAACTTACAATTACTGTATCACAAAATAAACTACTTACTTATTTGTAATATCTGAATCTTGGGTATACTCTCAGAGGTTTAGAAGTGATTCAGAAGTTCAATAATAATGACAATAATGATTAAGATCAATATAGATATACAAAAAAATAATGGTCTGTATGCAAGCTGTTTCCATTACATGATCAAAACTTGTATCTGATGGGAGCTATCATCTGTCATAGTAGCTATAAGGCTAATTTAGAAGGTAACTAATTATATTACTATATTGATATGCTTATATCTCTATGAATACTTATTGTTATGTAATATACCATATATCATTAGAAATGGCTTGATAAGCACTTTCCAATACAAGTTCAATTGTGCAAATTCATTTGGTTGTTCATGAGATATTAGTAAATCAAAATTTTACAGTTACTGATGACCTGATATCTTAGTTGTTTGTTGTCACTTTTGTATATCCCACATATGTGCAGATAGCTCTCATTTGGGGCTTTACAGTGTAACTTAGTTTGTGAAAATCAGTCTACTGGTTGTAAAGATACCAGCTAAATGAAGTTTGTGATATATTATATCTTGTATCTTTCTTATATTGTATTAGTCAGTGTCTCATATAGTAGTGAAGACCTCTTTATGTTCTTCTTATACTTTTCTCATTACTTTTGTTTATGAGCTAGCCATGTTGTAGACATGAAGGATCATGTTATGAACTAAGGTCTTTAGAGTGGGACAATAGAACAACTCTTGTATTGAGTAACACAAGAGAACTCGATAGAGAACTTTTCTACAAACTAGTCTACCTTATATAGTTCTACAGATGATCCGTGCTAAGTACTGTGCACCCTACTCTAAACAACCATGTGTAGTCCATAAGGCCAACATGTGGTGTCTATATTGTATGACATCATCTGCTCTTGAATCTTCTACTAAGTTCTCCCAAGTCTCGTGATCTGTCTTGTGACTATGCCATCAGGTGACTGATGTGATGGCGTGACTGATCAACCCTAACCCTAGTTGTTCTAAAAATAGAAAAATAGAAAAATAAATCAAAAAGAAAATAAAAAATGAAAAGAAAAATAAAATAAATCAAGTCCACCTTCTTCAATCTTGACAGATCAATTATAACAAGAATGTCTTTTTATTTCCTCATAGTTATTAAGTATATATAGTTATAAATATAATTCTGTATCTTTATGCTTTACCAATTGATTATCTCCTATACCTTTACTCAAGTCTTTATCTAAGTTGCAACCTGAGCCAAGCTTAGGATTATAACAAAAGAGAACTTAACAGAGTTTCTATTAGATTTAGACTACTACTTATACTAGTTATATATATATATAGTCTGTATACTACTTGAATAATCTATCATTATCTATAAAATATGAATATGCTGGAACATTTCATGTTCATGTGACTTATCATGTGACCAGATCACATGATATCCTACCTGATAAACAATAATAAATATTTAGCTATGGCCAAGATAGCTTATAGTAGATATATAATTCATAGTATAAAAGTCTACAGAAACAGAAGAGATACTTAGAATTAATGTAGAACACATCTAACATAGAAAACAGATAACCTTGGATAAATCTATGACAATTTGAAGTTTACCTAGAATTTGATGTTAGTGTTAATCTTAGCAATGATAAAACACTAAGGCATAAATTCCCATGATACCAGGCATATCAAATAGTTCCAGCATAACATTTTATTTAGAGTCTAGTTGATTGTGCTCAATCAAGCTGAATTCACTCGATGGACATTAGCTCAGTGAAATTGTCGAATTAGATATTCCATTCCGAGAACTTTCCTTCAAGGGTGTACCATTCCGCGCAGGCGTCCGATTGCAACCAATGACAGATTGCCTCGTTCATCTGACAGACCGCACACTCGCTGAGGTTGAGATTGCTTCATTAAAGAGTGTCCAGTACGGCTTAAATCGGCTCGATTCAAAGCTCGCAGATCAATAACGTGAAGGATCGGCCAGAGTAAGCTGCATTCACTCGGCTAGGGCCCACGCTGATCTGGTGTCGCTATAACCGTAGTCCCATCGACATTCCAATGAGTGAAGGTCCAGTCAACCTGAATTGGGACCCAATCATGAAACACATTAACGAGAATCCTTATGAGTTCTTCCAAGGCGGTGGATGGTCTTTCCTTGGTAGTACTGGGAGTGCTGAAAGCGAGCAGTCAGAGCAGTCAGATTCAGCATCCGAGTTCGAGGCTCAGTCGGATGATTTCGTTGAATCAAGTAGTGAGGATGAAAGTGATTACTCGGCTGCAAGTGATGGCAGTCATGATAGTGGATCCTATAGCGAAAATGATGAGGGTATGTTCAGATTTGCGACTTTTCATGCCAATACTGAAATTTTTAACATGTGATGATTAGGACGAGCTAGAGCGCTCGGCCGCCAAATCTGATGTAAAACGTGCCTAAGAGCGTAAGGCCAGCCACTCCGACGACTCGAATGATGATCGACCAAAGAAAAAGAAGGCGTCTGCCAAGGCAAACGGCAAGAAGTATGGAAAAAGATGAGACCCCGTCTTTAGGCTCTTATATGTGATCTGCGCTCATGCTATCCTTCCATCGCTTTGCATGGATCTTGTTATTTGATCCCGAAAAACTCACCTGACGGATCACCATAACCCTCCTCCTTCACGATAGCGAGACGATCACCGATTTGCCCCTCATGACACATGCTAATTGTAATGACCGCTGCGTCCGGACCATAGATCAGGATACCAAAAGAGCATGAATGGTATCTCAATGACGTTCGAGACGAACCAGAGTTGCACAGTACCCGTTCAAAGCAAGGAAAAGATGAGGCCCCGTTTCAAGAAGTCGTGAACTTTGTGGGGGTGTCGACCAGGGATGCTAGGGAGGATATAGTGGAAGATATAGTGGAAGAGCTGGATCGTACCGAATCCAGACTTGGCACGGATGGGTCGCTTGACCGTGAGGTATAGAAGAGTGGCGGCGGCCATAAATACGGGATATGGTTGCCAGATGGCAGTGACGATTTTGAAATATGCAGATGGAAACGATGCCAGCTCCAACTATTAATCCGAAGATAATGGCTTGGGCCTTGGCGATAGAAGTAGTGTAGTAGAGAGGAGTGATAGCTCCTATAGTCAAAACCTGGCTGAAGAGACCGAAGACGACAGGGAACGCTATGTAGGACAGCATCTATTGACTAACTTCAGAAAGTGACAAGAAATTCTAGCAGTGGATATTACCTCACACGGTGCTGTAGTGTCAAATCGAGAGCGACAAACAACGGTGAGTAATATGCACACAATAATCAATTACTGATAATCTCTTTAGTATGTGAATGGACTCCTTTTCCTCATGAGAAGGATGTAACCAAGAAGCGAGACGGGACTCCGCCTGCAACTCAGCGCTCCTTGAGCATTTTTTTGAGTTGTGTTCGTAGCTCCCCCTGTACGGGTCTATATGCATCCTTCTTTACCACAGGCTCTATCCGAATGTTCCCTGGCCAGTCAGAGCCGGCCGTCTCGCGTTGTTTTTGTAAGAGCTCAAATACTGTTGGGTTTTGAAGATCTCGTGTCTGGGGGACTGGTGCATCAAGGACTCTGACCGAAGTGGGGTCAAGAGATTTGCGGGGGATAACTCGAATAAGACGGGCCGCTGAGGCTTTCATTATCCTTGACCCTTCAGCACAGTCAGGGTAGTAATCTGCAGATTGCAACTTGTTGAACTCACTGAAAATATGATTAGTGAATGGGAGGAAGGAAGGTTGATTTACCGAATCATTGCCGAATCAACATTTTGCGTCGGAGGCTGAAATTGTCCCAGATCTCAGATCCGTTTTTATGAGTAATTGATATTTAAATGCAAGAATCAGTGGAAGCATTATGCTTATTCCCAACCCTCAACTTCTGCACTACAGATATCTTCCCATCTGGCCTTCCAACCATCTTCTTGCAACCAAGGTTGTGCAACCCACGTATTAACTGCATCCTTAGAGTCCTCATAAGAAACCGAGTGACTTCTCAGGGTGTCGACAATCCCAATATGGGAGTGGAGAGACCGATGATAAGGTATTACGATATCTGATATCGAAGTAACTAGTGCAATGAGCCTAGTTCTGTCAAATAACTGTTGGCCAAACCTACCAAGTTTCTCAAGGGACCAAGTGATCCAAAGTGGCTCTTCGTGGACCCATTTCCAGCCTTTGCTTTTACAAGTTTCCACAAGTATTGACTCGAGCGTCTCAATTAATATATTAAGCCTTCGAAATTGCTTTTGCTAAGACCAACGACGTCACTTCGGTGGCACTGTGAAAATCTTTGTCAGTGCTCACCAGTTTATCTATTACTGCATCCAGGGTCACAATACATTGATCCATAATTTCGAGTTCTGGAGTGACAATGTACGTTCGGGAAAGGTGATTTGACGTCTGAGCTAGTGCGTTGCTAATCCACTTACGAGCGACAATAAGTAGTTCACGCGCAAGATTCGAAAAAATTCTAATTCGTACCCAAGGTCAGTTCTTGTATTAACAAGTTTTTTCAACGACTTGAGTCCATCGAGGAGGACGAGGTCTTCCCATGTTTCAGTCACAGTGCGGATCTCTTGCAGGCAGGTTCTGACTTTGCGATGGCAGGTAGATTCGATTTGGTTCGAAGGTGAGCTGGGTGTAGATTTCCCCTGATTCTGACGTCGTTTTGTTTGCTGCACAGGAGAAGAGGTGGGTGTAGAGGGTCCACGAAATGATGACAAGCGACTCATTTGTCTTGTGTAAGATTTCAAGCATGA
>Ga0157359_1000718_pt1 | contig 12489 bp, 8 predicted proteins | sample AttcapACBM3_FD_111482 | JGI IMG/M metagenome (GOLD analysis project Ga0157359, IMG submission 111482) | Fungus gardens microbial communities from leaf cutter ant in Botucatu, State of São Paulo, Brazil - Atta capiguara ACBM3 | ecosystem: Host-associated > Fungi > Mycelium > Unclassified ...
ACAATAGACCAGTAGGTCTTGGGGAAGTTGTAGAATTTCTTATTTGGCTTAGAAATTACAATGGTAATAGACATTTTGAAATGAAAAGGCTAGTGTCCTAAGTTGATGCACATGTTATAATCTTAAGACCTTAGAGTGGGTCAAGAAAAGAAATCTTGTATAGGGTTTACACAAGAGAACTCAATAGAGAACTCTGTATAGGATTGTCTACTTTATATACTGAAACCTCATGGTCTGTACTACTCTACTTTTAGCCTACCCTAAACTGCCATGTGTTTATCTCAAGGTTAACATATGTTATCCATGCTTTATGATGTTATTCTTCTAGAACCTTTTATGTCCTTCCAATGTGAATAAAAAAAAAAGGGAATAGAAATAAAAAAGGAAAAGAAAAATAATTGGAGTTCACCATCTTTAATTATAACAGTATACATTAGTGATATCAATGAGTTTATTGAGACATGCAATATCTTTGATGATTTTCTTGAGATGTCTCCAGGATAACTTGTCTAGTTTAGGAGTTGACAAGTTATTACATTTCTCAATAATGTTAATGAATTCTTCCTTCAAAAACAAGTTTTATGACAAATGGAGAGCCTGCCATAAGTTGTTAATTTTAATGCAAGGTCTTTTATTAAATTGGATCACTTTAATAGCTGGGAGTTTGTATTTCTTAATTCAATTCATGAGCTCCCAAGGCTTATTGCTCTTATTTGCAATTTCTTGAATTTTTGAATTGAAGAAATCACACTTTGTTTTCTTGATGGTGTTTCTGAATTTTTTCCAGTCATTGATATATCTTGATTGTTAAAAGTGTTCAAGATCTCTTTACTATTGTTCATTCCATCACTCATTTGAATATTTAGTAATGTTGACAATTTTCGAATGTTTGTACCATAATCTTTCCATAGTGCTAGCAAATTCTTGGATGATTTGATCAAAGACATTTTTATTATAAATGTTTTCAGTGTTTATTTCTTTAATGGTTTCTATAAGTTCATTTACAAATTTATTCTCTTCTTTGCTATTTTTGACTAGCATGTATCTTGTTTGAATATGTTCTTCAAAAATTGATATGTCAACTATAAGGGAAGCATGATCTGAGGTTAACCTCAAGTCAGGATAGATAGTATAGTTGTCATGTTCCAATGATTCTGGTCTAAGAAATATAAGATCAATTACTGAGTTTGAGTCCTGCTAATTGTTGGAGTATCTAATAGGGATTTGTTCAGTAGGTCTAGACAGCTTTAGACAAAAAAGATCTGCAATATCAAAAAGAACAAAGCTGTGTTGAGAATAATGAGGGAAACTAGAGTCCCAAATATTGTCTTTAATGTTAAAGTCCCCAGTCATGATGAGTATGTTGTTGGTGTTGACCTCAGTATTCTTGAAATACTTTAAGGCTGACTGAGATGAGTCTGAATATAAATTAATTATAAAATAGATGGAACTGTGATTGAAAAACAAAATACAAGAAATGTTCCTGTGGTTAAAAATATCTTTTCTCAAAGAGAAATGAAGAGATTGTAATTGAATATTAATATAGGTTACAACTCTGGGAGAGTTATTACCTTGAGATGAGTTTCTGGAAAAAGTAGTCCAGTTTGGATGGTTTGGAATTCCTACCAGTATGTCTCCTTCTTCATTTCTTGAACTTGGAATAGAGTATATGACTAACCAAGACAGTTCTTGGATAAAGATGATATTGAAGTTGTATTAAGTTTCAAGTATTGTATTAATAACAAAGTTGTTCTTGTAAATGTTTTGTGAAAATATCTTGATGTTTTTCACAATCATGTTTTGTTGCTATTCATGACTGAACAAATAAATTGTTTCCTAGTATCATGAATTTCTTGGTATTTTTTTGAATGCTATTTGCAATTGAATCTATGCTTTTAGAAAAGACAAAGGTTAGAGTTTGCTTGGTGGTCACCTCGACAGTTGAGGCATTTGAAGGTGTGGGGGTAAGGTTTTCCCTGCTTGGCTTCCAATCTAGGGGGATTAGACTTGTTATTACTTTTGCAACACTATACAAAATGTCAGTAGTGTTCAGATTTGTAGGGACTGTTACATTTGGTACATTTTGATCCTTAAATTCTGCAAGAAAAGGTTGTGTGACCTCATTTCCAGCAGTTCTTATATTGAGGCATATCAGGATTTATGTTGGTATCGCTAATTATAGCCATGTAGCTTCCTACATTAAAGTATCTGTTGATTAGTTCTTTAGCTCTGTTATTACTTTGGATATCTCAAATATTAATCTATATGATAGCCATATTAGACTTGGAGGAGACTTTGATTATTTGGAGTCTCAATACTAGTATGATGTTGTTGAAGATATGATTCTTTTTTATGATTTCTTCAACCACCTCTAATGTGATAGGAGTGTTAGCATTTTCTCTAATGTAAAAAATACCTATAATCTTTAGATATGACTTTGATTGTAGAAGTTGTGAAACTTCAACTCCTTTTGCTTCAATGTGTTTAGCACTCTTAACATAGCTTTCAATTGTTTGAAGATTTAGAGGAGACACTACTTTGTTAGTGACAATTGTGACTCCTGATTGGTCTAAGTAAATAAAGTTGACTGTAACTTCTGACTTGATACTTTTCAATGCCCTGTTAATGTTAGTTATATGATTGTAACTGTCTTTCATGAACTTTATCTTGTTATTGTTGTTTATAGGGATAATAACCTATTTCCTAGAAGGGCTCTTCATAGTTATATTGATTTTTGGTTTGGACTTGTCTTTGCTATTAATGATTTTTTGAATGTTTTCAATTTTCTTTGCTTGAAGATTTGGAAAGGCCTCTTTTGTCAGATATGTGGAGTCTAGATACTAGTTTTTGTATTTAAATTCTCTTTTCTTTTTCTTTTTTCTTTTATTTTTTAAATTTAGATTTAGGATTAGGATTAGAGTGATGTCACTATTATACTGTCACATATTAGTCACATCAGATGACATGGTCACAGTAACAGTCACAAGTTATGAGGTCACAGAGAAGAGTGTAGAAGGTTTAGGAAAGATGATGTTATACAATGTATAGTATATATGTTGACTATAAGGCAAATATATGGTCATTTAGGGTAGGCTAGAGAAGTAGTAGTATAAACCATCATAGTTTAGTATATAAGGTAGACAATCCTGTACAGAGTTCTCTATTGAGTTCTCTTATATTAATCCTAATACAAGGTTCTTTCCATTGACCTACTTTAAAATCTTTGAGTTATAACATCTTTGATCTTGAGGACTTCTCTGGTGTTGATGGCTGGCTGAGATGCTTGAGCATATGATTTTGTCTTACCCTTGTTGTTCAGAGCTGGTTTGATTGTTTTGAAGAATTTAGAGATTTACTTTATCTTCTTGAGTAATTTGGCTAGGATTGGTGGAGGTAATCTTTTGATACTCACTAGTTTATCCATATTCTTTTTTTCTTTTTTTCCTGTTATGATAAGATTGGTTTTGGGAGTGAATTTATATGATACATTTTGTCTGAAAGAATTCTTATTCTCATTAGTAAAAAGTAAATTCTAATCTGAGTTGTCAAAGGTAGATAAGAATATCCAAGCAGCTTTATCTATTTCTCTGAGTTTGACAATGTAAGTAAGAGACTCCTTAATATATTTAGAGTCAGAGAAAAGATGCTCTAACAAGCCATGAAGAGAAATAGTCTGGAAGTTACCATCCCATAAGTCTTTTTCAGTTGGTTGATTTAGGTTGTAAGATAACTAAATGTTGATGATATCCTCCTAAGAAAAACTTGTGTTAGTATTATTAATAGCAGTACTCTTACTTCAAGGTTTAGGTACTTTGTTAAGGGCTGGTGTATTGTGTTGAACATGCTAAGACTTTCTAGTAGGACCTAAGTCAGCTATCTCACTAACTGGATTACTTTCCTCCTCAATATTATCTTGGTATGATAGCTGAGAGCTATATAATTGGTTTGACTGTAATTTTGTTTGGAAAATCATTGTTGATTTTCATTCTGAGATAGTATAGAATGGATGAAGCATCAGAGACTACAGAAGTGCTTCTAAAGCTTGTTTTGCTTGAGGAAGTAGATCTTTCTCTAGTAATATTGTCAATATCTATATCTATAGTAGATAGTAAATGAGCTATATTTGAAAGTTTATAACTGATAGTAGAAGTGGAAAGTTGTTTATTTGCTAATTTCCTTATGGGTGCTACTATGTAAGATGGTGGTACAGGAGAAAGAAGTGATGGTAGACAAGATGATAGTATTGATCTAACCTAACCTATCTGAAAATTTTATATTAACTATCTAATTAGTTATACTGCTGATCATAATATAAATGCTTAGTAAGCAAAATGTCTTGTAATACTCTCTCTTGCTTAACACAGTAACAGAAGTATAAGTGAATAGGCTTAAAGTATTTTTAAGCTAAGAGATAGACAAAAATGACTGAATAAGACTTGACCAAGATTTTTAGTCAAGATATCAGCAGGATTTTTTCCCATCAATATGATATGGTTTAACATGTTCATTCTCAATTAAATCTCTTATATAGTAGTAGTAAATATTAATATATTTGGAGTGTTTCTCTTGTATAGGATTGAATCTTTAGAAAAATGATCTAAAATTATCATTATAGAGATAAGGAGTTAGAATATCAAAACTAATATTATTGAGAAGTCTTGTCATTCTTATCTAAACAAGTTCATCAAAGCTGCAAATAGTGGACTTAATTTTATTGTTATTTTTCATTTTATTTCTATTTTTCATTTAATTTTCTATTCTAGAATCTAGAGTTGGATTTTAGTGTGATATAATATATCACTGTCATAACTGGTCACATGATGAGACCCAGTGTCACACATTAGTCACACAAGCACATGGAAAAGAGTAGAAGGTTCTGAAAAAAATGATATCATTCAATATGTTTAATATATGTTGACCTTAAGGTAGATACATAGTTATTTAGAGTAGGCTAAAGTAGTAGAGCACAGACCAGTAGTCTTAGATATAAGATAAACAATCCTATACAGAGTTCTCTATTAAGTTCTTTTGTGTTACCTAATACAAGATTCTTTCTCTCTGACCCACTTTGAGTTATAGTGAAGTTGATAGTGTCACAAACTTTATCTAACTTGTATTTTTACAACTAGTGGACTAATTTTCACAAACCAAGTTGTATTGAAAAGCTCCAAATGAGAGCTATTCTCACATATATAGGATATCAGAGTTGAAAATGATAAACTTTATTTATTGTTATTTTATTTATTATTTTTATTTTGAACTTAGAGTTAGGGGTTAGTATAATATTACATATCTGTTACATGTCATGGTCATAGTTACACAATCACATATCATATAAAAGAATATAAAAAGTTTCAGAACAATAATATTATATAATATATATACTACATATTAACCTTATAGATGGTATATAGCCTTTAGAGTGGGTTAAATAACATCTTATACAGACCAACTAGTTAATATATATAGATATTTTGTACTAGGAACTCTATTAAGTTCTTTTATATTAACCCTAATATAAGGTTTTTCTTTTAATTTTACTCTTTGGTTTTAAGTTGTAACATGAGATGTACAAAAGTGATAATAGATTACTAAGATATTAGACTATCAGTAACTACAAGTTTCATTGGCTATCATCTCAAAAACTATTGGATAGATTTATATGATCAAGCTTGCATTGAAAAATACTTATCAAACTATCTCTGGTAATATATTATATATTATATAGCCTTATCAGATATGAGTTTTGATCATATGATAAAAATAGCTTGTATATAGACTATTATTATTTTGTATATATACTTCTGTATCTGAGAATTAGATTTTAGACTTAATAATATCATTTCTAAATCTCTGAGAATATATTAATTATAAATAAGTGAGTAGTTTATTTTGTAATAAATAGCTATAATTAGAAAGGGTTATGTACTTAGTCTTAGTTGAAGACAAACAGTAGTGCTACTGTCTTTTGTTGGCAGCTCATCTAGAATGTTATTCTATGAGCTATGAGAGTAAAGTAACCAGTCATATATTTACAAGATTGTACCAAGTCTGAATTGGAGTATACTATAACAGACTTATTACTAAGTCTATTATAGACTACTTACAAATATTCAGCAAGTATCTATAGAAATACAATCTAGCTTAATAATGCTTATTTGAGAGGTTTGCTATTTACTAAGCAAGCTTGACTATAGGTCATGTTTATCTCAATCTACAGATAATACTTCTTTCTTTATTCATACATTCTAATCTCTTCTAGTGCAAATCACATCTCTCTATTTCACTTTGGATATTCTTATTAGACTCTTGTCAACTCCACTTTTAATCTCCACTTCTAATATCTAAGAGTTACTAGAAACTAAGATAATGCTTAGTAGTTACTATTCTAGATAACTATTCTAAGTAGTATCTTGTCTTGTATTTGATACAACTTGGACATGTACTAGGGTTCATTTTATTCTTGACTCACAATTACTGCATCTTACATCCTTCTTATATAGTATTAGCCAGCATCTTATATAGTAGTAGAGATTTCCACATGTTTTCCTTATTTTCTTCTTATTTTTTTCTTAAAAATGTCTTAACTATTTCTTATAGTCTATAGGTATATATAGTAGTAGATGCAGTTTTGTATTTCTATGCTTTACCAATTGATTATCTTCTTAATTCTTTCTCAAGTCTTTATCTAAGTTGTAATTTGAGCCAAGCTTAAGATTGTAACATTTAGTAAAGTATCATCATGCTTATCTTGCAAAAGAAAAGTATATTGTAGTTAGACTATTGGAATGTCATAATAGTCAGTTAGACTGTTAAAGAAACCATGGATAAACAATTAAACTGTTAAAAGAACAGCAATAAGACTATTGTAGTAGAAATCACAGATAAGACAATACAAGACAAACATAGACTATTGTGGTAGTGATCATGAACAGACAAGATAAATAAATACAGATCAGAAGCTATAACCATTGAGATACTTGAAAAGATATTAAAATCATTGAGGATTACTGAAGAATATGCCTTGGATAGAAACAGAACCACAGAACTAGCATTAGAAGATATATCAACAGCACTAGTACTAGTAGTATATAGCAAAATGAGACAGGCCATTATGCTAAAAAGCATGGTTTTAGATCCAGGATAGTTTGATGGTGACCAGATTAAGTTTGAAGACTGATGAAAAAGAATATAATTATTCCTTAAGAGCAACAGAGTCATAATAAGATCATAGCAGTATTAGCCTGACTTAGAAGGGGCATAGCAGAAATTTATACATAGAAGAAAATTGACCAAATAGAAAAAAAAGACAACATCTAGGACTGGAATAATTTTGTTAAAGAAGTCAAGACAGTATTTAGCAACAAGAGCAATATAGTAGATGCCAAATGGAAGATCAGAACTTTCAAATAAGAAAATAAACACATTGCAGATTTCATAATAGAATTTAAAGTGTTAGCTATGAAAACAGAAACAGATAATATTTCTTATTGAAGAAAGATGTTAGAAGCAATATTATCAAGACCATATTGGGATATTTGCCCATAGTGGCATTAGAGTGAAAGATAGTGATTACATCAATCAGACAAGAATATGAATCTACAGAAGGCAGACAAGACTATAGAATGTGATCAGGAATAATTTACGGAGGAAGAGGAGTATCTATGGATATTAGAAAAACAAAAGACAAAGATAATAAAAACAGGAAGCTTAAATATCAATATCTCAATTAAAATTTATACAGATACATAGTAAATGATTGCAGAAAACCAAAGAAAGAGAAAGAGATCAGGTGTTATGGCAACCACTAGACACAAAGTCCAATAATCATACAAGTAAGTAAAGCTCTCAGTAGGCTATTGATGTGGGAATCACAAGAGAACTCGACAAGGAGTCTCTGCTGGATTGCTACCTTATATATACTATTATATGTGGTCCATGCTACAACTATGTTTCTACTGTGCATCCTACTCTAAAGTCCATGCATCATCTATGAGGTAGCAATGTAGTTAACATGCTCCTTGACATTATTGTTTAGACTCTTTCCAACTTCTCTAGACTCTTTTAGATTGTAGACCCTTCTAGACCCTATGACATAATGTCATATGCCTTCTCTTGTTGTAGATTAATAATATACTACTGTTTTATCTATATCTTATCAAAGTTTATCCATACTTTATTGTTTTATAACAGTATTTCCTTTTCAAGGTTTCTCCTCTAGAAAAATATCTTGGTATCTCTCTCTCTATCTCTATCTTATCCAATATCCACTCTTGCCTCCTCTTCTTGCCATTTGTTTTCTTAGCATCATTGCCTCAACAGTTGGCTCTTTTTTCTTTTTGATCCCTTCCTTTCTCTCTACTTGTCTTACTTCTTCTTCCCTATTTCCTTCACTATATCTATTGCAGAAACTATCTATCCCTTCTCAGATATCTTCTTCTACTCTATAACTCTTTTTCTTCTCTTTCTTTCCATTTTTTCCAAATTCTTTTTCCATATCTTCCAAAAATCCTCACAATTCTTTATCTAAATTCTCCCATATTTTTTCCTTTTCTTTTCTACCAAATTTTTTCTTTATTTCTTCCAAAAATTCCTCCACTGTCCTATATTCCCACAATCTCTCATCTAATTCTTCCAGTATCTTTTTCTTTCATATATTTGTTCTTCATTATATATATGACAAAGTCCATAGGATCTGTTTCTCCACCTCTACTTCCTTCATCTTTTTCCTGATATATGTCCTACATTCTTTCACAAAACCTGAGACTTTTGATGAAGTCCCATTAAACACTTAGAGTAACCTTGCCCCTTGTACTTCTACTACTTCTCCTCCTGTTAATGCTTGGAGTTAAGCCTGCATTGCCACAAGCTGCTTCTGTCCCAATCTAACTATTTCCTCTTTTTCTTATTTTTGGCTTCTTCCTCTTTCACAATTCTTATCTGTTCCTCTTGCTCTCCTCTAACTCTTTCTTTCTTGTCTTCTTCTTCTTTCTTTTTCTTCTCTTCTGCCTCTATCTCTTTTTTCTTGACTATCAACTTCTTTTCTAATTCCTCTTCTTTCATTGACATCTCTATTTCTTTCTTTACAATCTCACTTTCTCTTTTCAGCATTCTACTCTCTTTCTCTGCCAACTCTTTTTTACTATTTCTTTTTTCCATCTTCTAATCTTAACTTTCTTTTCTCATATCTCCTTCTCTCTTTCCTCTATACTATCTTCTCACTTTCTCAGCTCTATCTCTCTCTTCTCTTCAACTATTTTCTCTACTACCATTTCTTCCTCTGTTGATATCTCAACATCTTTCTTCTCTCTTTTCTCTTCTACTATCTTTTTTCTTTCTGTCTCTATTTCTATGTATTTTTTCTATCTTCTTCTTCTCATTTTTCTCTTTCTTCTCTTGCTTCTCTATCTTTTCTTTTTCTTCTCTTCTTGCTTTTTCATCTCCCCTTCTATCTTTTTCTTTTCTATCTTTTCTTTTCTATCTTATTCTGACTATTGCTTCTGATCTCTTAGCTTTATCTGCCTTTCTATTTCCTCATGATCTCTCTTTCTATGATCTAAGCCTCCACACTTAAAACACTGCTTCCTCTGTCACACTAGGGGGTTGTCACATGCTTTCTCTCATTGTAGATTAATAATATATTACTGTCCTATCTATATCTTATCAAAGTCTGTCTATACTTTATTGTCTTATAACATCAGGAAGTGTTATAAATATAACAAAGTAGGATACCTCATAAAAAACTATTGGTTAGGATAGAATATGAAGAATAGAAATATACAAGATAATTCAAACAATAAAGATAAAAAAGACAACAAAGAGGAGGATTTTGTTGGAGATTTGGAGTAGAAATAGTACAAAAAATCTCTATACATAGTAGTTCTCTAAAGAATCAATATATTATTCTACAAAGAAGAGATAACAAAGAGGCAGAACTTAATATATACATAAATATGAAAACATCAAATAGAAAAGAATTATGGCTTAAGATACTAGTCAACTCAGGATGTATTCATACTAAAATTGACAAATAATTAATGAAAGAGAAGCAGATTAAAATAGAACCACTGTTCAGATCATTCAAAGTTTTTACTATAAACAAAACTAAGAATAGAGAAGTAATATGATTTGTACTACTAGAACTAGAAATTAATAGACACATGAAAAAAATTGACATAGTGATAATTGATAAAAATAGTATAGACATATTCTTATAATATGGCTAGTTAGTTGAATACAGTTAGAAGTAAATTGGAATAAGGAAATAATATAGTTTACAAGATATTTTATCTAGATCAAGAATCAGAAGAATGGTACCAATGTTGTGACAATTACTAGTCACAAAAACTGATTATATCACTAAGATAAACTTAATAGAAAATATCTTGTAGAGATCACAAGAAAACTTGACAAGGAGTCTCCAATGTATTCTTATACAATTTATACAAGTATACATAGTCCATACTAATAAATAACTCTACTCTAATGTCCATACATCTGCTATGAGTGTACAATGTGTATACTATGAGGTGAATATACTATTAATATGTATCTTGATATCATTTTTCCAGTTTCTTCTCTCAAAATCTAGGCTTATAATATTATTTCATGCGATGTATCATGTAATCACAGTTACATGTCTTTTCATTATCTAAGAGAAAAACAAAAACAAAAACAAAAGAAAAGAAATATAGATAAAAGAAAAGAAAAATATTCAAGTCCAAGTGTACTATAACAACCAACAGAAGAAATGAACAAAAAATTAGAAAAAGAATCTGATTCAACAAATCTAGAAGATTTGCTAGAGTATATTTCTTTCACCCACTTATTTAACAAGAAGAAATTTGAAAAGTTGTTGGAAAGACAAGAATAGAATCATGAAATCAACTTACTAAAAGATACACCAAAGAAGTTAAGTACCAAGATATATGCAATAATAGTCAAGGAAGAGAAAACATTAAACCAATAGCTAGATAAATAACTTAAGGTATGATTCATTGTTAAATTAACTTCAAAATATATAGCACCATGTTTTTATATTTCAAAGAATGATAGATCTCTATAATTAGTATAAGATTACAGGAAGATGAACCAGTATATAATAAAGAATAAGATGCCATTACTATTGATTGGAGAAGTAATCAACAAATTCAAAGATGTAAAATACTTGAACAAATTAGACTTTATTTAAGAATACAACAATGTATGGATCAAAGAAGACAACAAATAGAAAGTAGTATTTTTAATGAACAGGAGACTAATTGATGTATTTTGGACTATGCAACTTGCCAAAAACATTTCAATAGATGATAAATAGTATATTTTAAGAACTATTACATGAAGAAGTACTGGAAAACTATATAGACAACTTTGTAATATCTGCCAAGACTAAGAAAAAATTAGAAGAAAGTTAATGAAATACCAATTCTAGAAGTTGTTAGATAAGAAGTATTGTTATAATCTTAAGATCTTAGAGTAGATCAACTTATATAAGATTTACATAAGAGAACTCAATAGAGCACTTGGTACAGGCTTATCTACCTTATATACTAAAAGATTATGGTCTGTGCTCTACTACTTCAGCTTACCCTAAATAACCATGTGTTTTTCTTAAGATCAATATATGTTAAATATATTGTACAATATTATTCTTTTTAGAATCTTCTATGCTCTTCTATTGTGACAGTGTGACATGTGACAGTGACCTATGTGTGACAGTGTAACAGTAACATCATGCTAAACCCTAACCCTAAGTTCCAAAAAAATAAAAGGAAATAAAAATGAGAAAGAAAATGGAAATAAGTAAAGTCCACTACTTTCAGCTCTGACAAGTATAAATGAAAAATGACAAAGTGAAAGCAGTCAAAAAATGGAAAATACTTACCAAGATGAAAGAAATAGAAAACTTTTTAAAGTTTACTAATTTTTATAGACATTTTATCAAGAACTTCACTCATATAGTGAAATCTCTCAATGAACTCAAAGAAAAAAAAGAAATACCATAAGGCATTCAAAAAATTGAAAAACAAAATTACTAGTCAACTAGTACTTACTCTACCTAGAAGAGAAGAAAAATTCAGAGTAGAAACAAGAGAAGTTTTATTTCAGAAACAAGAGAAATGGAAGTTAATTGCATTTTTATTAAGAATAATGTAAGTAGCTGAAATAAATTATGAGATGTGCAACAAAGAACTACTAGTTGTAGTAGTGACTGTCAGATGCAGTTCACACCAGGGTGGAAGTCTGCAGAATAGACTTGGAGTTGAGCAAACTTGTGGAACGACCTTGGCTTCAGCTTATGTGCTGCACCATCTGTCTGCTACATGGTCGTAACTTCAGATAAAGGGAAAAAAGTCTGAGTGGAAATGAATACTAATTGGTGTGTCGCCATTGAAAACTGGAGGTTGAGTTCAATAAGAGTTTATCTTCGTCGATTATCAGACTAGCGAATTACAGAGTAACTACTAGTCTTATATACAAACTGATAGT
>Ga0157359_1000719_pt1 | contig 12483 bp, 6 predicted proteins | sample AttcapACBM3_FD_111482 | JGI IMG/M metagenome (GOLD analysis project Ga0157359, IMG submission 111482) | Fungus gardens microbial communities from leaf cutter ant in Botucatu, State of São Paulo, Brazil - Atta capiguara ACBM3 | ecosystem: Host-associated > Fungi > Mycelium > Unclassified ...
ACCATATTCTAAATTGATGATATTCATTGGGTATGAGGACAATGGATACTGCTTTATATACTATATACAAGGAGATATTATTTTCTACTCTATACATGCTATCTTTGATGAGGAACTTTTCCCTAAATGTACTAACTGTCATGCAAAAGAGTGCAAATTATATAATAAGTTATTTGTCAGGATCACAAAAAGTGGACTTGGTTTCTTTTTATTTTCTTTTGGATTTATTTTCCATCTTTTCTATTTTTAGAACTCTGGGGTTAGGGTTAGAAGTGATCGGTCATGCTGTCACATCAGTCACATCTGACAGTGTAATCATAACATTGATCATGGAACTAAAGAGAAAGAAGTAGAAGGTTCTGGAACAAAGTGACATCATATAACATAGACACTACATGTTGACCTTATGCCCTACACATGGTCATTTAGGGTAGGGTGCACAGTACTTAGCACAAATCATCTATAGGAGTATATAAGATAGACTATTTTGTGAAAAAGCTCTCTATTGAGTTCTCTTGTATTTTTCTAATACAAGAGTTGTTCTTTTATCCAACCCTAAGGATCTAGGATCATAACATGGTATGTATCTGAGCTTGATGTTTTAGAAGTCCATTACTCAAATAAATCCTGAAGCATGAGGGTTAAGACAATGGAACTCTACTACTTTGTCTGGTGTAAACATATTTAAGGGATATTTTTAGAAGTTTTCTTCTAGCCTAAATTTTCTCTACTTGATTAAATACTAGTATTTCTTATAATGCCAGTGATTGTCCAGAATCTTCTCCACTTCCCACTCTTCCTCTCTGTTAACAATGACAAGGTCTGGAGGCAACTTTGAACATCTTTCAGATATGGGGTCCTTGAGGGCAGCAGTAAGCTTGACAATATAGAACACTAAGTGTAGTCTTTGTAGTGCAGGAGAAAGTTTCAAATGCTATGTAAGGTCTAAGGTAGTGGTACAACAGTTTGGTAGAGGGGTAGGTCATATAGATGTTTAAAAAGTCTAAGAACACTTTATCACTATGTTTGAATGCTAGGGTAGGGATGCAACATCAATTATAATATTTGGCCATATCATTCTGAAATTTTTGGATAGTAGATCTTACTTCCTCCAGTATAGACTTTATTTTTTTCATAAACTTGGAGATACTTTATAGCTTGGACTCATGTTAGTAGGGTTTGAAGCCCATTTGTGAGAGCCATCCAGTGTTGAGGAGAAAGAGTGGCTATTGTGTTGAAGAGTATATATGGTTGTTGTGTTAGAACTCTGCTATAGGAAGAAGGTCATGCTAACTACTCTGTCATTTATTCACAAAGGTCCAAAGATACTGGTAAAGCTCTTAGTTTACTTGTCTGATTTACTTATCTAACTGTGGGTACCAGGCCATAGAAGAGGCAATTTCTATTCTGAGAAGATAGTACAGTTTTCTAGAAAAAGTGCAACAAATTGTAGACCTCTATTTGATACTACATAATTAGGAAGACTATAGAGTTTCCATACATGGTATAGAAGCAACCTTTCCATGTCTTCTGCAGTGATGGTGATGTAGGTTGGAATAAAATGTGCTCTTTTGGAGACAAAGTCCACTATAGTCATAACTGTATTATACCTTAATGATTCTGGAAGTTCTACTACAAAGTTTATACTGATAATATTCCATCTTGCATTTGGTACAGCCAGCAGGGTTAGCTCTCCAAGTGGTAAGTACTGGATTGGCTTAGTCCACAGATATAGATTGCAGATGCTAATGTACTAACTAATATACCTAGATATTTGAGGCCACTAGTGACTCCAAGATACAAGTTCCAATATTTTCCAGTATTCAGAATGGCTAGTGACCTTGGTGTTATGATGAAGGGAGACAATGTGCCAACAGAGGTTATGTACATCTAGAACATAAATTTTACTATGAAATAATAGAAGGTCATTTGTCTTAACCTACTCTAACAAATACATTGACTTTGCTAAGAACTATCAGAGCTTTTTCATAGCCTTGGCCACTAGTTCCTCATGAGAACCAAGTCTGTTACACTATTGCATGTTTGTCAGAGAACTCTTTTTCTCATCTTAAAAAGCCAGTCTGTCTAGTGCATAAACTGCTAGCAGCTCTAGTTTGAACAAGACCATGTTTTCATTATCATGCATACCATTACTATGGTCCAGTTGTCAAGAAAATGCATTATATTTTCCCATAAACTTGCCTAGACAATGATGGAGCATGAAGTCAAATCTTGTTAGGCATAGAGACTAGCAGGCTTGTCTCCAATTGAGCTTTTTTGCTGTTATGAAGTACTTCAGATTTTGATAGTTAGTCTAAATCTCCATAGAGTTTGGTGCATCTTCAAGAAAATGTTGCCATTCTTTCAAGACCCAGATAATTGTTAGTATTTCTTTGTTATGGATTTTATAGTTTTGTTCTACTAAGGAGAGAAACTTGTTGAAGAATATCACTGGATGCCACTTACCATTCTTCTTAGACTTCTGAAAAAGGCCAGCACCTGTTGCAAAGTCTGAACTATCTGCTTCAATTTGAAAGGAGGCAGAAGTGTCTGGGAAAACTAAGATGAGTACTAATGTGATGGCTGCTTTCAAAGAGTCAAAAGTATTTTTCTGAGGAGCAGTCTATGTTCAGATGCTACTACTACCAGTCAGGTTGAAGAGTGGTTGGGCAATGTCTGAAAAGCTATAGATGAACTTCTGAAAGAAGTTAGTAAAATCCAAGAATGTCTGCAAGTTAGTGTAGATACAAGGGAGTAGCCAGTTACAAACTCCAGCAATCTTTATAAGATTTATCTTGACTTGATCCTGAGAAATGACTAGTCTCAGATACTCAATCCACTGCTTGTTCAATTCACACTTTTTGGATAAAGGAACAATTTATACTTAGCTAAGACCTTTAACACTCTCTGGACTATCTTGTAGTACTCTTTCAAGGTTTGAGTGAAGATCAGGATGTCATCTAAATACACTATTATGATGCACTCAGCTATGAGATCATGGAAAATGTTGTTCATTATGGTTTGGAAGATAGCCAGGCTATTAGTCATACTAAAGAATATTACCAGAAGCTTGAAAAGACTGTAGTTAGTGCAAAAGGCAGCCTTCCAAGCTTAGAAGGGAGGAAGCTATTTCTTTAGAGTTGTGAGCTGAAACAGAGAATAGTCTAGTATAGCAGACATCTAGGGCCTATATCTAATATTTACCCATCCTTTGAATTTCTTAACAACTAGTGCAATGGCTGAAGTAATATATCATTATGACCTCTCCTCACTGTCAGTTAACCTCAAAGTTGTATACTTTAAGCTAGATGAATCCAAGTATTAGGTTTTGCTTATCCAAACTAGATATTACAAGTCTACTTCAAGTAGGTCTTATATTGAAGTACTATATCCATTATCTCAGATATCTGTCTAGCTTTATTAGGGATACTGTTGATGTTATATACTAGTACTAGCTTGGAGAGTTTGTGAGTGTTGATGCCAAGTTGCTGTATAAAATTCTAATTGATGAAAATGCCAGTGGCTCTGGAGTCAACTAGGATATATACTGATAATGATTGAGAGATATCTGTGGTTTCAAGAGAGATAGGGAGATATAAGAAGATTCTATAGAAATTGAGAGCATTGATAGTAGGTCACAAGGAGAACCTCTTCTTCCATCTAGAACAATGAGGAGGTAAACTCCAATATTCATAAGTTAGATATATGGATGTATTAAAAAGGTTATTGTAATTGTCTTCATATTTTTCTATAATTAGTACAGTGAACCTATTTACTAGCAGCTAATGTACACAATTTGCCAGTTACTTTATGCAAAATCCTGACTTTTATTAGAGTTATCTTTATAATCTAATATCAAAGTCTGCTGGACTTCCATATTCTTTACCATGTTCAAGTTCTCCATCAGTTCCTCCTATTGCTCAGCCATTAATTGCTGTATATTTAACCTCACTGGGCAATCCTGAATGGCATAGTTTAAATCTCCATAGTAGTAGTATCACTTTATGGGCAGAGGTTAGGATTTTTAGATAGCATCAATGTTTATAAGAATATCCAGTGGGAGAGCTAAGGGAGTTGGTTATTGATTTGAGGTGTTTAGAGGTAGTGATTGGGGCATGGGACTAGGCAAGAAACTCTGTACATTTAGTAACTGAGATTGTGTGTATGGTATTAGAGTCTCTTATTAATTAGACTGAAAGATCTTATTTGCTTGTTGGGCCTAATCTATATATCTCATGGCCTCAAACTATGCTGATAAGTTAATATCCTTGGAGCAGCTCACTGGTAGGGTTGCTATCTAATTCTAGATGGTGGTTTTGAGTCCACAGTGGAATTTCACTACTATAGTTCAAAGATTGGTATAGTTAGCTTCAGCAATCAATATTTGAAACTTATCTAGATAATCCTCTACTGTTTGACTCTCTTGATAGTATACTGTTCCTTCCAGCTTGTTTACTGCTTTAGTGGTAGCATTGACAGGGAAGAACTAGTTCTTGAATACTTACTCAAACTCTAGCCATGATACAATGGAAAAGGACCCTGTATTCAATTCTTTTCTAAATAAGCTTTCTGATCACTTGGCAGCTCTGCTACTTCTGAAGAATAATAGCACCCAAAGTATCTTGTCTTATTCACATGAGAACTAGTCCATGGAAAGCTGTATATAGAGGTAGCAGGCACTCAGGAAGATACAATCCTGCTATTGGTCTCTGGGAAAGTTCATGGGCAAAAGTATGCTGGATTAAGAGTAGCATGAAGGAGTTGTTATGGAAGTTCTAGTAGAGAAGGGAGATCTTAATATAGGTTGAGAAGGAGGAACACCTGCAAGTGTAGGAGTAGAGTTGGATATTAGAGTTCATAGGTCTTGAAGTTAAATTACTAGACTTACTAAAATATTGTTAGTGGAGACTTCCAAAACATGCTGACACTTGGCTACTTCTTGCAGATGTCATTGGAGAAGGTTTAGAGATTCAATAGTGTTAGCAGGATTTATGGGGTAGTCACTCAGGGTAGACATTGTTTGAGAAGTGAGAAAGGAGGAGAAAGGTCAAGATATAGGAGTGGGCAATTCTTGACTACTAGTTTGTGAAAATCAGTCTGCTGGTTGTGAAGATACAAGCTGAATGAAGTTTGTGATACTATAGAGATGTTTGCAGTAATCAGAGGTTAGTTGACAAAGGACCAGGACAAGTATGATGAACTTCATAGTATCACAATGAACATCAGACTTGGCAAACTTCAGTGTTATAGTTTTGGAGTTTGAAGTTCAGAGTCCTCTAACAAGGCCTAGGCCAACATCTAGATATACTCATTGTTTATATGAGTAGTATTCTAGTAGTATACTTGTTTTTTTGAGTAAAAGCCTTATACTGAAGATCCATTGTGATTTTTTTATGTAGAGAAACAGTATTGTTCAGTAAGAAAACATCTAGAGTAGAGATTCTCTTTTTAAAGATAATAGCTAGTGTTATTTAAGATAGTAGTTAGTATTTTGAAAAAATCATTTTTTGGTTATTAAATACTATAGCAAATATTTTTAATTAAGTGAATGTAAAAGGATTGATTAGAGATATGGGTAAAGAAGAAGCAATAAATTATTAAAGTAGGTAATAAAGAACAATTTAATGATATTAAAACTACAAAAACAATTGTTAGAGTTACAAAAGAAAGAAAGAAAAAAGTAAACAAGATAGAAAGTAAGTAATAAGAGATTACAAGGAGAGATAGAAGGAAAAAGAACAAAAGAGAAAATAAGAAAGATATTACATTTTATTCCAGCTACAAATAATACTTCTTTCCTTATCTATACTCTTTGGCCTCTTTTAGTATTGATCACATTTCTTCATTTCACCTCAGATTGTCAGGTATAGTTCACACCAGGGTAAAAGTCCGTAGAATGGACTTAGAGATGAGTGAACTTGTGAAACAACCTTGGCTTCAGCTTATGTGCTGCACCGTCTGTCTATTGTGTGGTCACAACTTCAGATAATAGAAAGAAGTCTGAGATGGGAGTGAGTGCTGATTTGGTGTGTTGCCATTGAACACTCGAGATTGAGTTCAATAAGAATTATTTTCATCGATTATCAGACTAGTGAATTACAGTGTAACTACTAGTCTTATATACAGATAGATGTTATAGAAGATGCTTGAGATTTCAGTGGTAAAGCTCCTATTGCTCTGAGTGGAGGTTTCAGTGTTGAGATACTGACAGGGGTAACTCTGTCATGGAAGACTAAGTTAAATAGGAATATCTCTGCTATAGAAGACAGAATACCCAGATGGTTGCAGCACTGCTGGAAGGCATGTTGCAAGGGAGGTGGTCACCATAGAAGGCAGGCTTGTATAATTTGGAGATGATAACACTGCAAGGATGTAAGTTCCAGATGGGTAGACTTGTATATGACATAGATGTCCTTGTTATATCACATTCTGTTCTAACTGCATCTGTCTTAACCTATGGATAATCTCTTTAATCTCATCTATATCCCTATTCTCTTCTAGTGTAGATTACATCTATTTATTCTACCTCAGATGTTCTTGCTGGTCTTGGTTAACTCCATAGATCTCTATTTCCTAACATCTGAAGATCACTAGTATCTAAGATAACTTGCTTAGTAGTTTACATTCTAGGTAGCTATTCTAGGTATATTAACTAGTATATAATCTAGTAGTTTATACTGTACTAGCCTATCCTGAAAATTGACTAAAATTAGTACCCATCTCTGATGTTGGTAACAACACATCTCACTATCCTTCAGTAGTTTTTCACCTACTAAGTTTCCAAGTCCTATTCTAAAATATATAACTTATATGACTAGTAGAAGTATAGTATACAAGCTGAAGCTGAAGGTTATTCTGATCTTTCTTCCATGTTCTTAGATAATATATAACTTACTTATTAGGACTTCTAAAATGCTCTACTAGATTTCAGATAATGAGATGTGAACTGCATCTAATATACTAAACCCTTATCAACTCCATGGATTTCTATTTCTGACATTTAGAGATTACTAGTAATCAGGATAACTCACTTAGCAGTTCTATTCCAGATAACTACCTTAGGTAGAATATTTAGTATATAAACTAGTAGTTTACACTGTACTAGCTTTATTCTGAAAATTGACCAAAACTAGCACTAATTCTTAGTATTAGTGATAACATGTCTTGCCACATTCTGATGGTTTCAACTCTCTAAGTTTACCATATTCTCTTCCAAAATATATAACCAATATAACTTATAGAAATCTAGCATATAAGCTGAAGCCAAAGGTTATTCTGACTCTATTTTCCATATTCTTAGACAATATATAACTTACTTATTAAGACTTCCAAGAAACTTCATCAGATCTTAGATAATAAGATGTAAACCACATCTAACAAAAGAGAGGAAAAGAAAAGGATAGACAATAAATAGAAAAGAGTAAAGAAAATGAGAATAATAGAAAAAAAAGGATAGAGAAGAAGTGAAATAACAGAAAGCATAGGAGTAGAGAAGAGAAAGGAATAGGAAAATAGCAATATAAGAGAGAAATTATTTTGTTTGTAAATATTTTAGATATATCACCTATTATTGTAGGAATAGGAGAAAGATTGAGGAGAATAAGAGAGTAGAAGTAGAGTATTAGGAACAGACTAGTCACTGAACTACTTATGCTAAAAGTGCACAATGTCAAGTTTAGCTTTGATATCTGGATGGTGCTATATATACACTTCATACTATAACTCTGACATAGAAGGATTAGAATATTGGCCCTCAAATAATAAATTTAAAGTTTTGACAAGTAGAATAATGAAAATAATGATAGGAGCAGATAACCACTAATAGCTTGAGAAAAGAAAAGAAGGAGAAATAGTTGTGAGTAGTGATAATGAAGATAGAATTAAAGCAAGAAGATAACAAAGATAAAATTACTGTAAAGATATTATTGGACAGTAATACAATAGGGTTAGTAATGAGTCTGGAGCTTGCAAGAAAGAATAAGTTTAAGAAAAAGAAATTAGATAGGCCAATATATATAAGGAATGTGGATAGTACTTTTAATCATTTTATAAAAAGTATAAGGAAAGAATAGAGATAAATATGATAGAAGAACAAAAATAGAGTGTTATACTAGAAATACTATAGCTAGCATACTATAACCCTAAGATTGATTGGAAGATAGAAGATGTTATAATTTAAGTTCTTAAGTAAAAACAAAGGATAACTTTTATATTAAATAACAAAAGAACTTGATAGAGTTCCAAGTAAAAAATATTTTACCTTATATACTATAGACTATAGTCTGTGTGCACACTATAACTAACCTATCCTCAAATATATGGGCTTTTTATAAGACTAACATATTATTACTATACTGTACAACATTATCTGTTTCAGAACCTTTTATATTTTTCTCTGTATCATATAATTGTGTGACAGTAACAGTGACATATGTGACAGATTCTGTGACTTGTGTAACTGTCACATATAACATCATATCACTCTTTTTGTCTAAGTCCAAAATAAAGAAAAGTAAAATAACATTAAAAATAAAATAAAGGAAAATGAGAAAAATAGAAAACAATAAAAAATAAAAAGCCAGAATGATAAAAGCATAAAAAGAAAGAATAGAAAGAAATGAGAGAAGAAGGAGTTTAGAAAACCAACAGTTGAAAAAGTAATAGTAATAGTGAGAATAGTAGAAGAAAAGCAAGAAGAAATATATTATGACTTAACTCTTGTATCAAGTAATATAAGAAAACTTAATAGAGTTTTAAGTTTATCTTATATATTACAGACTATAGTCTGTGCACACACTATGACTAATTTATCCAAAAGTCTATATACTCTTTATAGAGTCAATATACTATTGTTATATTATATAATACTATCTGTTCTAGAACCTTTTATAATCTTTTTTGTATTACATAACTATGTTATATATGACTGTGATATATATGACCACCTTGTGATAGGTATCACACATGATGTCACATCACACTCTTTGTCTGAGTTCAAAAAATAAAATAAAAGAAAAAAAACAGAAAATAAAAAGAGCAAGAGAGAAAGATGAGAAAGTAGTAAAAGTAGTTGAAGAAATAAAAAAAGCAGAAGTTAAGACAATAAGTAAAAGAGAAAGAGAATAAATAAAAATCAAGTTTATCATTTACAACTCTGACAAAGAGAAAGATTTAATAGAAATCAGAATAGTAGAACTTGAAAGATTCTATAAGTATTTGAAGGTGTTTGAGAAGAAGATATTAAAGAAGATGTTAGGGTGTTAGAGTTGAAAATAGTAGACTCTATTTATTTGTATTTCTTTTCACTTTTTAATTTTCTTTTTATTTTTATTTTCTTATTTGAAACTTAGAAATAGGATTACTGTAATATTATATATAACTGTTCTAAACTATTATATATCTGTCACATGTTACAACTCATAGTCACACAATTATGTATCACAGAAAGATGTAAAAGATTCTGGAATGATAATGTTATACTACATATTCTTTAGGGTAGACTAAGTTTAGTATAGTATGGACCATTAGTCAAGTATATAAGATAGACATTTTGTATTTGGAATTCTATTAAGTTCTCTTGTATTAAACTAATACAAGATTCTGTTTTTGACTTAACTCTGAAGTCTTAAGTTAGAATAAGAAGTTTGTTCCAAAAATGAGGAAGATATACTTATTATCAAGAATAAAAAGAGAGGAAGTCCAGAACTTGTTTAAGAGTTTTTAAGAGATCAGTTGAAGAAATAATATATTCAGCTATCAAAATCACTACAAATGTCACTAGTATTCTTTGTGCCAAAGAAGAATGGGAAGAAGAAGATAGTGCAAGATTATTAATATTTGAATAGTTGGACAATTAAGAACAATTATCCATTTCTACTGATTTCAGGTTTGATAGATAACATAGAGTAGAAGAAGATATTTACAAAAATAGACTTGAGATAGAAATATAGTAATGTGAGAATTAAGGAAGTGAATGAGTAGAAGACAGTATTCTTAATACCAGAATGTGTCTATAAGGATAGTAATATTCTTTAGACTGACAAACTCACTGGTAACTTTTCAGACTATAATGAATGACTTGCTGAGAGATATGGTAGAGGAAGTACTTATTGGAATTGTGAATATTAAACTTAATCATTTTTTTCTTTTTCTTTTATTTTCTATTTTGAGAACTTAGGATTAGAGTTAGTATAACTCAGTATTACACATCAGTTATAGTCATATAGTTACATAATCATATGTTATAATAGAATACAGTAAAAAGTTTTAGAAGGAATGATATTACTACAATATGTTTGATATATAGTCTTTAGGATAGGTTAATTTAATCCCCTTTTCTTTTTTCTTTTTTATTTCTTTATTTAGATATAGGGTTAGGGTTAGAGTGACATCATGATCACACTGTCACACATCAGTCACATCAGAGAACATAGTCACAGTAATAGTCACAAGTTATGAGATTACAGAGAAAAATGTAGAAGGTTTTGAAAGGATAATGTCATACAATGTATACACCACATGTTGACCTTAAGGCAAATACATGGACATTTAGGGTAGGCTAGAAAAGTAGTAGCACAGAACATGGTAGTTTAGTATATAAGGTAGACAATCTTATACAGAGTTCTCTATTGAGTTCTCTTGTGTTAATCCTAATATAAGGTTTTTTCTTGACCCACTCTAAGGTCTTGAGATTGTAACAATATAAGATAGACAGTTCTGTACTAGAAACCTTATTGAGTTCTTTTGTGTTATTTAATACAAGATTCTTTCTCGTTAATCCACTCTAAGGTCTTTGAGTTATAATATTAGAACTTGATATCCTATCTTGAAACTACCCAGCTTGGAGCCTTTTTTTCACTTACTCTCTTACTATTCTTGACTAAGGAATAATATCATTCTTCAGTTAAGAAAAATAGCTAGACTCTAAGCTTAAAAATGGTACTATTAGGCAGTGAAACTTTAGTTGTTTAAATTGCATTATAGTCCACTAACATCTTTTGAACATATCATCTTGTGTGGATATGTTAGGTAGTACTTTTATAGTAGAAATTCTATATTACAGTATCCTCTTGTGATCTGTCTACACAGGAAAACAACAGTAGTTCTTTAGACACTGTTTAGAGTATAATGTCCTTCTTGAGACAAAATCATATACAATTCCATTAGAGCAGTAGTAAGTGGTAGTTAGTAGACAGTGTAAGGCAGATAAGAAGAGTGCTACTAGTACTAGTACCTACAGAGATAGCATCAAGTTCAGAGTATAATTTTGAAAGTAAGACTAGCACTAGTTCTTCTCTCTTACCATTATATATATATCTTCTCCTCCTATACCACTACTACTCTCATCATCATCAATACCTATTGATTTTCTACCCCTTTATTACAATGTGAGTCAATACAACTTACAACAAATAATCTGACAGTAGTAAAAATAGCTTGTGGCAATACAGACACAAATCCAAGTGTTATTGGCAGTAGTAGAAGTAGGAGAAGAAGTAGTAGTATCTCTTTGACCCAACACTAGATCAAACATAGAAGTGGCTAAGCTATAAATATTCAATAGAGAGGCAGAAAAGATGTTTGAGTTTCTAACAGCATACAAGTTATTCATTAGGATAAGAATAAGAGAGGCAGTAGTAGAAAAACAGATCCAATGAGTATTATTATATGTACAGGGAGAATTAGCTGATATTTGGAAAGAAAATATTTTAGAGGATTTGGAAGCAGGAGCACTGGAATATATAACAGTAGAAGAATTTTCAGTATATTTAAAGAAAGAATTTGAAGAAGAGGATGATGAGACAATAAAAGTAGCAGAGTTGAAGAAAATAGAGTAAGAGAGTAGAAAAATTTGTTTAAGAGTTTAGAAGAATAGCAAGAGGAAGCAGATATAAAGAGAGACTGTTAGTAGATAAGTTTAAGTGAGGAATGAATAGTATAATCAGAAGAAAATTTATGGAGACAGAAAGGCCTCCCAAAAGTATAGAGCTGTAAATTTGGATAGATATTAGAGAAAAAGTAGATGAGAAGAAGAGATGTTAAGGGAAAGTAGAGAAATAAAAGCTTCAGCTAAAAGGGTAAATGTACTAGCAGCAGCTAGTAGGATACAAGAGCAACAAATGCCTCAGCCCCAGATATGGTCCAAGAGGCAGAAGATTTAACAGCAGACACCAGTAGAACCTGCTCTAAAAAAATGCAGTGGTAGTCCAGAATCTCCTATGAGAGCAAGGAGAGAGAGGAGAGATGCTTATATAATGGATGTGAATAGGGAGAGGAACTACTATAGTTGTAAGAGATTTGGCCACTTAGTGAGAAATTGTAGGAATTAGTAGATAATAAGCTAAGAAAGAAAGATTGAAAATGAGAACAATGTGAACAATAGAGATAGTTAAATCTAATAATCCTTGATTAGGTTCTAATACAAATAGGTTTGCAATACTTAGTAAAGTAATAGAAAATATATTCTGCTACAATCTAAACAAT
>Ga0157359_1000720_pt1 | contig 12480 bp, 7 predicted proteins | sample AttcapACBM3_FD_111482 | JGI IMG/M metagenome (GOLD analysis project Ga0157359, IMG submission 111482) | Fungus gardens microbial communities from leaf cutter ant in Botucatu, State of São Paulo, Brazil - Atta capiguara ACBM3 | ecosystem: Host-associated > Fungi > Mycelium > Unclassified ...
AAACCTTAGACTTAATAACATCAATTATTCTTATTGATACTACTCATCATTATCTCCTTATACTGAACCTCTAAAACACCACTAAGTTCAAGTATCACAACCAGTGAGTAGCTTATTTGTAATACTATTAACTATCTTGGCTAATAGTTGTTACAACAACCTTGGATATAGCTGAGGAGTGAAAGCAGTTTTTTATCTGCTGCAGTACTCTTCTGAAAGGTCTCAGAGAGTCTCTGGAAAGTGGTGGCTGTAGCTTGGATATCAGCAGATGACTTCTCCAATAAAATACAAGTTAGAAACACTCTATCTCTTAGTTTTCCACCAAGTCTTTTATACTCTATTATTATATCTGGCTCTTCATTCTCTTCCAAGATCCAAGAGAATGGTTTACTTTGACATGCAGAAATCGTGTGCTCTTCCACTTTTATAGATCTCTGTAGCCATTATATCTTGGAAAACAATATATTATTATCTTTACTTTCCCCTTCTCCTGTTATAAAATGAAAGAGTGGACAGACTTTGGTAAGGACAGAGATAAGATATAGATAGATAGTTAGTTATATTATTAGTCTACAACGGGAGAAGGGCACATGACCTGGAAGTCATGTGAGATGATGTCATAGGCCTAGAATGGTCTAGAGTAATCTATAGGTCTATAAGAGTCTACAAGGCTAGAAGAGCCTAGACGATGATGTTAGGGAGCATGTATACCACATTGCTACTACATAGTCAACACATGGATGTTAGGGCAGGATACACAGTCTTGCACAGTCACTGCAGAGTAGACATGAGGTAGACATATGGCCTTTAGAACAGGAGGTGCAGTAAACACATTGTTGTAGCATGGACCACTTGTAACTTATATAAATAGGGTAGCAATGTAGCAAGGGCTCCTTGTCGAGTTCTCTTGTAATCTCCACTACTAGATAGCTAGATAAAAGCTTTGCTGAAGTAAGCAAACTACAGGGTTGTTATGACTAGTGGTTACTACAACATCTCCCAATTAATTTCTGAATTATGATCTTTGAGCTAGTAGTATTCTAGTATTAATTCCTATTTGTCCAGACTGGAAACTATGAGCAACATCCACTCTAAGTGTGTTTTATACTGTAACATCACATCAACTACTTTCAAGATTTGACTAGTTTCATTAGCATAGGCCAAGAAATCTTCTGTATATTGATCCAATGTATCTAGACAAATTCCTTGTTAATAAAACTACTAGTTGTACCAGAGGCTAAGAATATCAAGATCGAGAAAGTTAGACTTGGTTTATTTATTTTTCTTTTTATTTTTTATTTTATTTTCGATTTATTTTTCCATTTTCTATTTTTAGAACACTTAGGGGTAGGGTTGATTGGTCACACTGCCACATCAGTCACCTGATGGTGTAGTCACAAGATAAATCACAAGACTTGGAAGAACTTAGTAGAAGATTCAAGAACAAATGATGTCATATAGCATGGATACCACATGTTGGCCTCATGGACTACACATGGTTGTTTAGGGTAGGGTGCACAGTGCTTAGCACAGACCATCTGTAGGACTATATAAGGTAGACTAGTTTGCAGAAGAGTTCTCTATCGAGTTCTCTTGTGTTTCTCTAATACAAGAGTGGTTCTTATTTCCAATCCTAAGGAATAAGTTCATAATAAAGAAGGCTCAGATAGAGTACTGATGATAGATATTCATAGTGTCTAGCTTAACTTGGAGGTAAAGGAACATTCCTTTCACATCCAGAGAACTAATAGTAGAGCATAAAAAGAGTCACTTTTCCTACTTTGGATATTTGATAGGTAAGAAAGAATCTTTGTAAAAATACAGATAAAAAGGTGTATCTGGAAATTCACTAAAAGTTTAATTATATTCTTCTACTGGTAGTACAGTGAATTTATTTACTAATAACTAAGATATACAAATCTTCAGTTGCTCTATGCAAAATTCTGTTTATTTAATAATTTATATCTGATATCTGAGTTATTTATATCTTCTAGCTTACACTGTTACAGATTTTCAATATTCTTGAGTGTATTAATATCTTCTATTAACTCTTCTTATTGCTCAATAGTTAGCTGCTTTATATCAATTTTCACTAGACATTCCTAAATAAGATAGTTCAAATCTCTACAATGGTAATATCTCATTTTTAGTATAAGATAAAGTCTTTGAGTAGCATCAATATCCATGGGAACACTTAGAGAGAGAGTTGGTATCAGAGTTGAAAATAGTAGACTTTATTTTTTTTCTTTATTTTTTCTTTTTCTCTTTCATTTATTTTCTTATTTTGGATTTAAGATTAAGGTTTAGTGTGATTATCACATATCCATTACATATTATAGTCATTGTCATACAATCATGTCTCATATAGAAGAGCATAAAAAGTTCCAAAATAATAATAGTATGGATCATTAGTCCAGTGTATATAATATAGACACTTTATATTAAAAACTCAAGTTTTCTTATATTAACCTTAATACAAGATTCTTCTTTTGATCTTACTTTTTGGTCTTAAGTTATAACAGTTAGTATAGAATAACATAGATATGCAGGGTGTCAGAGTTGCAAATAATAGACTCTATTTTATTTTCTTGTTTTCTTTTTTCTTTAATTTTCTTTCTATTTTTGACTTAGAATTAGGATTTAGCATAATATTACATATAACTGTCACAAACTGTCATATGGTGTGACTCTGTGTTATAAATCAGTCACTGTCACAAGTCACATGATCATGTGTTATGATGGAACATGGTGAAAACTTTTAGAAGGATGATGTTATCACAATATATTTAACACATGTTGACCTTAAGAATAATACATAGCTTTTTAGAGTAGGTTAATGATACTGTAACACAGACCAGTAGCTTAGCATATATAAGATAAACTATTCTGTACTAGGAACTCTATTGAGTTCTCTTGTGATTATCTAATCCAAGGATATTCTTTCACTCTTACTCTTGAGCTTAAGTCTTAACATAAGGATTATAAGATAAAGATTGGAAGTAGCAGACAAATTCCAAGTTAGGAGAAGCACAAATGTATAAATATATTGTTAAGATTATCTAATAATTTAACTAAAAAACCTTATTTGCCTATTAAGCTTAATCAATGTATCTTGTAGCCTTAAACTACATAGTTAGATTAATGTCTTCTAGGCATTCTACTAAAAGAGTGGCAATTTGGTTCTGAATTGTAGTCTGAAAGCCTCTTCTAAACTTGACCACTATGATATAAATATTAGTATAATTAATATCAGAGATCAGAGTTTAAAGCTTATCTAGGTAGTTCTTTATTTGTTATAACTTAAGACCTTGTATAAGGACAGAAGACAACTTTTGTATTAAGTAACACAAAAGAACTTAATAAAGTTCTAAGTGCAAACTAGTTTACCTTATATACTACAGACCATAGTCTGTATATACACTATAACTACTTTGCTCTAAAGTATATGTGCTTTCCATAAGACTAACATATTATTATCATACTATATGACATCATTTGTTCTAGAATCTTCTATGATCTTTTTCATGTCATATAATCATATAATAGTTGTAATAGTGATAGTGATGTCATGCTAAAATTCTAACTCTAAGTAAAAAATAAAGTAAAATAGAAAAGAAACTAAAAGAAAAAATAAAATGAGAAAATAAAATAGAATCTATAGTTCATAACTCTGATACTCTCCTATAAATTTCTTAATAGTATGTAGTCCCTTCTAGTTTGTTGACTGCTTCTACTTCTGTATTAAACACTAGAATTTTTCTTATTACAACTTGGTAAGAGTTTAAGGAACTCTTTTATATATACTTTTTCCTTTTTAACTTCTCTTAAAAGAAGTTCTCAAACCATTTGGTGGCTCAACCACTTCTAAAGAAGAACAGCATCTAGAGAATCTTATTCTAATCTCTGATGAATTAGTTTACTAATAACCAGATGTAAAGAAAGCAAACACTTAGGAAAACTTAATTTATCTAATATCATAGTATATTTGAACTCTTATATTTTATTTTGATTTTCTTTTCCTTTTATCTTTCTTTTTCTTTTATTTTATTTTTTTTAAATTTCTTGAATGATAAAAAGGTACATGACCATAATTATATATTATATTATGGAAAAAACTAAAAGAAATGATGTTAAGATATATGTTAACAGCATATTAACCTCATAGCATACTTATAGATAATACATAGACCTTAGGATATGGTTATTTATTGTTAGCACAGATCATGAACTATTTGTATAAATAAGATAGCAATATATTAGAAACTTCTTATCAAGTTCTTTTGTAATCATCACAAGATTCTTATCTTGTAAGACTACTTAGTGTGCTATTGACTGTCTTGGTTAGTGGTTGCTACAGCATCTGATGTTCATTAGCAAAGTCTATAGAAAGAGATACATTAGGATAGCATAGTAAATTTCAGAGTAGAGGAGAATTGTTGGGAGAGCAAATTTAGTAGGTATTAAAAGAGATATATCTGCTGATGCAGAGACAAGGTTTGATATTAAAGTGTACAAGTCTTAGAGTTGATTTACAAGACTAGCAAGAATATTATTAGTTGAAATTTCCAAGATATGCTGGCACTTAGCTACTTCTTGTAAATATCATTACAGAAGGTCCAGAGCTTCATCTATACTGACAAAGTTCCAGAATTGTTCTAGAGCTAATATAAAATGGAAAACAAGAAAATATGAGAGAGGTCAAGATATAAGAGTAGATGATCTAAGACTTCAAGGATGTTTCAAAGTTCCAAAGGAAATGGAAATCCTATTCTGCTATTAGAGAAACTGGGTAAAAGAGCAAAGTACTCCAAGAAATCTTAAGTTTATTGTTTAAGAAATACCAACTTTACACTTATCTCTAGAAAATTCCAAGAAAATAAGATGAGGATTTCTAAATAATACTTAAGTAATTAAAAACAGTTTAGAATGGAGAGACCAAATTGAAAAAGAGTCAGAGTACTTAGTAAATACTTCTGGAGCATGGAAAAGTAAATGAGTGGACAAGTATGAATGACAATAGCAAACTATATGTCATGGTATGCTTGAACTCTTATATTCTTTAAAAAAATTTCTTTTCTTTTTATTTATTTTCTTTGATTTGATTTTTCTTTTTCTTTTATTTTATTTTTCTTTTATTTCTTGGACAATGAAGAGATATGTGACCACAGTCACATGACATGTCATATAACATAATGTCATAGGCCTAGAATCTGAGACAAAAGACTAAAAGAATAACATCAAAGTACATATTGTGCACTCATAGCAGATATATGAATAGGATAGGATTATTTACCATTAGCACAAACTATGTATTACTAGTATATATAGTATAGGAATACATTGGAAACTCCTTGTCAAATTTTCTTGTAATCCTTATAAGATTCTCACCTTGTAAAACTACTTAGTATACTATTGATTATTTTGATTAGTGGTTGCTACAACACTATAGAAGACTACAAAACATTATTAAAAAAGTAGAAGAATATAGAAAAAAGAAGTTAGATAATATATCCAAATGGTTAGAAATATTTATATGTAGTTTAAAGAGATTTAGAACATGAGAAAGCAGATCAGCAGATGAGTGTAGATACTAGAAAGGGTCATCAAACACAAATTAACTGGAAAATATAGAAGTAAAAAGTCTTGAAAGAACAAATCCCCTTACAGTTTACACAAGAAAACTTAATAAAGTTTCTAATATAAAGTGTTTACCTTATATATACTAGCTAGTGGTCTGTGTGAGACTAATACTAACATATTCTAAAAATCATATATTATTCATAAGATCAACATGTAATAAATATATTGTATAACATCATTGTTCTGGAACTTTCTATATTCTTCTATGTGATATGTGATTATATGATTGTGATTGTGACATATGTGACCAACTTCTAACAGCCATCACTCCTTATTATGATGTATGATAGTTGTAATAGTTATATGATATCATACTATATTCTTAATCTGAAGTTTGAAAAATAAAAATAAAAATAAAAATAAAAATAAAATAAACCAAGTCCATTATCTTGAACTCTGACAATAACCTCAAAATAATTATACCAAGTGGTTGAAAACCTAAACAGAATAATCTAGAATGTTGACTGGATTATAAAAACTCATTGGATGATAGTTAAAGAGAGAAGATTGTAATTATCTTAGAAATAAATCTAAAAAAGTTCTAATAGTAAGGTAGAAATATTGACTTAGTAAACTCCATAAGGTTAGTGGTAATATTTAAAACTTGTAGATAGAGAGAAAAAAAGGCCATAAGCCTTGGTAATGTTTGAAACTTGAGTTTTGACAAAGTAGCAGATTTCTTTATACTAACTTCATATTGTTTTCTCTGTCACAAACTTCATTCAGCTTGTATCTCCACAACCAGTAGACTAATTTTCACAAACTAAATTGTACTAGAAAGTCTCAAGTAATAGCTATTTGTACATATATAGAATGTACAAAATTAACAACAAACAACTGAGATATCAGGCCATTAGTAACTGTAAAAGTTTCATTAGCTAATATTTCATGAATGACTGGATGGATCCACACTATTGAACTTGCATTGGAATGTGCTCATCAAACTGTTTCTGATGATATATAATATATCCCAAAGCAATAAGTATTCATAGAGATACAAGCATATTAATGTAGTGATATAATCAGTCATCTTCTAAAATTAGCCTGACATCTACTATGACAGATGACAGCCCCCATCAGGTACAAGTTTTAATCATGTGATGGAAACAGCTTGTGTACAGACTATCACTCTTTTGTTTTATGTCTAAAGATTAGATCTTAGACTTAACAATATCAATCTTCATTAGTTTTTATTAATATTCATCTTTTCATCATTGATATTTATATCGATCTTAATCATCATTGTCATTATTATTGAACTTTTGAATTACTCCTAAACCTCTGAGAGCATACTCAAGATTCAGATATCACAAACAAGTAAGTAGTTTATTTTTATGATATCCTCAAGAATACCTTACTTATTTCTTATATTCATTAGGTATATATAGCTGTAAATACAGTCTTGTATTCTTAGAATCACAACACAAGTACTCTTACAAATGGAAATAAAAATAGAGTGAGAGTAGTTACTAGTCTATCAAAAGTTAATCTAGGTAATAACTAACCTTAGAGTATAACTAAGCTACTTATAGAGTGAATCATAGCTAGTATTCTCTAACACTATCTAGAAACTGTTACAAAGCACTTCACTTAGTAAGCACATAGTTCTAATTAGATAGTCAATAGAAAAATTTATATAGTTAGGTTCACTTTAGTACAATATAACTTGCTGTTCTTTGTTACTCCCTTTCAGCTTTCTATAGAAGTATACACCACAGGTAAGTAGTTGCCAGTTGTCCACACTATACCATACTACTGTGCACTCTATTTCTTCTAACAGATTATAAGCTCTAGTTACCTTGATCTCTAGTTAGCACCCTCTTAGGCTGCTTCCTATTAATGAGAAGAACTTGACCAACTCTACTAATGGGCTGATACCTTGTCACTTCTAGGCCTGTTATAGGTTGAGCTAATTCTGAATCACTCCATGCCTACAAAATCTCTTTATATCTTATATGTGTTGATAGCTCATCACTGGTTAGATTGAAAATTTGCATTCTAGCTGGCTGCATTTGCTCCCTAATCTATACTGATTATATTTATTGACAGTAATGGCCAACTTTGTTACTACTCTCCCCAAACTTACTAGCCCTACTGACTATCCTTTCTGGAAAATTCATGTTAAATCAACTCTTGCTCTCATTACCTATTCTGAAGCTATCTTTACTGCTCATGACATGCTGAATGCTTTGGCACTTCCTCAGACTACTAATATAGATGAGATAGCCAAGAGAGACTTTCTGGGCTCTCAAGCCCTAGCTATTCTTAACTCCACCTTACTAGATAACTTATTAATGCATGGATAGCCTAATGCTAAGGCCTTTTAAGCTCATCTTCAGACTCTCATAGGAACACCTAGTTCAACTTCAATTTTTACTAATTACCAGAGAACAATCATATTTCATCTCCAGTGACTAGGACCCTGCTTTCTAAATTTCTAAACTTGATTCCTTTTATATGAGACTCTATGAGAACAACTGTGATATTCTCTCTAAGCAATGACTTTTTTATCTACAATCTCTTACTTATGGGACTCTATTTCTACCTTTATTCTTTCCTCCCATATATCTACCTCTAATCTTACCTGGAATGTTGTATATTTTGCTATTCAGGTAGAATTCTCTAAGCAGACTAATACTATTAATATCACTTACCATTCTGGCATTTCACATGAAGATAAACCTCCTTAGTGGAAAAAGAACTCCCAGCAGCAATAACAGTTGCAAAGTGAGGGTTCTTTTGAGCAACAAAAAAGAAAAAAGAAAAAAGACCAAGATAAAAAAGATAGCAATGCTCACCAAGCAGATGAAATAAGAGACCAGAATGATGACAGCAACAATATCTACCAGGTAGACAGTACCATTGCCTTTACAAGCATGGCTACTATCTCTTCATCAATTCACCTTCTCCCTTCTAAGCCTTCAGTCATAGTCCCTTGACTTACTAATTGCCTTTCTACAGCACATACTCCTCAAAGTAGCCTTATTCAAGGACCTCAGGTACAAGCAAAAGTGCAAGCACTGAAATTCTATAAAAGGTACTTGGAGAAGAAGTTCTCTAACCCATCTACTAAGGCCTTAACCTCTAAAATCAGAGAACTGCCTACTAAAAACCCTCCTCTTATGGAGGTTGATCCACTTACAGTAACTATTCCCAAAAGGTGAGCAGATGATGATGATTATGTGATTTTCCTAGAAAGTAATGATGAGTATGAATTAGATAGTTGAACTTGTAATAACCAATTATATATATCTTTTCTCTTCCAAGTTGATGATTCACTGAATTCCTTGACTCAGTCCATTTAATCCTGCACCAATATAGCTATTGTAATAGAGGACTCTATAGAGTCAAGTAGAGTTAATTATACATGTATAGCTTCAAGTCAAAATAGATTTGTTCTGCCTGACTTGCCTATTACTGTGAATTTCTCTAAATGTAAAAAAATACTATGCTCTTTGTGTAAGAGTAAAAAAGAACCTCATGGTAACTTTTATGAAGATGAATGGTTCTTGGACTCTGGTACCTCTACTCACTTTACCCCATTTGAATCTGACTTTATCAGTATGACTCTGGGTAATTATAGCTGAGTTGAGACTACAAACTCAAAAGCACCACTATTTATGATTGTTTTTGGCACTGTTCTGATTGAACATAAAATCTTTAATCCTGAGAAAAGGGCTATCAAGGTTGCTATGTCAAAACTATGGCTAGTATATTGTGTCTTTGGTATGCAAATACACCTTCTCTCTACTGGACAGATTCTTCAGTCTGGATTGAGAGTAAAAGGCAACAAAAGTGGTTCCACTTTTTGTAATAAGTCTGATGATGCTATTCTATTGGCTACCCCAATCTCTGAGGCAACATCTAGATTGTAAGAACTTGTATTCACAAGCATGATATTTTCAATTCTGTGAGTCTTGTAAAAGATATCTAAACTTTGAGACTTTGTATTATCATTTTGGACATGCCTCTGATAAGATCATATATCATGTCCTTGATAATGTTGGAGATGCAAAGAAGATCTATTTTCCAATATAGAAATGTGTCTGCCATAGTTGCACTCTTGGAAAGATGCATCAATACAATTTCTCTAAAAACCCTACTTGCTCTAGTGAGCCTCTAGAATTGATTCACTCAAATCTCCTTGAGCTTCCTATCCTGTTATATTCAAAGTACAAGTGGATAATTACATTCCTTGACAACCATTTCTCTTTTTGCAATATTGCTTTTCTGCACAAAAAATCTGAGGCTGCAAATGCAATTAAGTCTATTTTCTGGATGTGGTTAAATACTACTTCCTATCCTGTGAAGACATTGCACACTGATAATGGGAAAGAATATATAACATCAGAATTACAATTCTTTCCAAGAGAGCAAGAGATTATTCATGAGACAAGTACTCCATATGTACACCAACAAAATGATCATACTGAACAATTGAACTGCACTTTGCTTAAAAAGACATAGTCAATACAACTTGAAGCATGTCTATCAGATTCCTAGTGGGAGTTCATAATAGCAACTATAGCTCATATATACAATTACATACCTGTTAGACATCTCAAGTGGGGAACACCTCAGGAGATCTTCTTGGGAAATAAACCCAAAACATTGCACTCCCATGTCTTTGGCTATGGAGCTTATGTATTCCTCTCTATTAAAATCTGTGCCAACAAACTTGTACTACACTCTGAATTGATGATATTTATTGGGTACAAGGACAATGGATACTACTTTATGTGTTATAATGCATGTGAGGACTAACATTTTTCTTTTATTTATTTTTCTTGATTTTATATTTCTTTTCTTTTGAATTTCTTTTTCTTTTTATTGACAATAAAGAGGCATGTGACTGCAGTCACATGACTTGTCACATGATGTGAGGTCATAGGCCTAGAGCAGGCTGGAGTGGACTAGATAGATGATGTTAAGAAGCATGTTAACTGCATAGCTACCTCATGAACAATACATGGACATTAGGGTAGGAGTAATTATTTGTAGCATAGACCATGTGTAACTTATATAAATAAGGTAGCAATCTAGCAGAGACTCCTTGTTGAGTTCTCTTGTGATTCCTACATTGATAGCCTACTGAGAACTTTGCTGCCTTGTATGATTATTGGTCTTTGTGACTAGTGGTTGTCACAACATTATGCACTATACACAAGGAAATACCATTTTCTGCTCCACATATACTATCTTTGATAAGGAACTTTTTCCTAAATATACTAATTTCTATACAAGAGAGTACAAATTATATAATAAGTTATTAGATAAAACAAGTCTAGAGACAAAGTTATTAGTGTCTAACTTTTCTGGAAAAGATAGACCTGCTCTAGTACCCATTCCACACACACCCATTCCTCCCATCCAAAACAATTCTCTCACTTATTCTCCTTCACCTTCTCTCTCTTATAAGTATATTTTCCTTCCACTTACTTCAAGGCCTAAAAAACCCATAGTAGAGATTGAAGAGATAAATAATGTTGACTCTGATATTGAGATACGACCACTCAATCCTCAATGACCTTTTCAATCTGATCTGCAAACATTACAAGAATATCCTGAATTGAGGAGATCTAAGTGTCAAACTTAGATACCCTTCAGACCAATATCCTGCAGAATTCCTTATGGCAGCTAAGAGAGAGGTTCCCCAACCCTAATATAGCTTGTGATAGGTATAAAAATACTCATCAAGAATTACAAAAAATCTATCAGAATACATAATGTTTCTCTAATAATCTACTGCCCAAGACAGTGAGGATAAATAGAGTTGATTATCCATACAACTCATCTGACAATATTATTGAGATAAATGAGATCCTATATAATATCCAATGGAAAGACAAATGTCTAATTATTGTTGATAATGATGAAAGTAAAATAGATACCCTATCTTCTATAGATGAATTAGCTGAGCCAGCTATCACTAGCTACTTAGCATGCCTTGCAAGAGAAGAGAGAGTAAAGCAAATTTACTTTCTCTCAACACAATGTGCAACAGAGTTCTGCCCAATTTCTAAAAGCCTTAGAGATACCACTAGATTACTAGCTAATATATAAAAGAAGTAGCTTGAATCTTGTCTTGAAGAGCTGAAATCACTTAAGGACAGAAATGTTTATGAAGTTGTAAACCTTTCTAAGAGAAGAAAAGTGATCAAGAATCACTAGATATTTAACATTAAGTCTGATAGTTCTTAACTTGTTGTAAAAGGATTTTCTCAGGTCAAGGGAGTTGACTTTGATGAATTATTCTCTCCAGTTGTTCACTATGAGACAGCATGCTTATTTCTAGCTGTTGCTGCTCTTGAAGATTGGAATATCCATAGTGTTAATATAAAAACTGCCTATCTTTATAGTGATTTGGATGAGAAAATCTATATAGAGTAGTCTAAAGATTTTATGCTATCTGATAAAGAAAAGAAAGTCTTGTGACTCCACAAAGCATTGTATAGTCTTAAGCAAGCTAGTTTATCTTGGTGGCAGACTATAACTAAGTCAATATTAACCCTAGGATTTAAACAATACAAATCTAATGCTAGTGTGTATTACTTCATTAACAAAAAGATCAAAGAGCTTGTTATAGTAATTGTCTATATCAGTGATGTTTGCTTTATAGTTCAAAAGATTTCCTGCTCCTCTTAGTGTTATGATCTAAAGTCCTTAGAGTCAGACAATAGAACAACTCTTGTATTGAATAATACAAGAGAACTCAATAGAGTTCCTAGTACAAAGTAGTCTACCTTATATACTACTACTCATGGTCTGTGCTCACTGCTGTGCACCCTACCCTAAATGACCATGTGTATGACATGAGGTCAACATGTGTTGTCCATGTTG
>Ga0157359_1000721_pt1 | contig 12478 bp, 12 predicted proteins | sample AttcapACBM3_FD_111482 | JGI IMG/M metagenome (GOLD analysis project Ga0157359, IMG submission 111482) | Fungus gardens microbial communities from leaf cutter ant in Botucatu, State of São Paulo, Brazil - Atta capiguara ACBM3 | ecosystem: Host-associated > Fungi > Mycelium > Unclassified ...
ATCATTTGCTGCTTGCATAACATATGGGGCTTCAATAATCCATTTTCCACCACCTGAAGGAACAAAGAATCCAAGTACGGCAGAGTAGACTCCCATCACAATGGCAAAGGTTTCTTTTGATGCGATAGAAACGAAAAACTCAGCAACATAGTGTGAAAGTGATAAGTCCTGACTGTTTAAAGCTTGCGTCATAATAAAAGCAATACTTCCGTAAAGTGGAAACTGAATTAATATTCCTGATACGGCTGGAACTGCTTTTGAAACAGCATTTAAAAAGTTTCGTGGTGTTCCATGCAACGCTAAACCTAGCATTAAAAATACAAAGTTGTATGTGTTTAAGCTTGAAATGGCAATGATTGGATTACTTTTTGAAAATTCAAAAAACATCCAGATTAAACCTAAAGCAACCACAATAATCGTTAAAATCGGTGAGTTTTCTAACCAGTCACCTGGACGTGTCGATTTTTCTTCATGGAGTTTTTCTTCTTCAAACTGCACGTTAAAACTATCAATCGTTTTAACATTATTACCTTTTGGAGCTGAAAAATATGCAATGGCGATTGAAACAAACACCAAAATAATAGTCATCGTAACTGATTGCCAAAGGAATATCGTTTCGGTAAATGGAATAACACCTGTTAAGTTATAAATAGATTCAGGCAAACTACTTTTATTTGCTTGAAGTTGGGCTGCTGAAGAACTGATTCCAAGTGCCCAAGTTGCACCCATACCAATGATTGCTGCCGCAGCCGCTGCGCGGTAATCCATATTTAGCTCTTTACGTTTTGCTAAAGCAATCACTAAAAGCGCTGTAAGAATGGTACTAACTGCCCAATTGACCAGTGAAATTAATAAGCTGACGGTTGCTACCAAAACAATAGCACCACGACCAGAACTTGGAATACGTGCCATTTTTTGAATTAAAAATTTTACGGGCTTAGATACAGAAACGACATAACCCACAATAATGAGCATGGTCATTTGCAGGGTAAATGGAATAAGACTCCAGAAACCATTACCGAATGAAGTTGCTACATCTTTAATTGGAGCACCAATACCTAAAGCGGCAACAGAGACTATAATGACGCCAAGTAATGCAAAAATATATGAATCAGGAAACCATTTTTCAGACCAGTTACTAATTCGAAGGGCAAATCTTTCAAAAATTCCTTGCTGTTTTTCCATAGCTCAAAAATCCTTCTCGTTCTTATTTATAAACAGCACATCCGGTGCTTAAAAGGTTAAGACTCAAACTCACTTGCTAGCTTGAGCCTTGTACAGCTAATTAAATCTTAGAATTTACGCGACTAAGGTTTTATAAAACTCGACACCTGTAGCAGCTTGAATCTGTTCAAGCGTGACATCTTTAGCAAGTTCAATCAGTTCTACGCCTTGAGGTGTAATATCCATTACGCCTAAGTCAGTAATGACTCGGTGAACGACACCTTTACCTGTTAAAGGTAGGCTACAGTTTTTCACGATCTTTGGTGTACCGTCTTTTGCACAATGTTCCATAAGTACTACAACTTTTTGGACACCAACAACCAAGTCCATTGCACCGCCCATTCCTTTAACTTTTTTGCCAGGAATCATCCAGTTGGCTAAGTCACCATTTTCAGAAACTTCCATTGCACCTAAAATCGCAATGTTGACATGACCACCACGGATCATGGCAAAAGATTCTGAGCTTGAGAAAAAAGCAGCACCAGGACGAGCAGTAACAGTTTGTTTACCAGCGTTAATTAAATCGGCATCAACAGTTTCTTCAGTTGGGAACTCACCAATACCTAATAGGCCATTTTCAGACTGAAGCCAAACATTAATGTTTTCAGGAATATAGTTTGCAACTAGGGTAGGTAGTCCAATACCTAAATTGACATAAAAACCGTCTTCAAGTTCTTTTGCAGCACGTTGTGCCATTTCATTGCGTGACCAAGCCATTTTATACTGCCTCCGTGCTTAAAGTTTTATGCTCAATACGTTTTTCAGGTGAAGCATTAAGTACAATGCGGTTTACATAGATACCCGCTAAATGGATCTCATCTGGATCCAGTTCACCAATTTCAACAACCTGTTCAACTTCTGCGATAGTAATTTTTCCAGCCATTGCACATTCAGGGTTAAAATTTTGAGCAGTTTTACGGAATACCAAATTACCCGCTTTATCTGCTTTATAAGCTTTAACAAGTGCCACATCTGCTGTTAAAGATTCTTCTAAAATATAATTTTTGCCATTAAAGGTACGTTCTTCTTTACCTTCCGCAATGAGGGTACCCACGCCAGTTTGAGTATAAAATGCAGGAATCCCGGCACCGCCAGCACGTAACTTTTCAGCTAAAGTACCTTGAGGAGTAAGCTCGACATCGAGTTCACCATTTAAATATTGGCGTTCAAACTCTTTGTTTTCTCCAACATACGAAGAAATCATTTTTTTGATTTGTTTAGTTTGAAGCAAAATACCTAAACCAAAATCATCTATACCCGCATTATTCGAAATACAAGTCAGACCAGTTACACCACTTTGTTTAACTGCAACAATCAATTTTTCAGGAATTCCACATAAACCAAAACCGCCTACAGCGAGTGTTTGATTATCTGCAATAACATCTTTCAGTGCTGCCTCTGCATTGGCATAAACTTTATTCATTCTGTTGTCTTCCTATATCCCTTAGTAGTTTAGTTTTAGCATCACATTTTGCGTTATAGAAGTTAATTTTTTTAAAGGATTAATAAGTATAATCAATGAATGGTAGCAAATTCGCAACAAAAGATAAGAAAGATAAAAGCAAATTATCTTAAAAATAATCATTTAATTTATTGAAATTTATAACTATTAATAAATTTTCCTTAAACGCCCGGGTAACTCATCCTAAAATACAGTCTTTAATTTTTTAAAATTTATATTGGACCAATGCCTCAATAAATTGAGTAGAAATATTTGAAATTTCAAAATTCTTTTTATAAACAATTCCCACTGTCTTATGAATAGCCTCATCCTTTAATTCAATGAGTACGTTATGTTCTTTATCGATGTGTTTGGCAAAATGCCTTGGTATAGCACTCACACCAATTCCATAAGCAACAAAACTTGAAAGTGATGAAATTTGATGGCATTCAACTTTTAAATCGAGCGTTATATTATTTCGCAAACAATTTTGCTCAACTAAATATCGAACAATGGAAGGTTTTTGCAAAGTTACAAATGGGTTTGAACAAAGCTCATGCCATGTAATAGCGGATGATTGAGCAAGGGGATGAGTCTTTGGTAATAGCGCCAAGAAATCTTCTTCAAATAGAGGCTTAAATTCTAAGCCTTCGGTGAGATCGGGTTCAAAGCAAATGCCAAGCTCGAAAATACCATCTTGAACTTTTTCTATAATGGTCTCATTTGGAATATCGTGAATTGAAAAGTTGAGATTGGGATGAAGTGCTAAAAATTGATGAATGACCTCAGGTAGAATTGCATGAGTCACAAAAGGCATTGAAGCAATACTTAAAGTTCCCCGATTAAGCTTAAAGCGTTGTTTGACATCATTTTCCATTTCATCCCAATTGGCGAGCAATTTTTTAGCATAGGGAATGAGGGATTTGCCTTCTTGGGTAAGCTCAACACGGCGTGTATTACGGTTAAACAGTTTACCGCCTAATTCTTCTTCTAAGCTTTTAATGGTGAGGCTTAAAGCAGATTGACTGAGATGTAGCTCTAAAGAAGCATTGGCATAGTTGAGTGTACGCGCAAGTGCTAAAAAAGCTTTTAGTTGTTTAAGCGTCATTTCATTCCTTTAGATTACTCAACTCACCTAGAAGGGTAATTTATACGAAAATTTGCCTAATATGATGTTTTTTGACAAAAAAATTAAGAAAAAGAATAATCAAATTCTTACTTAATATAGAACAAGCAATAGGTATTAAAAATACTGGTTACTTTAGTAAGTTGTCCCAACAAAATTCATCTCTATTATTCGCAAAATATATGAACATGCCGATTATATGAAAAAATAAATAACCCATCCAAATTTTTTGAGGAGCAACTTTCAAACCTTCTAATAATATAGTTATAGAATAAATAGTGATCATAAACGTGAAAAATATAATATAGGTCGTACTTACTATAAATTTATGTCTTGGTGCTAATTGAGCAATTTTATATCCAATCAAAATTTGCATCCCCCAATTTATAATGAGTGTAACTATAGTCAAAATTAATTTCGGTGTATTTAAGCTCTCTAAGGAAGTTTGTTCGATGATAAAAATAGTTTGCCACAGTACAAACATACCAAGAGGATACAAAACAAATTTAAGCCACATAGTTTTTCATTTTCTTATAAACATTTGTGTGAGCATTCTATTGAATTATAAAAATAAAATAAATACTGCTTTGAAGAAAATATATCTATATATCAAGTCTCCCTTATTTCAATTAAAATATTCATGAATTTTAAATTCTTTAGAACTCAATTTTAAAGATAAATGAAATTGTGCAAAGGTAAAATTGATGAATAAAAATGTTCTTGGCTTAGTGTTGTTACCATTTATATTGAGTGGTTGTGTCAAAAAAGCAGAAGAAAAAACTACAGAAAAAGTAGAAAAAACACCAACTACAAAGGTGAAAGAACTGCCTCAAAAAGAAGAGAATGTTATTCCTGCCATGATAGCGCGCAATTTTGTTGTAAAGTTTGAACAGCCCAAAATTTGTGGGCCTAATCCAGATGTTGAGGGGATTGTATGTACTTCTAAAGAAGCTATTGCACTTAAAAGTAATATTAATTGGATTGATCAAATAATTGATAAAGAAATCCGTAAGGATTATGCAGATGCTCTTACCCCTCCATCAGAAAAGCAAAAGCAATTAAATCAAACCCAAGCTGAAGGTCTTAATAACTGGTCAGAGAGTGTAGTTTACCGCTTTAATGGGCAGTTTGGTCAATATGTGCAACTTTCAAAAGTTAGCTCGGAATATTCTGGCGGAGCACATGGCATATCCACTTTTGAAGATTATGTTTTTGACTTAAAAAGTAAAAAACGGATTGGATTAAAAGATATTGTAGTTACTGGAAAAATGAATGCACTTAAAGAAGAATTATGGAAACAATACGAATATTGGTGTCAAGAAAAAGATATGGAACCCTATATTAGTAAAGAAGACTTTAAAGTAAGTGAAAACTTTTATATTAACCAATCAGGCGGGATTACATTTGATTTTCAGCTTTATGAGTTAGCTCCATATGTCTTAGGTCCTGTGAGTTTAGAGTTACATGATACAGACCAACTGATAAAACCTGAGTTTTTACCACCAAGGCCTGCTTTAAAAACTGAAGTGTAAAGATTCATAATAGATTGTAAATTGATTAAACCACCTTCGGGTGGTTTACCTGAGTCTATAAATCAAACCTAACTATTTTTTATTTATCTATCTAAAGTTAATTTTATCGACTTTATCAAGCGACATTTTGTGACGCTTATCATATAGTTTTTATTGAAAATAATTATAATAAAGTGCAAATTATATTAGCAAATAATATTTAAGTTATTAAACGATAAATTTTTTGCATTCTAATATTAAATATCTGGATAAATTATGAGTTTGATGACAACAGTAGAAAATATTACAGAATTACTAGCTATTCAAAATCCAGCAGATGGTCAGGTTGTTTATGTTAAATCTTATCATTTAGGGTTGGGGAAAGGTGGCGGTCAATTTGAGTTTAACAGTACTAAAATAAATCAGAATGATGAAATTATAAATTTTAATGGCTGGATCAGAATAAATATTCAAGCTGTAACACCTGAGATGGCAGGAGCAAGAGGAGATGGGATTACAAATGATTCTGAAAAAATACAAAAAATGATCGAATTTATTTTTAAAAATAAATTTTCTATGTATTGTGAATCCACATCTTATGGAATCTCTCAAACTTTAATTATTCCAAGAAATAATGATCAAAGTTTTGTAAATGATAGATTTGTAGAGTTAGACTTCAAAAGATCTGATTTTGTTATGCTAGCAAATACAACATTATTTACTTCCGGTTATTATAATTTAGACAATCTTTTAATTTCTAGTTTTGGTCAACCATTTGAATCGCAAAATACCTATTTTACGCTACTTCAGAACTTTACTATATCCTCTAAAGTAGGGTATTTAACAAAGACTGCGCTGACTCTGCAAGATTGGCATCAAGGTTGCGAAGTTAAAAACATAAGCTCTCATGTATGCCAAACTATTTTAGAGTCGCGACAATCTTTTTATTGTAAATTTAAAAATATTAATGGTTCATATTCTGGTGGTTTAGTAGGAGAAAAGACTGGTAATAGATTTGTTTTTACAGGAGATCACAATCTATGCTCTTTTGAACAGTTAGTTGCAGTGAATTCTATAAATGCTTACACATTTGATGGGCCAGTAACAGCTTGCTATTTCAATGAAAATTCAATCGAGGGTGTAGAAAATGGGTTAATCTTTAATTCAACTGTTTTTGATATTATGATCTCGAACAACTATATAGAAGGAATTACAGGAAGTGTTGTTAAATTTAATAGTTATGTCCATAGTTCAAGATTTTCAAATAACTATATTAACTTTGTGAATCATCCGGAAGCATATTTTATTGAACATATTCCTTTACCCGCTAATAATATTTATATAGAAAGCTCTAATCATTTTATTAATTTAGATAGTGATAAGCAGATTTTTAAAAACTTCTCAGATGTGACATATAGTAATGGTATTGTATTTGAAAGATATAAGACTAATAGTAATGATTATAGAGATTTACTTGTAGACAATATGTTTTTTAGTAAAAATATGACAATAAAAAAGGATTACCAGTTCACAGGCTGTTTAGGTAAGTCAACTAATGTTTATGTGAGTGGAAACTATGCAGGACGTTTTTCAAAAGGGATGGATGGGTTAAATGGGGCTAAATGGGTTAATACTTTTGGCACAGATTTGAAAATTGAAACAGCTATTTTAAATTCTCAAACACAGCGTATTTACGTAAATCTTGCAATTGATAATGGGAATACAGTTACATTTATTGCGGGTGAGTTTATTGGGGGATGGTCACACTCAAATTTTTATAAATTTACTGATACTGGTTTAATAAAATCAAATGATCTAAATCTTACTGTTGGTGAGGAAAATTTTGTTCAGATTAACGGAAAAATGTTAGATCAAATAACTCAAGTTGTTGGTGAAGTAAGATTAATTTAAATATTTAATAATTAGAGCCTATCAATTGATAGGTTCTCCTCTTTAAAGATTTTTATAAAAATATATTATTATATTGCAGGATAATGTTGGGTTTTAGAAGAGGATCTTCAGTTGATGCTAATTATCGTTTTTCATTTGGCTACACTTACCAATGGTAGGAATAATAAATCTGTGAAGTAAATTAAAAATATGATTTATCTTACAACAATTAAAACTTATAGTTCGCTAGTATATTGGTCATACTTTAGACTTGGTTTAAGAATTAAGCCTACTGAAGCACAGACTGTAAGAACAAGGCCTAACTGTTGTATTAAACCAGCAAGTCCGAGCATACAACCCAACAGTAAATAATACGTTAAGCCGAATAACGCACCAGCTTTGCCTGCTTGTTCTCGATAATGACGTAGTGCCTGACTAAGTATGTTTGGAATGGCAATACCGTATGCAAGAACAACCCCAGTCATAGGAATTAAGATCCATACTGTTGTTTGTAATATCCAGGCAATCAAGCTAGATAAAAATGCGAGTTGACACGCATGTCTTACCAATATTTCTGGTTTAATATTTAAGGCAAGTAGTTTTCGATTTAGTAAACTGCCTATAAGAGATGAAATTGCTAGTAATAATCCTGTCCATCCAAATGTTTCCGAACTCCATCCAAGTTGATCGAAAAGAAATGGAGCAAGGCTATAATAACTAAAAATCATTGTATTAAGCAGGGCAACTAATAGGGCATTTTGCCAAAGTGAATTATCATGAAACATACGGATAGCAAGTGGCCGTATCCGAATATTGGTTATAGGAAAAGACCGAGTTTCAGGTAGAAAAGTAGCACTTAGTATTAACAATAATAACGCGAGTAAAAATAAGGCAATAAATACACCTATATAACTCCAATGGCTTACTAACCATCCTCCACTTATTAGACCAAAAACAGGGCTTACAGCTAAAGCTGCCCCCATAATTGAAAATACACTCGCTAGTTTTGCTGATTCATAACTGTCACGAAGCATGGTTTGCACTACGACAGATCCAGCAGCAGCACCAAAAGCTGAAATCATACGGGCGAGTAATAAAAATTTGAAATTTATTGTTGTGATTGCTAAGAGTGTTCCAATTCCATAACAGATCAGTCCTAATATCATTGCAGGGCGACGACCAATTTGGTCACTCAGCCATCCCCATAATGCTACACCTACTGCAAAAGCGATGAAATAAACAGAAAGTGTCTGGGCGGCTTGTTTATGACTAACTGCAAATGATAGAGAGATGTAAGGTAGTGCAGGGCTGTATATGGTTTCAACCAACTGTGGAAACATAATAAGAAGTGTTAAAAGCCATAATGGTGGACGATGCATGGCATTCATAAAATGTCTTAATAAATGAATATTAAAGATTATTATTCTTGAAAGAGAAAAGTCTGATTATCATAATAAAGACTAAATATATTAATTATTGGACAAATCGTGAAAATTGCGTCGGACACTCTTTTTGACCCAGATATTTTTACAGATCCAGTAATAGGTATTGCATCCGATATAGGAGCACATGATTCAGGTCGACATAGTCATCTTCGTCATCAGTTACTTTTTTCAGCTGCTGGTAGTATCACAATAGAAATAGATCAAAAGATTTATTTGCTTCCACCCCGCCGTGCAGCTTGGATTCCAGCAGGTACAATTCATCGCGCAATCATGCGTGATGTGATGGCTTATCGTTCACTGTATTTTTTACCAACATCAGATTTATCTCAGTTACCAATGCAGATTGTTGAAGTCAATCCCTTATTTTTTGAAGTAATAGAAAGAATGGCATTTTGGCCATGGCGAATGCAGGCTGAACAGCAAGCAAGTTTACTCACTGTTTTTTGTGAAGAGATATATGCTGCACGAAGTGAAAATTGGCAATTAATGTACCCATCAGATGCTCGTCTGGAATTATGGCTAAAGCGTGTACGCTTGGGAGAACTACCTCCACGATTAGGACAACTCGCCCAATTAGTAGGTGCTTGTGAGCGTACTATTAGCCGAATATTCATCCGTGATACCGGAATGAATTATCAAAACTGGAGACAGCAGTGGAGATTATTAAGAGCAATGGAAATGCTAGCTGAAGGAATACAAATAAGTGAGGTAGCACAACAACTGGAATTTATCAGTGATAGTGCATTCATCGTCTTTTTCCGTCAGCATACAGGTACTACTCCAATTCGTTATCTACGAAATATTTTCGATAAAAATTCGTATAAATAAAAATTTTCTCTATCTGTAATATTAGAGTCAATTTAAAAACCCAGTAGGAAAATTATTATCTTTAATTACTTGAAGTTAATCATACTTCTTCACAAAATTTGATGTCATTAAAATTTTATTAGAAACAGCAAAGTATTCAAAAAGGTTAAAGTAGGTTTGGGATTTTGATTCAATTTAATTTATTACTTTTATGTTAAAAAGCAGTTACTCACATAGTATTTCTACTAAAATCCCTATTTTTTTAATGACTATACTATGGTTTTTATGGGAAATTTAAGAATTCTAGGTGAAACACTAGAAGATGCAGAAATATTAAAAGATGTTCAATATCATATTAAAGATAAGAGATTACCTATATCACTAAAAGATGATTTGAATAGACAAATTGTTGAAGTTGAAAAATATTTTGGTAAAGATGAGTTTAAGAAACTTGAAGTTAAGAAAAATAGAATTAATATCTGGACAGGAATTCTTGCAGTTCCGATACTAATTTATTGTATTGCCTTGTTCTTAAGCCGATATATACACAATTTTGGAATCAATATTGATGTAGATATGATGAATCATATGTTATTTGATAACGTATTAAAGTATGTATGGCTTGTTATTCTTTATGCTGTAGCGTTCTTTGGATTGATTGGTTACTTCTACTTACTTAATAATCAAAGCAAACAATTAATTGAAAAGAATGTTGAGAAGCTTCTAGTTAAATGAATTTTAGAATATTTAAGCCTCGCATTGTCGAGGCTTTCAGTTAAAGTTTTAAGTATTCTCTTTGTAAGTTATATTTTATAAAAATTCTACAAAGCCTTAGCAGTAATGACTTTTAAAACTCAGAAACTGAATTATGTATGACTAGTATGATCATACTGACAATAAAAGCTTTAAATTTCTAAAGGTAAATGAGCTAGGAAAAGAAATAATGTTTAAAAATTTAATAATTTCAAGTATAAAAGAATCTATTACTTTATAAGAATGAGTTATTAAAATGTCTCCTATCAAAGTACTTTTTGTTGCTGGATTTGGACCAATTACAAGAGTTAATCAAGAAAGTAAATCACTCTATCTCGACACATTAGGCCTTCCTATAAAAGCGATGGAAGGTAATGAATCTTACATGAGTACTGAAGATGGAAAGCTTGGCGGTGTAAAACATTTTGCACTTTGGCCATTAGATCAAGCAGCAGAATCATGCTTTGGTGGAAAAGAATGGCCCAAAGAATTTACTATCCCTCAAAGCTGGATTGAGTTTGAAGTTGAAGATATTAATGAAGCTTCAGCTCATATGATTTCTAAAGGATATCATTTACTAGTAGATAATCGTTTAGAACCATGGGGACAATCAGTTACGCGCTTTTTAAGTCCAGAAGGAGTACTTACAGGATTAACAGTTACACCATGGTTGCGTACACCCAATTAATAAATTTTCTATCTTATTCATAAGCAATAGGTGGTTATACCTATCAAGAGACTATAAGCTTTAAACCTGAAGTTGGAAATAACGATGAAGCTTGGTATCGTGAAATGATCATTGTTGCAGTATAAAGTTCCGTTAATACGCAAAATAAAACTGATAAGTTTTACACTACATAAACTTTTGAGAAGCTCCTTTTGGGGAGCTTCTTATTTCAAATAAAACTCATTAGACAAGTCTTTTAATCACGAATACTGCAGTTTAGTTTTCTTCGTTAAAATCTTGATAATCTTAAAAACCTGTTTACCCAGCTTTATCTTTTGATGAACGATGGCATTGTCGAGTTGATCCCAAAGTTCGAATGGGAAAAATTCTGAATTATGATCAAACACCCATAACCATTGGTGACTATGGGTTAATGTATCATTATCAAAACGAACATCTTGAACTTTGACAATCTTAAATTGCTTATGATGTACGTCTTGAAGAATAATTTCATGGTTCTCCATTAGACATCCACAAATTAAAGACAATTTTCAATTCTACTAATATTCAGATTTTCTGGTGAGTTGATTAGGTTGGTATTCATTTACAAAAGATTTCTGGTTGTTAAAGTTTGTCATTTTCAAAACGATAATAATCTTTACTCTTAAAATACAAGGTTTTAAATAGGTCAGGTTGTAAGCGAGGTGTGTAGCTGTCAGAATGCCTAACTGACATCTATCTTCGAGTTATCGCTATGAGTTTAATAGGCTTTATGTATGCAAGTAAAACCAATAGTGAACATAGTCAAATAAAACAAGATTTAATTGATATCCTCACAGAAGCAGTCAGATTCAACTCTTATAATGATATTACGGGAGTACTTTACTATGGTAATGGGTATTTCTTGCAGTATTTAGAGGGTGAGAAAGAACAAATCGAATCACTATTCTATAAGTCTATTTTAAAAGATTCGAGGCATCAGAACTGCGAAATCATCTTTTCGGAACCATCCGAACAGCGATTATTTAAACATTGGAGCATGAAATTTGCGCCTATCAACACGAAAATAAAAGATTTCTTTTTCCATCATCATGTCGATGAGTTTAACCCGTATTTGCTTAATACTACCTCAATTCCATCTTTTATTGAACTGCTTGTAGATCAACCAAATCTTAAAGCTGATCAATATCAAATTTAATCAACGCTAGGATCTGAATTAGAGTAGTTTTCTACTTAAAAAGCCCTCTTTAGAGGGCTTTTTAAATTTAGTTGTGTTAGTTCTTTAGGCCCCTCAGCGCACTTAGACATGTAATTCATATAAAAGATTTTTCTAATATAATATTTATAAAAAATTAGAATTAACTTATTTTAAAGATATATTAACTAATCGCCTTTGTTAAATAATATCGAGATATTTATCTAATTTACTCAATAATTAATAAGTTTTATAAAACAATAGATTTTTTTAGATAATTGAATTTTACTAAGTGACTATTTTAAGTGGCTGTATTTTATTGTTATTTTAAATTTTAAATAAATTACATTGTTTTTAAATATTTTAGTGATATTTTATTTTTAAGCTCATTTACCTATTGCCATACATGGATATTGTGA
>Ga0157359_1000722_pt1 | contig 12477 bp, 9 predicted proteins | sample AttcapACBM3_FD_111482 | JGI IMG/M metagenome (GOLD analysis project Ga0157359, IMG submission 111482) | Fungus gardens microbial communities from leaf cutter ant in Botucatu, State of São Paulo, Brazil - Atta capiguara ACBM3 | ecosystem: Host-associated > Fungi > Mycelium > Unclassified ...
GTCTAGTGGTTGCTACAACATAATATACTATTATCACAAACTTTATTCAGCTTGTATCTCTACAACCAGTAGACCAATTTTCACAAACTAAGTTGCACTGTAAAGCTCCAAATAAGGGCTATCTGCACATATATGAAATGTACAAAAGCAACAACAAACAACTAAGATATCAAGTCATCAGTAACTGTAAAATCTTTATTTACTAATATCTTATAAAATACTAGACAGATTCACATGATCAAACTTATACTGGAAAGTGCTCATCAAAACTGTTTCCAACAATATATAGTATATTACATAGTGATAAGTATTTATAGAAATACAAGCATATCAATGTAGTGACATAATTAGTTATTTTCTAAAATTAGCCAACAGCTTGCACATAGACCATCACTCTTTTGTATATATACTTTTGTGTCTAAGGATTAGACCTCAGACTTAACAACATCAACTTACATCATTCTTTATTCTTTATTATTTATATTAATCTTAAACATCATTATCATCATTATTGAACTTCTGAATCACTCCTAAATCTCTGAGAGTACACCTAAGGTTTAGATATCACAAATAAGTAAGTAGTTCATTTTGTAATAACTATACTCAGAGAAAAAGAGATAAAATATCACCTCATATCAACCTCATTAATTATGATGGTACTACTTCCATGATATTAGTAGGCTTAACAATCTGCTAGCTAAGGGTCTACTTTGATCACAAACTTCTTTATAACTACTATATTACCAAAATAGCAGTAAAAACTGAGAATGCTGTTATATGTATCTCAATGTTAGTAAATACTATTTGGGACCTATTATACTACTATCTCCACCTCCTTTACCATACATATATTCTTCCTATTATTATCTATGCTAGTGCTATCTAGTAGACAGACAAATAGAAATATAGTCAAATACTAAATAAAGTCCAAAATAGAATACTCTACCTAATATGTGTAGCCTTCTATACTACCTCTACTTATATATTAGAACTAGAAGTATCTATTCCCACTCTTAGCTTATATCTGGACTTTCTTACTAGACATACTACTATTCATTTTAAAAAACTTAGTACTAACAATTCTATCCTCCAATGTCTATCTAACAACTGGTGTAATAGACAAAGCCCCTCAAATTCTTCTTCTCTCCTTACTAAACACAATTGTAGGTACAAACTAACACAACTACAAAAAACAGCTATATTTACTTTTCTACCTTATTATTCAATGCAAAACAGATCACAGCAACTTTGAAGACTACTACCAATCTACAGTTCTCTCAGAAAGTGTATCCTGCCCTTGTGAAAAGGAAATATAAACATATGAGTACATTATCTACATATGCCTCCAATATGAGAACTACTACTAAATATTCTATAATATCTCAAGCTCCATATATGTTATGATTACAAAACCTTGGAGTAAATTAAGTAAAGGAATCTTGTATTGGATTAATATAAGAAAACTTAATGGAGTTTCTAGATACAATATATCTATACACTTTGCTTATAGTCTGTACTACATTAACCTAACCTACCTTAAAGAGATATATGTTTGTCTTAAGGTCAACATGTGTAAAACATGCTATAATGATATTATTGCTTCTAGAATCTTCTATTGCATTCTATTATAATACATGATTGTGTGACTGTAGCATATGCTATTATGTTAACTCCTAACCCTAAGTTCCAAAATAGAAAATAAAAGGAAAAGAAAATAGAAATGAGAAATAAATTGAAAATAATTAGAGTCTACCATCTTTCACTCTAACATTATCTCCCTTTCAAGATTTCTTCTCCATAGAAACTAACTTCCAGTTCCTCTCTAACTTTCTTAGATACTTCTCTTCAAACTTTCTATTATCCCATCTATACAATATCTTTGCTGTAAACTTCTTTAGTAACTCTCTTCTCCTAAAGTCTCTTTCTTTTGCCATATTCAACTTCTCTTGTTGTCTTACTTCTGCATTCATCCTTCTCTCAAACTTAGCTACTACTTCTTTTGTATTTTCCAAGTCTTCTTCTCTCTTCCATGTATTATGTTCTACCATAAATTCTTTCCACTATACTAGATACTTCATAACTCCTTGTATTTTTCTTTTGTTTAAAATTTTTTCTGCTTTTCACTCTTCAACTTTCTTTACCTCCACTGGTTTTATTTCTTTTGTCTTCCATCTCTTCACTTGTTCTCTATATTATTACTATTTAACTAATATTTACAATTAGGTGAATTCTCATTAAATTAAACAGTCATAGTTTGACTATATTGGTAAATATTACTTTCTCAATGAAATATAGGCTAACATATTAATCCACTAGTTTCTTCACTGGTATTTTTTTGAACACCAAGTTCTTTGTACTCAATATCACTTCATTCTCTTTCTTTCATTCTTCAACTTCTTTTCTTTTTCTATTTGCCTATTTCTTCATCTCTTCTTGTGCCTTTCTCAAAGCTTTAACTCTCTACTATAGTTCATTATAAATAGAGAAACTTTAATTGCTAAATATACTTTATTGTTGACTGCAAATTCTGCCAATGCTAGCTATTTTGGCTAGTCTTTTGTCTATGGTCTATAAAGAACCTGAGATACTATTCCAACTCTTGATTCATTTGTTCTATTTGTTCATCTATTTATAAATAGAATGATGTCAACAGTTTAGTCTTAATCCTCAACATTTTGTTCAACTTCTGAGTTAATTCTACTGCAAACTGTGGTCCTCTATCTAATATCATACTTTTTGGCAATCCATGCAACTTTTATATGTTATTTCTAAACAATCTTGCTAATCTCTCTACTGAAGTTCCTTTTGTTGTTGCTACAAAATATGTTATCTTGAACAATCTATCACAGACAACTAGAATCACATTCTTCATAGCTGCTAATGGTAACTTGGTTATAATATCAACTGTTAAGTGTGTCTATGGGTTTTCTAGTCCTTTATTTAACTTCAACTTCTCTACTGATGCTTCTGTCCTATTTTTCATTCTCTGATATAAGTCATATCCATCCACATACTTTCTCACATTTTTTATCACTCTAGACCACCAGTAATTCCTTGTTACTGACTTAGTTATCTTCTATCTCTCTTCATGTCCAGCTACTGGTACATTATGATGCAACCAGATTATCTCCACTCTCAACTCCTCATTCTTTAGCACATATACTTTTTCTTTTCTCAATACTGAATTTTCTTCCATTACCACTTATTCCCTCACAATACTTGAACTCCCACTTTATTCATCTTCTTTATTACTCTAACTACTTCTTTGTTCTTACTCCTAGCTTTTTTTATTTTTTCTACTATATCTACTTTGGGTCTTTCTATTACTACTTCAACCTAAACTATAGATCTACTGTTTCTTAATTAAAGTCTGATTTTCATTGTCTTTTTCTATACCTATTTTCTAGTCCAGTCTCCTACTAAGTTCATCCACCTTCTCTATTTTTGCACCTGGTACATGTTTTAGAGTAAAGTCAAATATTAATAGGTAGAGAGCCTAATAGGCTTGTCTTCTATTCAAATTTTATGCCTTTATAAAGTATTCTAGGTTTTTGTAGTCTATCCAGACCTTGAACTTGAACTTGGCATCCTCTAATAGATGTCTTTAGTTTTTTAGTTTTCTTATTACTACTAATATCTTCTTGTCATAAATCTTGTAATTTATTTCTGTTTCATTTGAGAGATTTGAAGAAAAGTGTTACTGGTTTCTACCTTCCATCTTCATATTCTATAGATAATACACCACCTATCACATAGACTAATACATCTACTTTTATTCTCATTTTTTTGTCTAAATCTGGTGCTGCCAACACTAGTTTTTTTGTGAACCTCTTCTTTAATTTTTAAAACACTTTCTTTTACTTCTCCATTCAATCCTACTTCTGATTCTTTTTTACTATATTATGCAATAGTCTGGCTATTGCTACAAAGTCCTTGATAAACTGCCAATAATAGTTGGCTAGTCCCAAGAATTTCTGTATATCTTTAACTCCTTTTAAAGTTAGCTATTTTAATACCTCCTTCACTTTCTCTTCCTCTATCTTAATTTCTTCTAGCCCAATCACTACTCCTAAAAATCTTACTTCTCTAACCTTCTACTTATACTTTTCTGGTTTTACATATAGATTATTTTCTGCCAACCTCCTCACTACTTTCTCTATCACTTCATCTTGTCCTTCTTCTTCTTCTATTCTCACAATTACATTGTCAATAAGGCTTACCACTTCCTTAGTGTTGATCAAGTCTTATAAGATCCTGTCCATCATTGTTTGAAATATTACTGGAGAATTGGTTAGTCCAAAGAACATAACTATTAGTTCAAATGACCCTTTTAGGATCATGAATGCCACCTTCTACTCATCTCTCTCCTTTATTCATATATTATTATATCCTCATTTTAGATCTAACTTAGTAAATACTTTTTCATACTTATGTCCTCTACAATGTCTGAAATAAGAGACAAAGAATAATTATTTTTTAATGGTTCACTTATTTAAATATCTATAGTTCTGTACTATATGCTTCTTTTCATCTTTCTTTCCTACAAAAAACACCAGTGTCATTTGAGACAACTTCAAGGGTCTGATATACCCTTTTCTCAAATGTTCTTAGATAAACTCATGTATCTCTCTCTACTCTTTCTTTGACAATGAATACAATTTCCTCTTCTTTGGCACAAATCTCTCTTTTATCTCTATCACATGGTTCCATACTTTCTTTACTGGCATCCTCTCACTCTGTTTCTTTTCAAAAACATAGATTCACTTATGGAATTGCTTTAGTACTATTTTTTTGCTTCCTCTTCCTACTTTGCTACTTCCTCTTCTTTATCCTAGATCTCTTATTTCTTTGCCACCTTCTTTACTTTCATTGTTCTCTCTCTCTCTTTGGTTTTTTCTTTTTTTTCTTCTTCTGTTTCTTTTCTTCTTGTTTTTCTTCTTCTTGTTTCTTTTTATCTTTCTCCTTTTGTCTCTGCCATCCTGACCTCCACTGCTTTAACCTTTACTGTTTTTCACACTCCTCTAGACATCTTGTTATCTTTACCTCTCTTATCCTTTAGTCAATCTTAGGGTGATGGTAAGAAAGCCATAGTATCTCTAAGATTACATTTCATTTCTAACCTCCAATTACATTGATCTCTATCCTTTTCCTGTATTCTTGATAGTAGATATTTACTTTTACTATATGCTCAATAGATCTCTCCTTGTTGAAAGAACTGTCTACATTTCTCACATATATTGGTTTTTCTATTTTTTTCCAACTTAAACCTCTGCTTTCTTGCAAACTCTGAACTTATGACTAAACCTGTTACCCTACTGTCTAACAGTGCTTCTACCATCACTCCTTCTTATATATCAATCCTCTTCAGCTGAATCTTCTATTATCCAGACTGCAGCAAAATGTATTATTTATTACTCTACTGAGCATTACAAATCTATTATAGTTACTGAGACCTAATCAAGGACTATTAGATCTCTGTCCCCATTTAAATACTGTTTATCCTTGATTATCCTTTTTTATCCATTATTCTCAATTATTTCATATTCCAGTCTTCTTCCTTGTCCAATTCTTCTTCTATTTCTATAATTACTTGCCAAGTATCTGAAACTCCCACAGTTTTAACAATTCCTTCTTTTATTTATCTCTATCACATAAGAGTTTCTTCTCATTTTCCCTCCACTACTTTCTTGTCCTTGCAAGAGTTTCTGATCATTACTACATTTATTCTTTCTATCTCTTCTATTGGAGTAGGCCCTGCCAACATCTGCTGTTGAGAAGTCTCTTGTCTTCTTGGCCAGATTTGAGTCTGTAGCAATATTTGCTATTGTGCTTCATTTATGTTCTGTTTTGAAGCTTAAGCTTTTATTTCTCTCCTTCTTCTCAATCTTTTTTTCATCTTACCTGCTTTCTCTTTAATTTTTATCCAAATTAATTACTCACTCATACTATTGGTTGATTGTCTCAGGCTGGCATTCTAACTCCATAAGTCTTCACCAAATAGTGCTATTTATACTACATTTGAACTCTTCAATTAAAGGTCTTCCTTCATACCCACTTTCTTTTGCTGCTCTTCTGAACTCTTGCACAAACTTCTCCATTGTTTTTTCTTCCTACTCTAATCTCTTTAATTCTGCTACTTTTACTGCTTCTTTTTCTTCTTCTCCAAATTCTTTTCTTAAATCTGCTAAAAATTCTTCTACTATTTCATATTCTAAACTTCCTGTCTCCAAATCCTTTAATACATTCTCTTTCCATATATCTGCCAATTCTCTCTGCACATATAACAAGATTCACTGAATCTACTCTTCCACTATGTTTTCTCTCATTCTCATTCTTAAGAATAACTTGTATGCTGTAATAAACCCCAAAACTTTTCCTGATGTCCTATTAAATACTTGTGGCTTGCCTCTATATTGGGTCTGGGTACTGCTACTCCTGTTGCTGCTAACAGTATCTGGATCTATGTCTGTATAGTTACAAGCTACTCCTATTGCTGCCAAATAATAGTTTGGAAGTTATGTTGACTCATGATATTACTGTTGTTATTGTTGTGGAATGGGAGAAAAACAATGAGTGATAGTGATGATAATTATGTTAATAGTGAGGATGTGTAAAGTATTAGTAGGCCCTCTTCTTATTTTACCTCACACTTTTTACTAACTACTTCAACTACTGCTTTAAATGAAATGTAAACAATTTTGACATAAGAAGGTCATTTTACTCTAGACAAGATTCTAGAAACACTTGTCATTCTTCTATATATACTAGTCATAAGAGGACCAATAGTATAGAGCTGATAATTGAAAAATTAAAGAGCATGTTCATACAAGGTCATGACACATATTGAGTATTAGTAGGCTTTGATATAGATTAAATGGTTAAGCTTTCTCTGCCTGACTAGTGTACCTCTTATGTTTAGGGCCTAGCAATTCTTCTTGACTAAAGGCTGTATTGTCTTTGGTTGAGGATAATGAGAGAGTAAAGAGTTAAAAAGGCTCAGTGTTGAGCAGTTTCAAAAAGAGATAATTGAGTTCTAATGTTACAATTACAAGATTTTGGAATAGATTAAGTAAAAAAACCTTGTATTAGGTTAACACAAGAAAACTTAATAGAGTTCCTAGGTATAATATATCTATCTTATATACACTTTGCTTATGGTCCATACTACACTAACCTAATCTATTCTAAAGAAATATATGTTTACCTTAAAGTCAATATGTATAAAACATGCTGTAATAACATTATTGCTTTTAAAACCTTCCACTATATTCCATTGTAACACATGATTGTGTGACTTTGTGACTGTGACATATACCATCATATTAACACTTAATCCTGAGTTCTAAAATAGAAAAGAAAAGAAAAAGAAAATAGAAATAAGAAAGAAATTGAAAATAATTAGAGTTTATCATCTTCAACTCTAACAATATATATACTAGATATCTTTGGGATAAAATAAGACATAGCTATTCTAAGCAAATTTCTTGAAAGATTAGATATATTTACTAAGAATGGAACAGATTTATCTAAATGAAAGCTATTCACTATTAAAGACTCTCTAGTTGCTGAATATGATATAGAAAATCTTGAGAACAACTAAGAATAGCCTTGAAACTAACACATCATATCAAGTTACAACCACTACTTCTTTACCATATCTTTATACTCTCTCTAATAATTTTCTTCTAGTTTATGTCTATTATTTGCTACTATTGGCCTGTGTTTATTCCCATAGCTAATATTACTAATCTGATCTGCTCTAACATTCTTCTCAACTAGACATCTCTACATCTTATCTCTGAAATATTATTTAATTCTTCTACTCTCTTTAATTTTCCTTCTATTCTTATGATGATAAATGATATTCCCAAAACCTCCATAAATAAAACACTTTCTCTCCTACATTGCTATTTCCCTATTTCTTTCTTTCTCTCTCTCTCATGTCTCTTGTTGTCTCCACTCCTTCTCTGCTCATCTCTCTTCTCTCACCCTTATTTCTTCAATTCAATTCTATTCTTTTTCATATTTTTTCATATCTTCTTCCTCCTATCTCTTTCTTTATTGTTCCTCTTCTTATCTTTCTTTATAATTTCTTCTTACATATTCTTTATTCTGCTCCCTCCTTCTTCTCTCAGTATCTATTCTTACTGCCACTGCTAATTGTTTTTGTAATTCTAATATTTTTTGATTGTTCTCTACTACCTACTTTAATAACCTCATTACTTCTTCTTCTCCTGCATCTCTAATCAATCCCTCTACATTTACTTGGTTAAAAATTTTTAAATTAAAGTATTGCTATGATATCTAACAATTGAAAATGATATCTTCCAAGATTTTTCTATAAGTACTAGCCAGTATTCTTCTTATCCAGCCTTATATTATTTGTTTACTATCTGTCTACTTTCTTACTGATTACTATCCTAATGAACACTGGCTAATATCTCTAAGAAGAGAATCTCTAAGCTAGATGTTTCCTCGTTGGACAATGCTATTTCTTTGTATAGAAAGATTATAATGGACTTTTAGTACAAAGCTTCTACTCAAGAACAACACCACTCACTTAAATGATGAGTATGTCTAGATACTGGTCTGGACTTAGTTAACACTGTCCATAACAATCTTCCAGTAGTTGCTATCTACTTCTTAAGTCTAAGATCTGGCTATATGAAGTTTGTGGCAATTGACCATGTTAGTTACACACTAAGAATAAATAAAGAGTAAAGTGAGAAAACTATGAGATGCAGTGTCTGTTATGGTGTACTTAGATACTAACATTTTTCTTTTTCTTTTATCTATTTTTCTTGATTTAATATTTCTTTTATTTTGATTTTATTTTTTTATTTGATAATAAAGAGGCATGTGACTGCAGTCACATGACATATCACATGATGTGAGGTCATAGGCCTAGACTAAGTAAGAGTAGACTAGAAGGATGATGTCAAGAGGCATGTTAACAGCATATTTACCTTATAGTATACATATAGTATACTTATAAACAATGCATGAACTTTAGGGTAGGGTTAATTATTAGTAGCACAGACCATCTGTAATTTATATAAATAGGGTAGCAATTCAGCAGAGACTCCTTGTTAAGTTCTCTTATGATCTCCACAATGATATCTGCCTTCAAGATTTATTGCTTGTGCTTCTATTAGTTTTATAACTAGTAGTTGCCACAACAGTGTTCCTAAGAGTTGTTGAGTTCTATTGTTATGATAACCACTAACCAAAACAGTCAATAGTATACTAAGTAGTCTTATAAGATGAGAGTTTCATAAAAATTACAAGAAAACTCAACAAAAAGTCTCTGATATATTATTATCTTATATATAATGTATATATAGTGTACTCATAACTGATATATAGATCTTAGAATAGAGTTATTTATTGCTAGCATGGACCATTGTACTTTAGTATATATAAGATGAATATGCCATAGATATATATCTTAACATTTTTTAAGTCAACAATTTATTACACAGAGTGCAATGGCAGTTCATGCCTATAGGAGAAATTATATATAGAGTATCAATACTCTAATCTTTTCATGCAGTTATCCAACACAAAGGACTACTAAGGAATTGAACCTATAACCTCAAGTAGGTTTGAGGTAGGCATAATACACATGGACAAAAGACTCTTCCGCTATGCCATCTCTTCCCCATATATCTTAACATTATCCTTCTAACTTTTATAATGTTTTAGACTATGATGTAATGTTGTTATGTAATGCATCACATAATCATAGTCATATATCTCTTTATTGTCTAATAAAATAATAAAATAAAAATAAATCAAACCAAGAAATAAAATAAATCAAAATAAAATATTAAGAGTCCAAGTATATATTATATAATAATTACTAGTCATAAAGCATAATAAAAGTATAATATATGTCATATTTTGTGTTATATCAGTTACAATTACATAGTTATGTACTTAAATAAAATATTGTATAGAACTGTTACATACTAATCTAGCTTTATCTACCATTCATCTGAAATAATAGCTAACATATTTGAACTAAATATCTTCTTCCAGTATAAATCATTTTTACATTTTAATTACTAATTATTCTATAAACAAGCTTTTTCTATTCTATAATAAACTTCATCAAGTTTCTGATAATAATCTCCTTAGTAACTAACAAATCTAGAATATACTTAGTTTTACTATTCTTAAAAAACCAAAACCTATATTTTAAAGACAATAGTTATCTTGTATAATTCTATAATCAACTTGGATAATATGCTATACTTATTCCCTCACACTTTCAGAGTTCTTCTTTCCAAATTATAACTACATAACAATTTAACTAGGCATAATACTTAAAGTTAAAGCCAAGATTGTTATCCATATCAATTCATCTTTTGTGTAACACCTATAGATCCACTTGATGAGTACAAATCACCTTCTAACAGGAACCTATCAAAAAGTCTTAGTCATAGCTTTAAAAATAAGTGGATATAAATGTATACAAACTAATATTTAAGATATATAATATAGACTATCTTGTATTAGAGATTTTATTGAGTTGTCTTATGTTACTTAATACACAAGTATGAAGTTATAACAAAAGATTAAAAAGAAAAATATTCTTATCTATTTTAACTGACATAGAGGATTTGGTACAAAAAGATACTTACTTAGATGAGAAGCAGAGTTAAAGAAAGTTCTCAAAGATATGACAGAGTTTGATCTTGAGTGGATCAAAGAATTATGGTAAGAAAACACTATTAGAAGAGATTATGATGAGAAGTAGATAAAACTGTACAAATACAACAGTAGACTTAATGTCTGATAATACTGTTAGGCATAGTTCATACTCAGACAAAAGTCCACAGAGTTTGGAATAAGAAATACTGATATAGAAATAAAATGTATTACTGTTAACTTGTTGTCAATTATCAGACTGAATATTTATAATGTATTTACTAATCTTTAAATACTCAGAGATTGTCTACAACAATTGGATATATTGGTGGAGTTAGTCTAAGACTACTAGAGAACTCTCCACTTTTAGATGAGGTCAATATTATTACTAGCTTTACTGACTGAAAAGATATTTGATTGAGTTGATTTGTAATGAGACATTATCAGATATTGGATTCAAATAGAAGTAAACTCTACTGTAGAAGACAAAGTATGTTTTTATTTTTGGTTTTTATTTTACTTTTCTTTGTTTTAGACTTAGGCAAAGAGTGTAATGTGATATTACATATGATAGTTACATAAGTATGATGGGAGCATGATGCCTGTTACAGGGTGGTTACATAATCATGTGATACAAAGAAGGATATAGAAGGTTCTGGAACAAATGACATTGTACAGTATGGCAATAGCATGTTGGCCTTATGGAGTATACATGGACTTGAGAGTAGGTTAGTTAGAGTGTGTGCACAGACCACAGTCTGGGATATAAGGTAAATTAGTTTGTACTTGTAACTCTATCAAGTTCTCTTGTGTTATTCAATACAAGAGTATGTGTTTGTCTTATTTCTGAGACCTAAGTCATAACAAAGTACTCATGGAGGTTGGTGTAAGTAAACTCACTATAGAAGACAAACTATTTGCAAAGTTTTGATAGAAGTGATCTGCCATAGAAGACATCAGCACTCAGAGTTTGGACTTTTGATATTTAACACCCTAACATTGGGCATTAGTTGCATTAGAAAGGAGAAGAAAGAAAACTTTGCTTTTTTATGAGTCTTGTTTTAATCAAGATAGGTGCCTTGTTTCTTATGTTATTTTCATTATAGTTTCCAGCATGAAAGGCTTGCTCATATTTGATGTAGATCATCAAATCAACTCTTAACTCTTGGAATCCTTCTCTCTCCATCTGTCCATGTTCAACCTACATAAACAAGATTAAGACTTTGTTATAGACTCAGCTACACAGTGAGGTGAAAGTTGGTTGAAAGTGTCATTATGGCTGAAAGCAGCTATTGAGTGAATCTAACTCATTATTTGTGTTGATAAAATAATTAACTCTTCAAATTGAGCATGTTATGCAATCCAAGTTTACCCTGGAGTCTGCAAGCACCACTGAAGAAGAAAGTTATAGATTGATCCTTTTCCGAGTAACTTCGGTCGACTTTTGATGTACCTGCCGGCTTATGATATGGCTGCATCGTGTTGTAAGGACTGTAGAAGAGTCGGGGAAGAGTCAAGGGCGGGGAGGGGCATTGCTGTGGATATCGGAGGATACTCATTGGTGGGATTCTGATGAAGGCCAGCGTCCGATCTCGATCATTTTATACGTGTAGAAATTGATTCCTCAGATAGACGATATCGGAGACACACGAGGCTTCATGAATTCTTATAGTCCAGTCTAGTTAGAAAACAGTACCATCGCTCTCAATCTCGATGGGCGGACCACCAGTCTCTGGTCTTTTGACCTTAGCAATCTCCCTTCCGCCTTTCCACGTGGCAGCTTCCAAGATTTGCGAAAGGGAGAGCTGTGCTGGAGTGAGTCCA
>Ga0157359_1000723_pt1 | contig 12476 bp, 6 predicted proteins | sample AttcapACBM3_FD_111482 | JGI IMG/M metagenome (GOLD analysis project Ga0157359, IMG submission 111482) | Fungus gardens microbial communities from leaf cutter ant in Botucatu, State of São Paulo, Brazil - Atta capiguara ACBM3 | ecosystem: Host-associated > Fungi > Mycelium > Unclassified ...
GAAAGCCAAGGTTAATGTTCCTTCCAGATTCAACTTCATGGCCTTCTTGTTCTTGGTCTGATTCTCAATCTTTCTTGCTTCCTTTGGGTCGCATATAGATCTCGGTGTATACAGCGGATGTAAAGAAGGTATTAAAAGCTTTCTCAATCGAGGTTCCCGCCAGGGATCATGATGATCTGAAGGAAGATCCGATCGTTGTGAAATTGAGAAAGGTGCGTGCTTATTTGGTGGCTTCATTTGGCTCTAGTGGTTTGATTCTGTGGTCTCCTCCCTTGGTCGTATCCTACTCTTATGTTTCTTATCTTGCAGGCGGGTGGTGCGAGCTACGATGGCGTCTAGCTATTGTCGATTTCATAGCAGTTCTGACATTGATGAGATAAGATCGGATAAATGATCCACCTGATGTCCACAACCATTCTATTTTCGACCCATCATTTTGCACCGGGCGCGCCCTCTCACACCAATGACTACGGGACACACAAATAATCAATCTTATGGGTTAAACTACTGTTAAACTACTTGTCACATGCCTTACTGATGCTGATTATTATTAACCCTTGGTAAATCTTCAAACTTTCACCCTAGTGGTATACATAATTTACAGGGCGACAATTGTAGTATACCCAAACTACCACAAAATCTTGAGGACCCAAAATGATGATTTGATCAAGTTTGAACACATTATGGAACTTTCTAGAAATGTTACAATCCATCTCATAGCTTTGGAACTATTTATTATTTTTAATATAAGGTTAGATGTAAAGCTTACTTAGAGTAGGATTTATCCTAGAATATTGTCTTAGATGTGCTCTTGACTTCAAAATGTAACTTGTTTGGTTATTATGTTACTTGACATCATGTATAATTTTGCAAGAAGATTTGTTGTCTTGTAAAATTCTATCATATAAGTAACATAAGAGAACTCAATTGTCAGGTACAGTTCATACTAGAGAGCAAAAGTCTGTGGAGTTCACTTAGAGTTTGTACTAAGTATAGAAACTTGTACAAGATGTGTGGAGTTATGGACTTTGCAAAACACTGTCTGTCTGCTATAAGGTTACAACTTCAGAAGAGAAATGAAGTCCAAGGAGAGTGAGTACTAATAAGAAAGTGTGTTGCCATAGAATACTGGTGTTTAGCATTTAATAATATTCATTGTATTTGATTATTGGACTGGGAGATATATCTACCAGCTCTTAAATATAGGATAATATAAAGAAGAACTTAGATATCTCATAGTATAGCCCCAAATAAAGGTTTTAGTAGTAGAATACTGATAATAGAAGAACTTTGTGGTAAAAGACTAAATACTCATTGAGTTTGAACAGATGATAATATTACCATATATTACAATTTAAGACTTATAGTATGAAGTCAAGAAAAGAATCTTATATTAGAATTAATACAGAGAATTCAATGGAGTTTCAAGTACAAAGTATCTATCTTATATATACTGGGCTAATGGTCTGTATTATACTAAATCTAGCCTACTCTAAAAAGCATATATTATCTATAAGATCAATATATAGTAAACATGTTATATAATATTATTATTCCAGAATATTCTATGTCTTTTTGTATAACATGTAACAGTCATGTGTGACATTATACTAACTCTAACTCTAAGTTCAGAAAATAAAAATAAAATAGAAAGGAAAATAAAAATAAAAATAAATAGAGTCTACCATTTTTAATTCTAACACTATGGAGGACAGGTTAAGAATAGATGAATTGATAAAATAACACTATCATAAAAGATAGGTTATTATCAGAGTTGAACTTAGTATATCATAGTATTCTCCTCTTAGAACTGAGCTTTTGAATGTTAAGACTTAGATTCAAGAATCTTATATATACTCAGCTAATAGTCTATACTACACTAAATCTAGTCTATCCTAAAGAACATATATATTACATACTGTTGATATATGTTAGACATGCAAAGTGTGGACACTTATTTCTTCATTTAATATTTTCTTTTTATTTTATTTTCAATTTATTTTTTCTTTTTGAACTTAGGGTTAGGGCTAGCATGATATCATATGAGTTATATTAGATGACACAGTCACAGCAACAGTCACAAGTCATGAGATCATAGAGAAGAACATAGAAGATTTTAGAAGAATAATATCATAACAATATGTCTTACACATGTTGGTCTTGAGATAACCACATGGTCTTTAGAATAGGCTAGAGAAGTAGTAGCACAGACCATTATAGCTTAGTATAAAAGGTAGACAATTCTGTATAGAGTTCTCTATTGAGTTCTTTTATATAATCTTATACAAGATTCTGCTTATTAACTAACTCTAAGGTCTTTAAGTTGTAATAATATGTGGTATAGCATCATTTTTTCAGAACCTTCTTTATTTTTCTGTGACATGTGATAAATATGTGACAGTCATGTATAATATTATTACAATCTCAAGATCTTAGAGGAAGTCAAGAAAAGAAACCTTATAGAGGGTTTACACAAGAGAACTCAATAGAGACTCTATATAGAATTGTCTATCTTTTATACTAAGCTATGATGGTCTATGCTACTACTTTTCTAGCCTATCCTAAAGACCATATGTTTGCTTCAAGGCTAACATGTATAGAATATGTTGTTATGATATTATTCTTCTAGAACCTTCTATATTCTTCTTTGTGGTCTTGTGACTTGTGACCATTACTGTTACCATGTCATCTGATGTGACTGATGTATGACAGCATAATCATAATATCACTCTAACTCTAAGTTCTCAAAATAGAAAATAAAGGAAAATAAAATAAAAATAAGAAAAGAAAAGAAAATATTTAGAGTTCACTGTCTTAGACTCTAACATTACCCTCTCTTCGAGATTTCTCCTCCAGAGAAACTGACTTCTATTTTCACCAGTTTCTTTCTAACTTCCTTAAGTATTCCTTCTCAAAATTTCTATTATTCTACCTATATAATATCTTCACCATATACTTCTCTGGTAACTTCCCTCTCCTAGAGTCTCTTTCTTCTGCCATATCCAGTTTCTTTTGCTTTCTTACTTTAGCATTCATCCTTCCTTCAAACTTCTTCACAATCTCTCTTGCATTTTCTAGATCCTCTTTTTTTTCCCATAAGTCATGTTTTGCTGTAAACTCCTTCCATCACACCAAATACTTTACTACTCCTCTTATTTTTCATTTATTTAAAATTTTTTCCACCTCCTATTCTTCAACTCCCTCTACTTCTACTAGTTTCACTTTCTCTGCTTTTTGTCCTTCCACTTGTTCTCTGTATTGTACTACTTAACTGACGTTCACTACCAGATAGATCCTTATTAAAGTTGGCAGTTGTAATTTGACCACATTAGTAAACACTACTTCCTCAATAATGTATAGACCTATATATTGGTCTACTAACTTCTTCACTGGTTGTTCCTTGAACACCAAATCTTTTATACTCAACATTACTTTGTCTCTCTTCTTCCATTCCTCAACTTCCTTTCTTCCTCTATTTGTCAGTTACTTCATTTCTTCCTAAGCTTTCCTCAATGCTACTCCTACCTCCTCTTATACTTTTTTCATCCTTTCTACAAGTTCTGTTGCCTTTTCCACCTTTCCTTTCTTTCTAATATTTGTCCCCATTCTCAACTCTCTCTCATATTTTGCTATAAATGGAGATACCTTTATTGTTGAATATATTTTATTGTTGACTGCAAACTCAGCTGATGCTAATCATTCTAGCCAACTCTTTTGTCTATAATCTACAAAGAACCAAAGATATTGTTCTAGTTCCTGATTTATTCATTTGGTCTATCCATCTGTCTATAGATGGAAGGATGTTGATAACTTAGTTTTGATCCCCAACATCTTATTCAACTCCTTAGTTAATTCTGCTGCAAACTGTAGTCCTCTGTCCAACACCATACTTGTTGTGGCAACCACTAGACACAAAGTCCAATAATCACATAAGTCAGTAAAGCTATTAGTAGGCTATTGATGTAGGGATCATAAGAGAACTCAACAAGGAGTCTCTGCTGAATTGCTACCCTATTTATATAATTTACATATGGTCTATGCTACTTAATATTTATCCTACCCTCAAGTCCATACATTGTTCATGAGTGCACTATATATATATCATGAGGTAGATATGTTGTTGACATACTCTTTTGATGTCATCCATCTAGTCCACTCTAGTCTGTTCTAGGCTTATGACCTCACATCATGTGATATGTCATGTGACCCCAGTCATATGCCTCTTTATTGTCAAAAGAAAAAGAAAAAGAAAATCAAAAGAAAAGAAATATAAAATCAAGAAAAATAGATAAAAGAAAAAGAAAAATGTTAGTATCCAAGCATATTATAACAACACTCTCCAGTAACCCATGCAACTTCCACACATTGTCTCTAAACAACCTTGCCAACTCTTCTGCCAATGTTCCTTCTGTTGTTGTTACAAAATGTATCATTTTGGACAACCTATCACAGACTACTAAGATTACATCCTTTTCAGCTACTAACAGTAACTTCATAATGAAATCCACTATTAGGTGTGTTCACAGTTTTTCCAATATCTCACTCAGCTTCAACTTTCCCACTGGTGCCTCTGTTCTGTTCTTCATCCTTTGACATATATTACAACCATCCATATATCTCCTAACATCCCTTATTACTCTAGGCCACCAGTAATTCTTCACCAACTTTGTTGTCTTCTATCTACCTCTATGTCCTACTATCAGTACATCATAATGTAACTAGATTATTTCTGCTTTTAACACCTCATCTCTTGATACATATACCTTCTCTTCCTTCAACACTAATTCTTTCTTGATTTGCCACTCATCTTCTCATAACACTTTTACCCCTGCCTTTTTTATCTTCTCTACTACTCTAACTACTTCCTCATCCTTACTTCTAGCTTTTTTTATTTTTTCTACTATGTCTACTTTAGGTCCTTTTATTACTACTTCTGCTAAAATACAAATTCATTGTTCTTGAATTAAAGTTTGGTTATTGTTATCATTCTCTATCTCTACTTTCCAGTCCAGTCTCCTACTAAGTCCATCCACTTTTCCTATTTTTGTGCCTAGTACATGTTTTAAAGTGAAATCAAACCTTTTATGATCCATTCAGACCTCAAACTTGAACTTTATACCTTTTAACATGTGTCTCTAGTTTTCTAGTTCTCTTATTACTGCCAACATTTCTTTGTCATAAATCTCATAATTTCTCTCAGTCTCACTTAGAGATTTCAAGAGAAATGCCACTGGTCTCCATTTTCCATCTTTGTACTCTATCAATAATACTCTTCCCATTACATAGTCTAATATGTCTACTTCCATCCTCTTTTTTGTCTAAATCTGGTGCTGCTAACACCAGTTCTTTTGTGAATTTCTCCTTCAATTTCTTGAACATTCTCTCTTGTCTTTCTGTCCATTCCCACTTCTGATTCTTTTTCACCATATTGTATAATGGTTTAGCTATGGATATGAAATCCTTAATGAATCAGTAATAGTAATTTGCTAATCCCAAGAACTTTTGTACATCTTTAACTTCTTTTGGAGTCAGCTAATCCAACATACCTTTTACCTTCTCTTTTTCCATCTTAATTCCTTCTGGTCTGATTACTACTCTCAAGAACCCTACCTCCCTCACCTTCCACTTACATTTTTCCAGTTTCACATACAGGTTGTTCTTCACTAACCTCTTCACTACTTCTTCTACTATTTCATCATATCCTGCCTCCTCCTCTGTTTCTACTATTACATTGTTAATAAAACTTGCCACTTTTCCAGTGTTGATTAAGTCCCAAAGAATCTCATTTATCATGGTCCAGAATATTGCCAGTGAATTGGTTAGACTAAAAAACATCATGGTCAGTTCAAATGACCCTTCTAGTGTCGTAAATGCTATCTTTCACTCATCTCCCTCCTTTATCTATATATTATTATAGCACCATCATAGGTCTAACTTAGTAAATACTCTATTAATACCTATGTTTTCTACAATATCCAAAATTAAGGGTAAGGGGTAATTATTCTTAATTGTCCACTCATTTAAATACTAATAGTTCTGTACCATATGCTTTTTTCTATCATTTTTTCCTACAAAAAACACTGGTGCTGTTTAAGGTGACTTTGAGAGTCTAATATACTCTTTTCTCAATTGTTCATTGATGAACCCACATACCTTCCCTCTCTTCTCCCTTAACAATGGATACACTTTCCCCTTCCTCAGCACGAACCCTTCCTTTGTTTCTATCACATGATCTCATAGCTTTCTTGTAGGCATTCTTTCTAATTGTTTTTTTCCAAATATATGGATCCACTTATAAAAGCATTCTGATACCAACTTCTTCACCTCTTCTTCTGATTTGGCCACTTCTTCTTTCTTATCCCAGATCTTCCACTCTTTTGCCACTTTCTTCACTTCTATTGTTCTTTTCTTCTTGAGTTTTTTCTTCATCTTTTCTTTATCTTTTCTTTATTCCTTCTCTTTTTGCTTCTTTCTCTCTTCTTCCTTTTTTTCTTCTTTCTTTTACTTCTGCCACCCTGACTTCTCTTGCTTTGGTCTCCACTATTTCCCACACTCATCTAGACATCTTGTCATTTTGACTTTACCTGTTTTTCAGTCAATTTCTGGGTTATAACAGGCCAGTTATTACGACCTTAAGCTAGAGCTCAGGTTGCACTTAGGCAAAGACTTGAGAGAGGATAAGGGATGATAGAATTGGTAAAGCATAAGGATACATAAGAGTATCTATACTATATATACTACAAAGAAAGAAACAATATTGTATAGTCTATGCAACATATGAGTCAGATAACATGAGAGAACAATAAGGATGAAACAAGATAGGAGCACCTACTACATGAGACGCTGACTGAGACAACTATAGCACAGCTGATTGTGTTGTCATACCCTCTGCCTATCTGTCATATGCAAGTCTACCTGTCCAGAAACTACATCCCCACGGTGAAATCATTTCTCAAAATCTATAAGCCTGTCTTTCACAGTGGCCACCTTTCTCACAACATATCTTATGGCGGTGCTGTAACTATCTGGGTATTCCATCTTCCATAGTGGAGATACTCCTATTCAACTCGGTCTTCCATGACAGAGTTACTCTTGTTAGTGTCTCAACACTGAAACCTCTGCTTGGGGTAATAGAGGTTTTACTACTGAGACCACAAGCATCTCTTATATATTCTGTTTGTATATAAGACTAGTAGTTATACTGTAATTCACTAGTCTGATAATTGATGAAAATAAACTCTTATTAAACTCAATCTCTGGTATTCAATGGCAACACACCAATCAGCACTCACTCCCATCTTGGACTTCTCCTCATCATTTGAAGTTGTGACCATGCAGCAGATAGACAGCACAGCACATAAGCTGAAGCCAAGGTCGTTCCACAAGTCTGCTTATCTCTAAGTCCATTCTATAGACTTCCACCCTAGTGTGAACTGTATCTAACACCATCTCCATAATGCATCCTCGAGGCATCGATCATAACACCAGCCATAGTATTCCTAATATAATATTCCACTTTTGCCCTTCTATCACATCTATTTCCATCTTCTCCCTATATTCCTGATAATAGATATTGACTTTCACTATGTATTCTATTGGTCTTTTCTTGTTGAACATTCTATTCACATTTCTTATGTATATAGGTCTTTCTATTTTTTTCAACTTAAACCTCTGCTTTCTTGCAAATTCCGAGCTCATCACTAATCCTGTTGTATTATGACTTATACTTATGTACAAAGCAAAAGACATACTCTTATATTGAGTAACATAAGAGAACTCGATAGAGTTCCTAAGTACAAGACATCTACCTTATATACAAACTACTAATAGTCTGTGCTACACTTCTTTAGCCCTATCCTAATAACCATGTGTTTACTATACTGTATAACATCATTGTTTCTAGAACCTTCTTTATTATTCTATCACATTACATGAGCATGTGACTTATGTGACCATGACTGTGATCTGTGATGTCACATCTTGTCTTTTTTGCCTATGTCCACAATAAAGAAAAAGAAAAAGAAACTTGAAATAAAATAAATAAAGAAAAAAAAGGAAAATAGAATAAGATCAAGTCTATTATTCTCAACTCTGACACTTCCACTATGCCATCTCTCTCCCTATTATATCCCACTCCTTTATTTAAGTTTCAAAACTAAAATAATAATAATAATAATAATAACTCAAAACTAAAATAAAGTAAAATAAAAATAAAAGAAAAGAAAATAAGTTTCTTTAGAAAAAATATTAAAGAGGGAATAATGTCAGAGTTATAAATGATAGATTTGACTTTATTTTATTACTAGTTTCTCTCTAATTTTCTTAAATATTTCTCTTCAAATTGCTTATTATTCTATCTATTATAACTTAAGTCCTTATATGTTACAATCAATGCCTCATGTTTCACAGATAGTTTGCTTATAGACAACAGATATTGGTGTTCTTTCTATATAACTTAATAATTGGCTACACTATGTACTATCCATATGTATGATTAGTCAGTATCTTATATAGTAGTTGAGATCTTATTATAATTTCCTTGCTATTTTCTCATGTACTAACATATGTATTACTTGTGGTTATAAATATATATAGCTGTAGATACTACTTATGCTTTATCAATTTTATCTCTCACTTTTACTCAAGTTTTTGTCTAAGTTGCAATCTGAGCCAAGCTTAAAGATTGTAACATTATATTACAAACTTCATTCAGCTTGTATCTCCACAACTAGTAGACAACTTTTTCACAAACCAAGTTACACTGAAAAGCTCCAAATAAAGACTATCTGCACATATATAAGTGATAACAAACAACCAAGATATTAGACCATTAGTAACTATAAAAGCTTCATTGGCTAATATCTCATGAATAGCTGGACAAATTCATATAGTTAAACTTGTATTAGAAAGCACTCATCAGATGGATTTTAATAATATATCATACATTATATAGAGATCAGTGTTTATAAAGATACAAGCATATCAATGTAGTAACATAATTAGTTATTTTCTAAAATAAGCCTGACATCTGCTATGACAGATAACAGCCCCACCAGATACAAGTTTTGATCATATAATAGAAACAGCTTGCATACAGACTATTACTATTTTGTATAAATACTTCTGTATCTGAGGATCAGACCTCAGACTTAACAACATCAATTATTCTTATTGATACTACTCATTACTTATTATCACTATCTCCTCATACTGAACCTCTGAATCACTATCAAGTTATCTAAATTCAAGTATTACAATTAGTAAGTAGCTCATTTTATGATACTTTAAGTAATATAAAAGAACTTGATAGAGTTCTAAGTACAAGTTAGTCTACCTTATATACTGTAGACTGGTCTGTGTATACACTATATCTAACCTACCCTAAAGTTCATGCACTTTCTATAAGATCAACATGTTATTGCTATAATATATAACATTATTTATTCTAGAATCTTTTATGTTTTTCTTTATATTACATGATTGTGTGATCTGTGACTGTGACCTTTGTGACCACCTTGTAACAGATATTATACCTTTATTACATGTGATATCACATCACACTCCCTTGTATAAGTTCAAAATAAAAAAAATTACCACTAGATGAATTCTCATTGATTCTAGCAGTTTTAACTTGATTATATTAGCTGATATGATTTCTTCTATCATATAAGGCCCTATACATTTCTCTGTTAACTTTTTAGCTAATTGTTCTTTGAACACTAGATCTTTTGTACTCAGGATTACTTTGTCTTCTTTTTTCATTCCTGTCATATCACATTCTAACCACATCTATTCCAATCTATGAATAATACTCTTTTTCTCATCTATACTCTCTAACCTCTCCCAGTGTAAACCACATTTCTTTATTCTCCCTCAGATATTCTTACTAGACCTTTGCTAAGTCTATAAATTTCTATTTCCAATATCTAAAAATCACTAGAAAACTTACTTAACAGTCTCTATTCCAGATAACAATCATAAATAGTATATCTAGTATATAATCTGATAGTTACATTATATTAGCTTATTTATATTTCCAAGTCTACTTCTGAAATATGCAACCTGTTATGATTCAAGACTTATAAAGTAAAGTTAAGAAAAGAACCTTGTATTAGGATTAATACAAGAGAACTTAATAGAGTCCCTAAGTACAATTTGTTTATCTTATATATGCTGGGCTTATGGTCTGTACTACACTAAACCTAGTCTATTCTAAAGAGCATGTGTTTACCTTAAGGTTAACATATATAATATATATTATATGATATTATTGTTCTAGAACTTCTATAATATTCTGTGTAATACATGATCTTGTGACTTGTAATAGATGTGTCATGTCATGTTATGTTATATCATGTGACAGTTTGTGATAGTCATATATGATATCATACTGACAGGAGTTAAGTAAAAGGAAGTTATATTAGAGTATAACAAGAACTATATATATATAACACTAGCCTTTAACTGTATGCTAAAGAATTCAAAGAGAACAAAATCAGCATTGGGAATCAATGAAAGATATAGAAACAATAATATAAAAAACAATTAGAATATATAAAACTCTTAGAAAAGCTCTCATAAAAGTAAAAGGATAAAGTTAGAAAGGATATTAAAAAATGTACAAGTAATATTTACTAGCAAATGCTTTTTCTTGCTAACACACTTCTAAACAGTGAATCTTATACTCTATAACAAACTCATTTGGAAAATCTAGTGAATAGATTACAAAGCTCTTTAAGAGCCTCCAATAATACTATCTATCTCAGATAATATATCTTAAAAGTGCCTCTCAAGTAGAACCTTACAACTACTAATACTCATCTTGCTAGCATTTTCTAGACTGTTAGAACTCTCCAAAACTTGTTTAACAGTGATAGCAAATACTAACAATGCTCACTTGATAAAATAGAGGTTTAACTGCTCTTAAGTGGGAATATTCAGATAGTGGTTCTTTCTCTTACTTCCCTCCACTTGCAGCTTATATATTAGTCTAAAAGTATAAAGAATGAATCTAGAGAATGGAAACCAAAACCATAATGAAGCTCTCTAAGGTTTTGAGAGCACATAGTTTTCTCTTCATTTGCAACCCAAAATTGGCCTAATACTCCTTTTTTTGCTCATGAGTGCCAATTCTTTTCTTTTCCAGCATTTCTATCAGTTGCTTCTACTTAAGAATGTATTTCCAGCTTTTCTAGTCTTCAATCAGTTGTATTCTTATCTTATTCTACTATCCAAATGTTTGTGGCTATATTAATTATGCTTTTGAGTGTCTATTCCTTGCAGCTAGTTTTTCTTAAGTGAATAACATCACTTTCTAGTATAGTTCTAGTGTTTCTATTCCTTTAGCAAGTGGATAACATTGATTTCTCTATAGTTCTTTAGAGAATAGTATTAGAGCATGTTTTTGTTATTACTAAATAGCCTTTGTACACATACAAGCTGGAGTAGCAGATGGCTAGGCATTTCACAATACTCAGTTAGTATCCACTCAAGAGAGCTTCAGACATTATCTAGGAGTATATGTTCTTCTTGTTAATGCCTTCAAAGAAATCTTAAATGCTTGAAAATCCTATAGGAATATATCTTTTCATAAAAAGTATTTTCCAGTATAACAATGCTAAACTCCAACCCTAAGTTGAAAAATAAAAATGAAATGAAAATGAGAAAAGAAAAATAAATAAATAAAGTCTATTATCTATTATCTTTAACTCTAACATGACTAGTATAGCTAGTAGAGATACAGCATGCAAGCTGAAGCTAAAGGTCATTCTGACCTATCTTCTACATTCATAGATAACATACTAAGCCACTTATTTGAACTTCTAAGATGCCTCAACAAATCTTAGATAATGAGATAATGAGATATAAACCACATCTAACAATTCCTTAGCTTTTTACTTTTTTTATTCTCTTTGCAAACTCTGTTGCTTTCTTCACTTTTTCTTTCTAATATCCACTTCCTGTCAAGTTCACAAATGGTAGACTTAGTGTTTCTCTATTTTACTTCTCATTTTTATTTTTATTTTGTTTTATTTTTCTATTTTCTATTTTTAGAACAACTAGGGTTAGAGCAGATTGGTCACGCTGTCACATCAGTCACAATTTGATAGTATGGTCACAAGACAGATCATGAGATGTGGGAGAATTTAGTAGAAGATTTGAGAACAGATGACATTATATAATATGAACACCACATGGTCGTTTAGGGTAGGGTGTGCAGTAGTTAGCATGGACCATCTGTAAAACTATATAAGGTAGACTAGTTTGTAGAAGAGTTCTCTATTGAGTTCTCTTGTGTTACTCAATACAAGAGTTGTTCTTTTGTCTAAACCTAAAGGACTTGAGTTCATAACATTAGAACTCGATCTCCATATCTGAGACCACTTCACACTTAGCCTTCTCTTTACTTACTCTCTCACCATCCTTGACCAAAGGACAACACAGTCCTTTAGTCAAGAAAGAAGTGCCAGACCCTA
>Ga0157359_1000724_pt1 | contig 12471 bp, 9 predicted proteins | sample AttcapACBM3_FD_111482 | JGI IMG/M metagenome (GOLD analysis project Ga0157359, IMG submission 111482) | Fungus gardens microbial communities from leaf cutter ant in Botucatu, State of São Paulo, Brazil - Atta capiguara ACBM3 | ecosystem: Host-associated > Fungi > Mycelium > Unclassified ...
AGGCCAGCATGCCATATATATGTGCTCTAATGTCATTTTTTAGACTCTTCTCAATCCTTTTAGACTATAGATCCTTCTAGACCACTCTAGGCTCTATGACATAATGTCATGTGACTTCCAGGTCACATGCCTTCTCCCTCGCTATAGACCAATAATAATACCACTATCTATATATATCTTACTGAAGTCTGTCTGCACTTTCTTGTTTTATAATATAAATGAAATTAAAAGAAACTATAAGATTTATAACAAGAAGATATCAGCAGTAATTAGAGGATTGGAAAACTAGAGACATTTATTAGAGAGCATAAAGTTCAAGTTTGAAGTCTAGATAGACTATAAGAATTTTGAATATTTTATGAATATGCAGAAGTTAAATCATAAGCAAGCTCAATAGATATTATATCTATCAAGGTTTGATTTCACCTTAAAACATGTACCAGAAATAAAGATGGGAAAATAAGAATGGGTTCAAGAACTAGTAGTAGAAGGACCAGATCAGAAGTAGATATAATAAAAAAATAAAAATAATTAGAAGAAAAGACAAGAAAATAAGAGTAGTAGAAGAGAAAAGATATATATACTAAATAATGAGAAATTAACAATGGAGATTAGCTAGTTATATTATGATATACCAGTAGTAGAACATAAAGATAGATAAATGATAATTGTCAAAGATGAAAATAATGAACTTAATTTATTTTTCTTTTCTTTTTTATTCTATTTTCATTTTATTTTTGATTTATTTTCCATTTTTCCATTTTTAGAAACTTAGGGTTAGGATTAGAATGACAAGACTATACAGTCATATCAAATGATATGGTTACAAATCACAAGATGTATGGAAAGACATAAAAGGTTCTGGAAAGATAATGTTATACAATGTGTAAAACATATGTTGAACTTAAGGCAAACACATGGCTGTTTAGGGTAGGCTAGAAGTAGTTAACACAGACTATGAGGTTTGGGTATATAAGGTAGACAATCCTGTACAGAGTTTTCTATTAAGTTCTCTTGTGTTAACCCTAATACAAGGTTCCTTCTTTTGACCAACTCTAAGGTCTTAAGTTTGTAACAATGATGGATTTGGTAACAAGGAGCTATTAGTGGCCAAGAGTAATAAAAAATGCAGGAAAATATATGAATAAATATAATTTATGCCAGAAGATAAAGATCTATATAAAAGTACTAGTGGGAAAACTGATGACAAATAAGGTGCAAGAGAATCATAAATGTATTTAGTAGTTAACTTTATTACAAAGTTACCATTAGTAGTAGAAAAGAACATAATCTTAGTGGTATGTAATAGATTGTTCAAGATATCTCATTTTGTAACAATAATAAAAAAAACAACAGTAGAGGGATTAACAATATTGTTTAAAAACAATATATAGAAGTTATATAAGTTTCCAGAGATTGTGATTTTAGATCAAGAACCTCAATTTGTGGCTGAGTCAATTAAGAAGTTTAATAGAATATTGAGAATTAAAATTAAGTTGTCAATATTATTCTACCCACAAGTAGATGGACAAATGGAATGTATGAACTAAGAGCTGGAATAGTATTTACAGTTTTTTGTGAATCATATACAAAGAGATTGGCCAGAATAGTTAGTAACAGCAGAATTTGTGGTTAACAATAAAATACATTTAGTGACAAAAGTATCACCATTTATAGCAAATTATAGTAGAGAGCTAAGGGTGGGAGCAGACATTAAATGTAAAAAAGACAATGGATTTTACAAAGAGAATGAAGAAAATTCAAGACAAAGTTGGAGTGATGTTAAAAAAAGCATAAGAGAAAGTGAAAAGGCAAGCAGACAAGAAAAGAAAAGAAGCAGAAGTATGGAAGAAGAGTAACAAAATAATGTTAAGTATGAAACATTTGGTGTTTAAGAAAAGACTGGCAAGAAAACTAGTAAACCAATATGTTGGCCCATATATCATTAAAGAAGTGGTATCTACTAATGTAGTCAAACTAAGGCTGCTGACTTTGATGAGAATTCATTTGGTAGTAAATGTTAGTTAAGTAGTAAGATATAGAAAACTAGTAGAGAAGTAGAAAGTAAAAAGTAAAGGAAGAAAAACTAATGGAAGTAGAGAGAGTTGAAGAATGAAAAGTTGAAAAAATATTGTTTAAATGAAAAATACAAGAAGTAGTAAGTAGTAAAGTATTTAGTATGATAGAAGAGGTTTATAGCAGAGTACTATACATAGAAGAGAGAGGAAGACTTAGAAAATATAAAAAAAGTGATGACAGAGTTTGAGAGAAAGCTAAGTGCAGAAGTTAGAAAACAAGAAAAATTAGATATAGTAAGAGAGTAAAATTTCAGGAGAGGAAAGTTACTAGCAAAGTATAAGAAGATATAACTTTCTTTTATAGCTAGCTCAAAACTCCACAGCAAGTCTGTAGTATTTGCAATCCACTCTGAATCCTACTGAAAGTCTGCTATGTTTGATGACTATTAAGAACCCTGCTCTAAGCCATATTTGCAACTACAAATTCTATTATTATTACTCTATACTTTCTGCCTATCTAGGCAATTTTCTGGATATTCCTATTAAAATTTCTAGTTACCTGTTTGTTATTATTTCCTGCTTACCTCATGGCTGTTCCACTAGATTAGAATAGAGGGTAAAGTACTTATGGTTATCACTATCTTCAAGAGATCTTATTTTGTTCTCTTAGATTTTCCTAAAAATATACTTTGTTTTGTTATTTTTATAGACAATAGTACTTAGGTTCTCCTAAAGATACAAAATCTGCTAGAGCTTCACAGACTTTGTTCAGTCAATCTAACATAAAATATATAGTAAAAATATTATATAGATAGAATAATGGAAAATTTAAGGAGAAATATTTAAAAAAGCTTGAGAAAAACTAGTGAAAATAGAAGTCAGTTTCTCTAGAGGATAAACCTTGAAGAGAAGATAATGTTAGAGCTAAAGACAGTGGATTTTGTTTTTATCTTATTTCTCTCTTATTTTTCTTTTCCTTTTTATTTTATTTTTATTATTAGAACTTAGAGCTAGTGTTGTGGCAACCACTAATCAAAACAATGAATAGTATACTAAGTAGTCTTACAAAATGAGAATCTCATGGGAATCTCAAGAAAACTTGACAAAGAGTTCCCAATGTATTCCTACATTATATATATTACTAACATATAGTCCATGCTAATGATAAATAACTCTATTCTAATATCCATATATCAACCATAAGTATACTATGTGTACACCATGAGGTAAATATGCTTTAGATATGTATCTTGACATCATTCTTCATTATCCAAGAAATAAAAGAAACTGGAAAGAAAAATCAAATCAAAATAAAATATAAGCATTCAAATATGTCATGATGGCTAGAGTTATAGCATAATATTACAACTGCTACAAACTTCTGTGACAAGATATTACAGCCATGATCACACAATTATATGAATTTCATATAACTATTATATATAGTTCACACCTCATTATCTGAGATCTATTAAGGTATCTTGGAAGTCCAAATAAGTTATTTAGTATATTATCTGAGAATATGGAAGATAAATTAGAATAACCTTTGGCTTTAGCTTATATGCTGCATCTCTACTAGCTATGTTAGTTGCATATTTCAAAAGTGGACTTGGAGAATTTAGTAAGTTAGAACCACCAATGGATAGGAAAATGTGTCATTACCAATGCTAGAAGAGAGTATTAGTTTTAGTTGATTTTCAGAATAAGCTAAGACAGTGTAAACTACCAGATTATATACTAGATATGCTATCTATGGTAGTTATCTGAAATAGAGACTGTTGAGCAATTTATTCTGGTTTACTAATGATTTTAAGAGAGAGAAGAGATCAGGAAGTATAGATAAGGGAAGAGATATTATCTATGAGTTAAAACAGATGTGGTCAGAACAGGATGTGATAATAACACATTAATAGTATGTTGACCTTATATAGTATATATAGTTTTTAAAGTAGGTTAGTGACAGTTGTGTACAGACTATTAGCTAGTATATATAAAGTAGACAATCTATACTAAAAACTTTATTGAGTTCTCTTATTAATCTGATACAAGATTCTTCCTTTAACTTAAATTTGAGTTTTAAGTTGTAATAGAGTACTTGTGGAGTTTTAACAGAAGGATAACATTGCTATGGAAGACAAGTTATATATAAAGGAATAACAACATTATAGAAGACATGTTATGAATGGATGTATATAAGAATAATACTACCATTGTTATGCTGGAAAATACTTTTTCATAAAAGCATATACTCTCATAGGGATTTTAAGCATGTAAGATCTCTTTAAAGGCATTAGTAAAAAGATTTTATATTCTTAGATAATGCCTTAGGTTCTCATAAGTGAGAATCTACTTGAGGAATAGCATGATAGCTATTAATCAAACCAGATATCAGAAAGACAGGATCTTTAAAGATAAGAAATACCATTATACTTGCAAAAGACTAACTACAAAGTGCAAGTACTCATAAGAACACTTTATATAGTCATGAATGTTTGAAAATTTAGATAAGATAGAAACATGTTAGATTGAAAGCTAATGAAGTTCAAAATGGCTTTGCAAGTAGGAGCAACCTATGGAAATAGTAAAAAAATAGAATAGATACTCATAAGTAAAAAGTGATTATTGGTTTAATGTTAGATTGCAAATGAAGTAACAATCATGTGCTTGTAAGACCTCAGAGAGCTTCTTTATGGTCTTAGTCTCTATTATCCAGTTCTACTTTTTATATATTTTAGACTAATACATAAGCCACAAGTAAAAAGAAGTAAAAGAGAGAACCTCCATCCAAATTCCTCTACTTGAGAGTAATTTAAACTTCTATTTTATCAAGTAGGTATTGTTAGTATCTACTATTACTTTCAGGAAAGTTTCAGAGAGTTCTAGCAGCCTAGAAAAGACTGGTGAGGTAAGTGTCAGTTAGTATCTTCAGTTGTAAAGTTTGACTTGAGAAGTATCTTTAAAGTATATTATCTAGAATAAATAGTGTTGTTAAAAGCTTTGAAAAAGTTTTGCAATCTATTTACTATATTTTTCATAGAAGCTCATTATATAGTGTAATGTTCACTGTTGTAGTAATGTTGTTATAACTTAGAATCTTGAGTAAAAATAAAAAAACAACTCTTATATTAAGTGATACAAGAAAACTTACTAGAATTCCAAGTATAAACTAATCTATCTGTAGTATCTTATATACTACAGACAATGGTTCATGTACACAATATAACTAACCTACTCTCAAGTACATGTGCACTTTATAAGGCCAATATTGTTATAACTTAAGTCTTTTGAGTTAAAGATAAAAGATGACTTTTGTATTAAGTAACACAAAAAAACTCAATAGAGTCCTAATTATAGGATAGTCTACTTTATATACTACAGACTATGGTTTGTGCATACACTACAACTGACCTACCCTAAAGTACATGTGTTTTCTATAAGATCAACATATTATTGCTATGCTATATGATATTATCTATTCTAGAACCTTCTATAATCTTCTTTGTGTCATATGATTGTGTGACTGTAAATGTGACATATGTCATGTCTCCATCACATGTGATATCACACCACACCCTTTACCTAAATCCATAATAAGAAAAATAAAACCAAAAATAAAATTAAGAAAAATGAGAAAAAATAAAATAAAGCCAAGTCTATTATTCACAACTCTGACCAGATCACTTCTCTCTTTCATATCACTATCTCATATAGTAGTATCCAAAAGAAATTCAGCAAATACATTGTTTTCTTTTGTTATTAACCTTCTATTGAGTAAACTTCTGACTTATAGATATCAAAATAGATACTTCTAAAAGTAAATCTCTTAACAACAATGCTAATAGTTCCAGAGAGTTTTCCACACATTTTGACATGTCATTAGTAGTATATGCAAATAGAGTCAAAGCTTTTGCAAACAGTCCTACATAGGCTAACTAGATGAAAAATAAAAATTTCCAGCTCACTCCTTTCTTCTTTAGTTGTGGCATAGAAGAAGAGGATGATTCTACTAACCAGGCACCAATTTTAGACTCAAATCATGCTCTCCTTGAGACTGTATCTAACAACTCACATCCTACATAAGACTTTGAGCCTTTAACTATCCTTTATACAGCCAACCAACTTACAGATAGTCAATTATTAGATGGTAACTTTTGTCCTATCTCAATCTTTAACATGAACAAATACTTGGAAGGTGATGCTAAAAATATCATATGCTCACTCCACAGAATAGCAGCTTTCATTAGACAATAAAAACTAGAAAATAAAACTACTGAGGATATTCCTCAGATTACTGAATTTGGATATACAGCATAAGACTTTCTTTCATCCATCTATGAATTGGATTAGGACAAATTAGAAGCCAACAAAGACAAGAAATTTCTTTATTAATATGTTTTCTTACAGTTCAACAGAAAACCTACTATTAATTCAAACCAGAGAAAAGGTAAAGATAAACCTACTAACATCTCCAGGATTTTTCCACCTATTCTTTCTAGACCTAACAAATTTATCTTGGTAAAATCTAAATTTTACAAAGAAGATCAAATGTCAAAGCCTAAATCATATACTTAGGTCTTGAAAGAAAACATCAATGAGATTATCAAAATCAAGGATTCCTTCCCCAAACTTTCTTCTAACAAGATCTTAGAAATCCACAAGATCATCAATAACTTAGACAACAAAGGGAAACCTGAGCTCAACATGATAACCAAAGGTTTCTTGTGCAAACAGATAATCATTCCTATGAGCTCTAATAATGCTGAAAGAGTAATGGCTTGATCAAATGTTCATGTCATTAACATCAACAGATTTCTCAAAGGCATCAAATTAGAAGTGGTTGTTGATTTTATTAGGTCTGATAACAAAGGTATTATTATTACAACTAACCAAGTTGTAGTAATCTCAGACTTGAACATTGTTAAAGAATATATGAAGAACTTGAATGATGTTGATTCAAGTAACATAATGAGCCCTAGGCTTCCACAATCAAAATCATACTTGAAAATCTTAGGTATTTTGTACTTTGTAGAGAATACTAATATTTTTTTGACTTCTGACATCATTGAAAGAATTATTGAAACCTCTTACATTTTTAATAATATTGTCCTAGCTTTCTGACCATATGTTATCAAGATATCTCCCAAATCTGATATAGTTGTTATCTAGACCAATATTTGAAATTACTAAAACAATACAAAAGGAAAAATACTAATTAACAGATGCTTTAAAATTGGCTAATATATTACCATGATCAGAGGTACTAATATGAATCCTAGTATCCTCCAATGTATAAAACTGCTAGAAATGGGAACATACTACATTCTGATATTGTATTTATAGGTCTAAATGTCAAAAATATAACAGATCTCACAAGATCAAACACCATAGAGATATAGTATGGTATTACAAAGCCAATTTCAAGATCAACCCTCTCTGACTCAAAACCCTCAAAGAAAAATCTTGCTCACATAGCTTCAAATATATTAATTACAAAGACATTTACCACTAGACAGCAATCTATGCCCATTTTAAAGATACAGGTTCAATCACAATTGGCACAACAAGAAATCCCAAGAGCTTTGAGAAATCAGAGCTAACTCAATTCACTCATCTGTAGGCAGCAACAACCAATGATTCTTAAATCCATAAAAATATTATATATACAAAATGTTCAGATCAAATTGCTTACTGACATTCTTTTGAAAAATTACAAAGACTATGACATTTTATTTATTCAGGAATCTCCATGGTCTATTCTTCAACACATTCCTTATGCTTTTTCTGAAGAAGGTGAGGAAATTATAGAAGCTCCCAATCACCTATTATAGACTTTATTTACCCAAAACTCTAATAATGAGAACAAGTACTCAAGAGTTCTCACTTATATCAATGTCAGACTCACCAGATCACATTTCTTCTTATCAATGTATATTCAGATGACCATCAATCTACCTGAAAGTACCTCAAAAATACTAAGGTAAATTTGAATAATGTCTTGATTATAACAGAATATTTCAATATAAGAGACAATAAATGGGATGCTTCATTTCCTCATCATTCTAACTACACTGACTCCTTAAAGGAAATAGCTGACAGTTTCAACCTAAAACTTTCAACTCCAGTCAACAAAGTTCCCACAAGATATGCTGATAATATTTGAGATTCAAATTCAGTTTTTGATCTCATGTTTCTTTGTTCTATTTTAGAGGAATTAAACAATCATTTCATTTTACCTGACCTTTGAGGTCCATCTGACCATGCTTTTTTATCAGTTTATATTATTATTGAGGAAAGATTTATTCAAGAGAAAAAACTAGCTATCATCTAAAATAGTAAAGAAGAAAAGAAATTTGTAAACTATCTGAAGAGCAGAGTAGGAAACATTGATATAATCAACATTCATAGTTATGAGACTTTAGAAGAAATAGTTAAAAAATTCACTTCTTTTGCAGAAGAATGTTGTGGCAACCACTAGACCAATGTCCAATAGCAGCACTACAAGTAAATTTCAAGGTGGACATCTAGTAGGGAACATGAGTTGTGTAATTCACAAGAAAACTCAACAGAGAACCACAACATTATTCTACTGACTATTTATATAAGTGTCCTTGGTCCATACTATGACTTCTCTATACCTACTCTAATGTCTATGTCCTGTCCTTATGTCCTATTACTCATCCACTATATGTCTATCTCAAGGCTAGCATGCTATATACATATGCTCTGATGTCATATCCTCAACCCTACTCTTAATCTCCATTGTCCATGTGTGCACCATGTGTACACCATGAGGAAGCCATGCTGTTAACATGTTCCTTGACATCACTCTATCTCTAGACTCTTCCCAATCCTTCTAGACCCTAAGTCCTTCCAGACTGCTTTAGACTACTCTAGGCCTTATGATGTAATGTCATGTGCCTTCTCTCTCTCATCATAGACTAATAATATAACTACTGTTCTATCTATATCTTATCTTACTAAAGTCTGTTTACTCTTTCATCTTATAATAAAAAACTCTAGTATGAACATGCCAGATAGATGCATATCACTAAGCTTGGTGGAATGATGAATGTAGCAGAAATCTATTATTGTATCAGACATCTAGAAGAATATCAAATTGGACCAAGTATAAGAATACTGTCAAAATAGCTGAATACACTTTTCTTGATAACAAAATTCAAGAAATTGTAATGACCAATATGAGGCTATGAGACCTAATAAATTAGGTCAAAAAATACAAACTACTGGCTATTGAAGCAATTAAGTACAATAGTCATCTATGCAATAAATTAAAAGAATTATGGCAAATGTTCCATCAATCTTATAATATAGCTCAAAATAGACCTATAAGTCTATGTTTTTTGGAAGAGGTTCTGTTGTATCCAAATATGGAATGGTCTCCTTTCCCCAAAGTAAAATTCATTAATGTTATTAGTAAATGTAATAACTTATCTATCTCAGGCCCTGACCACATCTTATGGAGCCACTTGAAAATATTAATCAAAGATAACAAATACATCATGAACTTTGTCAACATTGCTAATTCTTACATCAATCTTAACTATTCACCATCTCATTTCAAGAAGTCAATATCAATTATCATTCTGAAGCCAAATAAATCTTCATACAATACTTCTAAAACTTTCTGGCCTATAGTTCTTCTCAATACAGTTGGAAAGTTGATTAAAAAAGTCATTAGCAATAGAATTCAGGTCTACTCTATTGTTTCAAACTTATATATATAAGATGGCTCAGAAACCTTTATACAAGCACTACTGTCTTTGATATTACTTAATTTTTTTCTTTTCTTAATCACCAACTTCTTCTGCTGATTTTGAATAAAGCTGGTTTTGATTTTTGAATTTCTTCCTTTTTTCTGATTATTTAATTAACAGACAAATGCAATATGTATAGAACAGTTTTGTTTTACCTTTCTTTAAAGCTAATATAGGTGTAGGTCAAGGTTCTGTTCTTTCTCCCATTCTTTCTGCTATTTATATTGCTCCCATTTTCACATTTTCGAAAAAAGAACTAAATCTCTTTTACTTCTTATTCCAATTTCCATCCTCTTCTTTGTAGATAATGATCTCCTTATTTCTCAAGAGGAAAGCTATAAAAAGTCAAACATGAACCTCTTTTGCAGATATAATATTATTTTGTCTGTTTTTACCCAGTTTGGCCTCATCATCAAGTATGGCAATTCAGAAGTCTTCTACTTTTCAAGGTTAACAAAAAATATTTATTCTTCTTCTTTAGACCTCTGTTCATTGGAAGATTCTCTACTCTATCTGAAAGATACATAGAAATACCTTGGTTTCTTCTTCAATATTGGGAAACTCAAATAAAGGATTATCTCCTATACACAAATAACTCTTATACAGGACTTATGTCTTATCCATTGTCTTATATGGTTCATAGTTGTGGTATTTCAAAGGAGCACTATTATTTCATTTGCTCAAGGAACTCAAGAAAATACAAAGAAGAGTAGCCTTATGGATTATAGAAGTATTCCATGCCTTTTCTACTTGGGATGTTGAGGCTATAGCTAGCCTCATTCCAATTTAGTTTCACCTTGATAAAATCATTGGTCAGTTATAGCTGTACATAACATCTCTTTCCAAACAACATGCCATTATTTCATTACTCAATGACCAACACTTCAAGAAGACCACATCTCATCATATAGCAATATCTCTCCTCACACCTAAGCAATGGGCAAAAATCAGAAGCCCTATTATAGACATTAACAATCTTTTTCTGATTGATTTTCTTTCACTTCAGTTAATCACAAAGACATATTAATCACAAAGACACAGACACATTAAGAACTCACTGTAATAGACTTGATAATGTCTATAAAGATTCTCTCAATAATCAAAACACTATACTTATCATCACAGATGCAAGTGTCAAAAACAATGTAGCCACCTTAGTATCTCACATTTGAAAGGGCCATAGCATCATCAACAAATATGTCTATCATACAATGAACATCAACTTCACAGAAGCTGAACTCTTTGCCATTGGATGCAGAATAGACAAAGCTACAAAATTACATGATGCCTCAAAAACAGTCATCATCACAGATGCTATCCCAGCTGTGAAGCAGATTTTTGACACTTCAATTCACCCCTATCAAATTCATTTGATTGCAATATCAAAGAGTCTTAGGGAATTTTTCAACAGAAATCCTCACAATTCAATCTCATTTTGGGACTGTCCTGACAGCATCAAATGGTCTCCGCATGTATTGGTTGACAATGAGTTGAAACACATCAAAATCAATCATATCTTACCAAGTAGGATGTTGTGGGAGTTCAGCAGAAAAGAAGATTGTGATTCTATCATTCGCAGATGGCAGATGATTTTTCAAGCCTTCGATTACAAAGGAAGAAACTTCCTTGACTTAAACAACGACAAAGGAGAACACATTCGTCCAACGTATACAAAAGGAGGAGCTTGGCTGAAACACTTTGGCCTTTCAAATTCATTATGCGCATGGATCACGAGATTGATCACAAATCACACATCTATAGGTGAATACAGGCTCAGGTTCTTCCCCAAAGAATCTATAGCTTGTCCTTTTAGTAACTACCCCATCAAAACGAGGAGGTGTCTGCAATACACCAAGTGTTGGAACCCTAGTAGGGAATCTATCATGGATATACTGTTCTTAGAGTTCAATTCTGAAGCCTTTTGCTTTCAGGATAGCATCTCAGCTTAGTTTTACTTTGCTATTTTTCTACTCTTTGGTTTCATTTTCTTTCCATTTTCTTTTTGTCTTTTCCTTTTTTGTCTTTCTTTCTTTCTCTCATTTTCGTATGTAAGTAGTTACGTTGCGTAGCTACCACAGTCTACCTTCGCGTCCCGTGTAATAAATTGTTGAATTAAAAAAAAAGACTGAACACTTAAGTCGACCACAGTGAATATATGATTTTTAATGTCAGCGTAAGGGCGCTACACAATCGATCAACACGTCCATCTTTCCGAATTGCTTTCCGGAACATCTCATCCTCGGCCATGGTTCGCGAATGCGGAAGACACAGTCTCAGCAGTTTCGCGCTCAATAGTGCAGTTTGTGCGCATCGAAGTGTGTATCTATATCATGGGACTTGTTCCATGTTGGCCTCCCATAACCTGATCTTGAAATCACAAAAGCCTTGACGTTCCTGTTGAGCATAGTCATCTAAGTTCAGATGAGGACGACTGTTCCCAGCAGGCGCAGGATAAGAAATGGTGATAGTGCCTGAGAGTTAATCAAGTAATCATCAAGAATGCTTCCAGTCTATGTGTGGTTTGATTGTGAAAACCCCTTCTGAATTAGACTTTCGGGCAGGGTATTTTGGGAATCGAGTCCTTGTGTATGGACCACTCAGTCACTTACAAAATGGACTTCTGGAGTTCGTCAATCGATATCTGCTTGACAGCAACTATGAACGGTGCTTCTATGGCC
>Ga0157359_1000725_pt1 | contig 12468 bp, 2 predicted proteins | sample AttcapACBM3_FD_111482 | JGI IMG/M metagenome (GOLD analysis project Ga0157359, IMG submission 111482) | Fungus gardens microbial communities from leaf cutter ant in Botucatu, State of São Paulo, Brazil - Atta capiguara ACBM3 | ecosystem: Host-associated > Fungi > Mycelium > Unclassified ...
GTGTTATTAAGAAGATATCACTACTACAGAAATATATCTTTAAAATAGGTTGACTTAGAATATGATACTTTCTGACTTCTGGTTAAAACTTTAATTCTATCTATATATACTTCTGTATCTGTGCTCTTTTATAGATAGATCAGTATTTTGTATTTTATTTTCTGATAACTTGTTATCTAGACTTCCAGTCATTTTATATCTTAAAAATTGTTTTTATAACATCTTCTTAGTTATCTTCTATATTTCTTAGCCATAGTTCTAACTACAGACTCAGTATATAAGAACAAGTAAATACTCTGTATTCTTCAGTCTAGAAATCAACTAAGAATTATCTTTTACTTCTCTAACTAAGCTCTAACTAAGAACTCTCTTCTTACTTCTCTCTAACTACCCAAAATTATAACCATATAACAGATAGTGGGCACAATATATAAGTTGAGGCCAAATTCATCATTCAAGATCATGTTATCTATCTACAGATAAGTTTCCAAGCTTAATCTACAACCTGAGTACTTATCCAATCTTATAAATTTCCACATTTGTTTTTTAGATAAGTTTCCATACAAGATCCAGTTCTCTTTCTGTATGACTGATTGTAAAAAGTTGCTTGAAGTGAGTTCTATCCTGATAATCACCTATTCTTTATTAATAGTATATTGATAGAAGGAAAGATTTACATACTCAAGGAGAAGGATTTGAGAATAGAAATTATTCAGTTATATCATGATATGCCAGCAGCTGGGTATAGAGAACAATAGAAGATGATATAATTGGTAATGAAATGAAAGCACTAGCTGTTAGATGTGGTTCACACCTTGTTATCCAAGACCTGGTGAGAGACTTTCAGAAGTCCAAATAAATAGTATATATATTATTTGAGAATATGGAATATAGAAGTTGAAACAACCTTTATCTGGGTAACTGCATAAAAAAGGTTAGAGTATTGATACTCCATATATAATTCCTCCTGTAGGCACAGACTGCCATTGCACCCTATGTAATAAATTGTTGACCTAAAAATAAGATACTTAGAATATAATAGGTAGCTAAGTCTACTGGAAGATAGAAGGTGTATTACTAATACTAGAAGTTTTGGTTGATTTTTCAAATGAGGCTTACAGTGTAAACTACTGGCTTATATATTAAGTATACCATTTAGAATAGTAATCTAGAAATGGAGACTAAATATTATTCTAGTTTCTAGTAATCCTTAGATATCAAAGATAGAGATCTATGGAGTTGACAAGAGTCCAGTAAAAAAGTCTAAGATAGAATAGAAACTTGTAATCTATATCAGAAGTAGTCAGAAAGTATAAATAAGAAAAAAGGCATTATCTATGAGTAGAAACAAATATGGCTAGATCAGAATGTAATACCAGTAAAAAAACTAATAGCAAATAAAGTACTAGAGAAATTGTAAACATACTTAATAGTGGACTTTATCACTAAGTTACCACTGGTAATAGAAAAGAATGTGATACTAGTTGTATATAATAGGTTGTCAAGAATAGCATATTTTATAGCAGCAACAGAAGAGATTTTGGAAAAGGGGTTAACTAGGTTGTTTAAAGATAATATATGGAAGTTGTATGGATTGCCAGAAAGTGTTATTTTGGATAGAAAACTATAATTTACAGTGAAGTTAACAAAGAAGCTGAACAATATGTTGGAGATTGAGACAAGGTTGTCAATAGTCTTTTATCTACAGATGGATAAGCAGATGGAGTGCATGAACTAGGAACTAGAACAATATTTACAGTTCTTTGTAGATCATAGGCAGAAGAACTAGCCTGAGTAGCTAGTATTCATAGATTTTGTAGTAAATAGTAAAGTCTATTTGGTAACAAAGATATCTCTCTTTATGGAAAACTATGAAAGGGAGTTAAGAATAGAAGCAGATATCAGAAGGAAGAAATAAATGGAATAAATGAAGAAACAAGCAGATAGTGAAAGAAAAGAGGCAGAAGTATGGAAAAAAGACAATAAGATGATATTGAACATCAAAAACTTAGTGTTTAAAAAAGAACCAGTAAGAAAACTAGTAGACTAATATGTAGATCTTATTACATCCCATTTCTGCTATATCTATTCCAACCCATGGATAACACTCTTTCTCTCATCTACACTTTCTGACTTCTTCCAGTACAAATCATATCTTTTATTCCTAATATCTGAGGATTACTAAGAAACCAAAGTAACTTACTTAACAGTCTTTATTCCAGATAACTATTCTAGATAGCATACTTAGTATATAATCTAATAGTTTATTTGAAGATATAAAAGATAGATTGGAATGACCTTTGGCTTCAGCTTATATATTATATTTCTACTAGTTACACTAGTCATATATTTCAGAAGTGGACTTAGGAAACTTAGTGGTTTAGAACTACTGGAGAATGGTGAAATGTGTCATTACCAACACTAGAAAAAGATGTCAATTTTAGTTAATTTTCAGAATAAGCTAATATAGTGTAATATACTAAATCAATTATTTGAACTTCCAAGATGCCTTACCAGATCTTGAATAACAAGATGTAAACTGTATTTAACAGATCTATATATCATTGAAGAAGTAGTATTTACCAATATAGTTAAAACTACCAACTACAATGAAAATTTATCTGGTTATAAATATAAGTTGAGTAATGAAACTAGTAAGAGAATAAAGAGTAGAAAAATCTCAGCTGGTAAAAGTTGATAGAGAAAAAGAGTAAGAGATTAAGAGGATATTAAATAAATAATAAATAAATAAAGTATCACAAAATGAACTACTCACTTATTTGTAATATTTGAACCTTGGGTGTACTCTCAGAGATTTAGAAGTGATTTAGAAGTTCAATAATAATAACAATGATAATTAAGATCAATACAAATAATAAAGAATAAAGATTGATGATAATTGATGTTGTTAAGTCTAAAGTCTAATCCTCAGACACAAAAGTATATATATAAAAGAGTGATAGTTTATACACAAGCTATTTCCATTACATGATCAAAACTTGTACCTAATAGGAGCTTTCATCTGTCATAGCAGCTGTCAGGCTAATTTTAGAAGGTAACTAATTATGTCACTACATTGATATGCTTGTATCTCTATAAATACTTATCACTATATAATATACTATATATCATTGGAAACAGTTTGATGATTACTTTCCAATGCAAGTTTGATCATGTAAATCTGTCTAGTTGTTCATGAGATATTAACAAACAAAGATTTTACAGTTACTAATGATCTGATATCTCAGTTGTTATCACTTTTGTACATTCTGCACACGTGTAGATAGCTCTTATTTGGGACTTTACAGAGCAACTTAGTTTGTAACAAGGAGTAACAAAGTACTTGGTACATTGAAAGAGGTTTATAACAGAATATGATATATAGAAGAGGGAGAAAAACTTAGAAAATGCAAAAGAAGTGATAGCAAATTTCAAAAGAAGAATGAGTATAAAAGTTAGAATATAGAAAAAGTTGAAAAGAATAAAAAAAATGAGATTTTAGAAAAGAGAAGCTACTAAGAAAGTATAAAGTATATAATAAAAATATTATATAGTTAAAATAGTAAAAAATTTGAAAAAAAAATATCTAAAAAAACTAAAGAAAAATTAGTGAAGATAGAAGTCTGTTTTTTTAAAAAAAAACCTTAAAAAGAGAGTAATGTCAAATTTAAGAATAGTAGACTTATTTCTTTTATATTTTTATCCTATTATTAAAATCTTTTTTTCTTTTTTTTACCCTAAATCTAATAAAGAGAAATAATGTGATATTATATAACTATTACAAGTTGATAACATATATTACAATCATAGTCACAATATTATATAACATATCAAAAAGATAATATTATATATTATATGAAATAATTACTCTTATCTATATATTTAGAGTAGGCTAAATATAAAATTGTTAGAGTTGCAAACAATAAACTTGATTTTATTTTATTTTCTATTTTTAGAATATAGAGTTAAGATTTAATATAATATCATATGTTATTATCATAAATAGTCACAGAATGAGATATAGTATCATATCAATCATACAATTATATGTCATAATAAAAAATAATAGAAGATTCTGAAAGAAATAATGTTATATAACACATGTTGATCTTAAGACAGATATATAGTCATTTAAGATAGACTAAAGTAGTAGAACATAGACTATTAGTCTTAGATATATAAAATAAATAATTCTATACAGAGTTTTCTATTGAGATTAACTTTAATACAAGGTTCTTTTCATTAACTCACTCTAAGGTCTTTAAATTGCAACAAAAGTGTATATAGACTATGTACTAGAGATTTATAGAGTATATATATCTGTACTAAAAACTTTACTGAGTTCTCTTATATTAAACAATATAAGTTTCTTTTATCTTAACTCTAATATATATATATATATCACATGCTATATTGGGATTGGGAAACCTTTTTCTTGACTACCATAAAGGATTTTATAGGATATTGATAAAATATTCTTATTCTCTATAAATGTTTTCTTTTCTAAAGTGTATTTGAGTTTAATGCTTAAATCTTCTTAATTCAAGATTTTTTTGTAATATCTGCAGAATAGGTTACAAGAGTTATTAAAGGCTAAGAGATTGTATCTCAATATTAGAGTCAATATTATCAATCTTTTCAACCTTTACTATAAGCTTTTTAAACTTTAAAGTAGGTGAGGAAGACAGAGACTTATAAAAAAAAGAAGATAAAAAAGAACAAGTAAAATACAGTTCAATTGTTTAGTACAACCATTCTGATGTGGAATACTAGTCTTATAGATAATTGTTTGCTCTCTTAGAAAGAATTGTAATTTCAATGTAATATATTCTTTCCTATTATTAGTGTACAATCTCTTCATAAAATAGAAAGTAGCATTTGACCATATCTGTAAAATTGATTTAATTGCTTCTATAGCTTTAGACTTTTTACATAGAAAATCAATGTTACAATAGAAGGAATAGTTGTCAAGAAATATAATTACCTACTTGTACTTTGAATAAAACAAGATAAGAAACTCAAGAAGATTTAAGTGAATTAATTCTTTAAGCTTACTAGAGCAAATAAAGTTCTTAGAGAAACTGTGTTAGTGCATCCTTCCAAGACTACAACTATAGCAAACATATTTCTATATTGGAAAACAGATCTTCTTCATATCTTTAACATCGTCAAGGATATAATACATAACTTCATTAGAGGTGTGTTTAAAATGATGATACAAAGTTTCAAAGTCTAGATATCTTGTTACAAGACTCACAAAATTGAAGATATTATATATAATATTTGAGAATATAAGTTCTCACAATCTGAATATTACCCCAAAGGTCAGGAGTAGCTGATAGAATAGCATCATCAAACCTCTTTGAGTTTACAGTCTCAACTTAACTATAATTACCCAGAGTCATATCAACAAAGTAGACTCAAATGAAGTAAAGTAAGTAGAGACACCAGAATTCAAGAACTATTTATCTTCATAAAGTTTTATCACATCCCATTTTAGCTATTTATTCTAACCCACAGATAATACTTCCTCTCTCATCTATACTCCCTAACATCTTTCAGTATAGATCACTTCTTTCTATTTTCTCTTGAATATTCTTTCTGGCTTCTTGTCAATCTCATAAACTTTCATCTCCAACATCTGAGAATTACTAATATCTAAAGTAACTTACTTAGTAGTTCTATTCCAGATAACTACTTTAAGTAGTAAGTTTATACTGTATTAGCTTTATCCTGAAAATCAACCAAAATTTCACTCTCTTCTAGTGTTGGCAACAACATATCTCATTGTCTCATAGTAGTTCCAAACCTCTAAGTTCTTCAAGTTCTCTTTCAAAATATGTAACCTATATAACTTGTAAAGATATAATATATAAACTGAAGCTAAAGGTTGTTCTGATCCTATCTTCTGTATTCTTGGATAATATATAACTAACTTGTTCTGAACTTCTGAGATATCTTACTGGATCTTGAATAATAATATGTAAGCTATATCTAACAAAACTATATTTTTACTTATATCTGAAATTCTTGAATAGGACTACTCTGAAGAGTACACACTGCAGAAAGATAATTAGCAAGTTGAGGAACTATCACTAAAGACTTAGAAAGAAATGAATGAATTGGTAAAAAAAAATAGTAGTTATGCTTGCAAAAACAATAACATTGTCTGTCTAATAAATATTACTGCTATTATTTTTCTAGTCTCTTGTTTTATTTGCTTTGCTTATTAAATTTAAAAATTCCAATCTCCATTCTCTTGTTTGTTGATAATGGACTTTTAATATCTCAAAACAAATCCATCCAGATGTCCAATGCAAATTTATTTTGTAGTTACAATGTCACTTCTTCTCTTTTTTCCAAGTTTGGTTTAGTTGTTAAGTATAAAAAGTCTGAAGTCTTCCACTTTTCCAGGTTGCATAGAATCTTTAATCTTTCTCCGCTAGACCTTATACCTCTTGGAAACTCTGTTCTTTATCCTAAGAACACATGGCATTATCTTGGGTTCTTCTTTAATCAAAAAATATCTTTCTACCAGCACATTGACTTTTACACCAACAAAGCCATATTGACAGTCAAATGCATGAAAATGCTTAGTAATTCAACAAGAGGGTTAAACCCACTTCAGAAAAGACATCTATACAGGAGCTACATATTACCTATCACTTTCTATAGCTCTCAACTATAGTACCATAACAATATACCACTCCATTATCCTCTCAAAAGTCTCAGAAAAATACAGCAAAGGGCAGTCCTATGAATTACAGATGTTTTTCATACATTACCATCAATAGGAGTCAAAGCTATTGCAGTACTCATACCTATCAATCTCCAGCTCAAGAAACTAAATCAGAGATTCTACCTATAGGTATGGTCCCTTCCTCCCAATTATATTATCAAGTCAATTCTCTCTACCAATGATCCTCAAGAACAAGTCTAGCATAGGCTATCTATCGAAAGCCTCACTAGCAAACAGAGGCTTAGTCTTTGAAGCTCTTTAATCAACATAAATAACAGTAGTAAAGAATATATTTCATCTTTTTTATATTTTAACCAGGAATTCTTTTCTGGGAACAGACTTATTAATACTTTTTCTAATTAATTTTATTTTCACTACTGTCCTCATAATATCAATGATCATATCAAAAATCTTGACAATGTAGTTATTGAAGCCTCATTAATTCCAACATTATCCATTGTTGTTTTGGACACAAGCATCAAAAACAGTGTTGCTACCTCAATATCCCATGGTTACTCATACAATGAGTCTATTATTAAGACTATTCATTGAGCTATCAATATTACCACTACTGAAGCTGAGTTATTTGCTATCAGATATGGGATTAATTAAGCCATTAACACTCCAAATGTTGTGGCAACCACTAGACTAGTGTCCAATAGTAGCACTAACAAGTAAATTTCAAAGGCAGATATCTAGTAGAGAATACAAGTTGTGTAATTCATAAGAGAACTTAACAGAGAACCACAACAGTATTCTACCAACTATTTATATAACTATCCATGGTCCGTGCTATGACTATGCATCTGTTGTGTGTCTTACTCTAATGTTCATGCCCTGTCCTTATGTCCATTACTAATCTACCTCATGTTCTATTACTCATCTACCATATGTCTACTTTAAGGCCAGCATGCTATATACATGTGCTCTGATGTCATATCCTAAATCTTACTCTTCATCTCTGTTTTCTATGTGTGTACTATGTGTACACCATGAGGAAACCATGCTATTAACATGTTCCTTGATATCACTCTATCTCTAGACTCTTCTCGATCCTTCTAAACTATAGATCCTTCTAGACTGCTCTAGGCCTTATGATATTATATCATGTGACTTCCTAGTCATGTGCCTTCTCTCTCTTGTTGTAGACTAATAATATAACTATCTATAAATATCTTACTAAAGTCTGTTTATACTTTTTCGTCTTATAATACTGAAAGGATCTTTGATTTTTTACCTCATCCATATCAAACCCACTTTGCAGCTATCTCTAAAGAGCTCTGAGAATTCTTCAAAGTTAGTGTCAACAATCACATTGATTTCTAGAACTGTCTCAGCAAAGTCTACTGACCTCTATATACAACAGTTGATTGCGATACCAAGAAGTTCGTTACTTCTCTGTTCTTCCCTTATAAATCATCTTGGGATTTTTACAAAAGTTGTGGAGACAAATCCATTCTCAACTCTTGGAAAATGACTTTTCAGATGTCTGACTTCAAGAAAAGATAATTTCTTGAACTGCTCAATAATGACCTCAATCCTCTCAAACTATCTACTAAGAATGAGAGCCTATGGCTTAAGCTCATAGGCCACTCTAACTCTCTTTGTATAAGAGCTACAAGAACAATAGTCAACCATGCTTCTATCAGGAAATATCAGCTTAGGTTTTTCCCTAAGGAAAACTTCACATGCCCATGTAGTGCTTATCCTATAGAATCAAGAAGGCACATCTTGTATAAGTGTAAATGATTCAACAGCTATTGGAATCTGAGAAGAGATACAATAGCTTATCTTATTCTTTTCCTAGAATTTAACAATAGTGTATTCTTCTTTGAGGGTGGCTAGGTATAGCCATTTAGTTTATTGCACTTCAATTTTTCTCTTCTTCTTTTTGTTCTTTTTCTATAGTCTCTTTATTATTTCTAGTCTCTTTATCATTTCAGTATACATGTACATAGTTACAAAGTAGCTACCATGGTCTGCTCTCATACCCTATGTAATAAATTGTTAATTTTTTTTAAAAAGTTTTATTTGCTTAGTAAGCATTACCATCTTAATTTTATTTTAATTTTAATATTTTATTTATTTCTTAGATAATAAAGAAGCATGTGATAAGAGATAAGATAGCATAGTGGAAGAGTCTTCTATTTATATGTATTGCATCTACTTCTAATCTACTTGAGATTGTAGATTCAATTCTATAATAATCCCTTATAGTAGACAACTACATAAAATTTATAGTTCAATTCTATAGTAATTTCTTTTATAGGTATGGACTGCTATCAAGCCTTATATAATAAATTAATGATGTTTAAAAAAAGCATGTAATTGCAGTCACATGATGTGATATCATAAGTCTATAACATAACAGAAGAAACTAGAACAATAATATTAAGAGTATAGTTACAACATATTCATCTTATAGTAATAATATAATAAACTCATAGATAATACACATAGTTTAGAGTAGGACTTGTAATAATAGTATATATAAGAATATATTAAGAACTCCTTGTCAAGTTTTCTTATGATTTCTACAAGATTCTTTATTGTAAGACTACTTAGTGAGCTATTAACTATTGTGATTAGTAGTTATCACAATACTTTTCTACCTCAGTTATTCTTCTTTTTCCTCTTTTGTTGCTCAAAAGAACTTTCACTTTATAACTACTACTACCCTTGTGAATACTGCTATTACTATTGTTGCTACTGCTCTTATAAGCACTGTTGCTGGAAGTTTTTTCTTCTACTAAGAAAGTTTATTTCTATATAAATAGTATTAGTAATGTTAGTTTGTCTAGAAAACTTTGCCTAAATAACAAAACATATAACATCCCAAGTAAGATTAGATATGGATATAAAAGAAAAAAGAATAAAAACAGAAATATAATTCCATAAGTAAGAAATTGCAGATAAGAGAGTTATTACTATTAGTATTATGAACTTAAACCTTTAGAGTTAGGTAAAAGAACAAACTCTTGTATTAGAGTAAACATAAGAGAACTCAATAGAGAGCTCTTTACAAACTAGTCTACCTTATATACTTCTACAGATGGTCTGTGCTAGCTACTATGCACTCTACCCTAAATGACCATGTGTAGAGTATGAGGCTAACATGTGGTGTCTATGTTGTATGATATCATTTTGTTCTAGAACCTTCTACTTCCTTCTCCTTAGTCCCGTGATCAATGTTGTAACCACACCATCAGATGTGACTGATGTGACCAATTACTTCTAACCCTAACCCTAGAGTTCTAAAAATAGAAAAATGAAAATAAATCCAAAAGAAAATAAAAATGAGAAAGAAAATAAAAAGAAATGAAGTCTACTTCTTGCAATCTTGATACTTAGAATAGAAAGAATATTACAATTATTTTTATAAAGTCTTATATAAAGAATGTCAAGCTTAGCAATCTAGAAAGTAGAGTATGCAGAAATTTTATATCAACTACCTAATTAGTACTACTGATTACAGACTATATGCTTAGTAAGCAGAATGCTTTGTAACAACATAGTCTTAACAAAATAGTAATCTAGTATACTTATATTCTTCTCTTACTATATCTGCTATTAATTCTATAAATCTTGCTTATTTCCATTTATCATTATTCTCATTAGAAAAGCAACCTGTTACAAACTCAAGACCTTAGAGTTGGTCAAGCAAATAAACCTTATATTAGGTTATACAAGAAAACTCAATAGAGAACTCTATACAAGATTGTTTATCTTATATACTAAACTACCATAGTCTATGCTACTACTTCTCTAGCCTATCCTAAACAACTATGTGTTTGTCTTAAGATCAACATGTGCTGTGTCAGAATTGAAGATGATAGACTTGGTTTCTATTTTATTTTCTTTTATTTTCCTTCTATTTTCTCTTATTTTTTATTGAAGAGTAGAAGACAAAGAAGACAAAGTGTGACATTGTCACAGGTCACAAGAGTCACATGCTCACATGATATGAAGGAACAATATAGAAGATTCTAGAAGAATGATGTTATAATAACATGTGGAATACATGTTAGCCTTAAGACAAATACATAGTCTTTAGAGTAGACTAGGGCAGTTATAGCATAGACCATCATAGTTTAGTATATAAGGTAGATGTTTCTGTATGGAGTTCTCTATTGAGTTCTCTTGTGTTACTTAATACAAGAGTATATCTTTTACTCAACACAGAGTCTAAGTCATAACATGTTGTATATGTTGTATAACATTATTCTTCTAGAACCTTCTACATCTTTCTCTGTGATCTTGTGACTTGTGACCATTACTGTGACCATGTTGACTGATGTGACTGATGTGTGACAGTATGATCATGACATTACTCTAACTCTAACCCTAGATCCAAATAAAGAAAATAAAAGAAAAAAAGAAAAATAAAAGGGAATTAAATAAAGAAACTATCATCCAAGCTTTGCATGTCTGACACAACCACCTATGTTAAATAAGGTGTTTGAATAATATTTCAACACTCAGTTTTAGTCTGTTTTGCATATAAATTCTCTAAACACTGGATTTTAAGACTTCATTAGCAAAACTGAGGTATACCATAAGTAAATGAAACAATGAGAGGAGACAAAGACATATCTAGGACCAAAAAGAAAGAAACTGGTCCTAGCATAGTCTGGCTACAGACTAAATATGAACATTCAAGTATGTGCCTATTTACATAGTTATGAAGGTCATCTTTATATCTATTCAAAATATAGTAAACAAGGAGATGGAGGCTATGGATAAAAATGAAAGAGATGTGGAATAAACTAAAGGGGATATGATGTTCAACAACAATCAATCTACACTAGGTGAGTGAAAATTGATTAGATAGTGAAATGTTGTCAATCAATCGGTATTTAATTGTCCTTTAAATGATAATCTTCTATGATTTGTATATAGACAAGACCCAGTGTTATGTTCTAGAGAAAGGGAATGTCATGGAGAGACCTTTTTCATTAATTATTATATCACTAATCATCTAGTTCTAGGCATATCTCTCAAGTAGTTCTCTTTATCCCGGATCTCTCAGCCATTATAGCTTATTTACTTACCACTAATGTGCTTTGTAGCTGATTCATTCTCTACTGACCAAAGGTACACACTCAATTAATCTTTGGTGACTGATTAATAAATCCACAGGGCCTCTATGCTATTATGGGAATCCATATATTCTGGAATCCAAAGAGCCGCGTGAGTTTTCCGTGTGAGGCGCCAAGACTAGATTCACGACTAAATTCACATGCCTGAAATTTCAATAGAAGACGAGACGCGACGGTCTCGTGACTCCACTTTATCGTGTCAGGAGGGGACTTCCTTCTCTCGCTCAACGTGAAAAAATATGGAGATTCGCTACCACACTAGTAAAGAAACACTGCATCCCGACTCGACGCGTCTACAAACCCGGGCCGGTGCTTTTGAAGACCATGGATCCTTATTCTCAAAGACGTCAGGGAGAAAGACGACTGGAATTAGAAACGGAACATCTGATCCTAACACAAACTCAAGAAATGGCGATGAGATGGATTACCTCTCACAGAAATCGCAAGGATACGAGAAGTTCATCGTAGAAAAGAAGCAGACTGAAATTAGTCGCTCTCACTACGATCCGGAAGTTGTCGCAACCAGATCCTGGGCCGTGCGCAAGCCCAGATTTACAAAAACAAAAGCTGAGGAGGGCAAGCTTTCATCTTTGCCCCCATCCTCACCTGAAATGAAAATGGGTCCGAAAC
>Ga0157359_1000726_pt1 | contig 12466 bp, 17 predicted proteins | sample AttcapACBM3_FD_111482 | JGI IMG/M metagenome (GOLD analysis project Ga0157359, IMG submission 111482) | Fungus gardens microbial communities from leaf cutter ant in Botucatu, State of São Paulo, Brazil - Atta capiguara ACBM3 | ecosystem: Host-associated > Fungi > Mycelium > Unclassified ...
CTTCAGCGCCTGGTGATGCTCCAGGTCCCGCCGTCGCTTCAGCGCCTGGTGATGCTCCAGGTCCCGCCGTCGCTTCAGCGCCTGGTGATGCTCCAGGTCCCGCCGTCGCTTCAGCGCCTGGTGCGTCAAGTCCGATCCGCACGCCATCGGGTGCCAATGTTTCAGGTTCTGCTGTTGCTCTAGGCCCTTGTGACTTCTCGGATCCTCTTAACTGCTTGCGACCATCAGGTCCGGCGAATTCTAGCTAGCGTTATAGCCGTACGTACTTGCGTATGTACGTACGTATGGTATTCTACGTTTGCACCTTCCCCCGGCGGCTACCGGGTTCTGTCTAGGAGATAGCAATGCAAACGATAGGTACGACTTACCCCGCCGAACTCAACTGGTCCCGGTTGCTGCTCATAGCAGTAGTGGGTCGAGCTTTGATTCAGTACCGGGTCAGCAAGCTGTCCGCTGACCGTTCTTACCTGGTCGGTTTGGCAGCTGAAGGCAAAAGCCGAGGTATTCTGAATGTCGAAGATTTGGAAGTGGTAGACGCGACTATCTGCTCTGTAGAATCGCACACCGAACGAAAGCGGGGTCATCGTTCTATCGGTATGTGCGTATAGCTGTACATACATACGTACGGTTATCTTAAGACGAAGCCCAGGAGGCGGCTACCTACCTGGGCTTCTACCCGTGCTGTCTAGGAGCGTGGGGTCGTGGGACTATATCTATCCTGTCCACGCAGCTCAACCAGTGATCGTCTTTCATATTTTTCGATGGTGGATCCATGACTGAAGGTACCCAGGGAAAACCCAAACGCGGCCGGAAGGCTGCGGTGGTTCCTTACGTGCAGGCTGAGTTATTCGAAGCAAAGCTTGTCGAGTGGCCCGTAAAGGACGACCTGGCCAGCATGGAATTTCCTCTGTTCAGCCTGTCCACCAAGCCCGACACGTCAGTCAAAGAGTATGTCCAGCCTGGCACCGGTAAGAGAGTGAGGATTACGCCGCCCGTAATCGGGGCGGCTACCGTCTTCGACAAGGACCTTCTGCTCTTCATCGGCTCTCAAATCATTGAGGCGAGAAAAGCCGGACTGCCTATCTCCAACGTCGTCAAATTCGAAGCTTACGATTTTCTGACTGGGACCGGGAGGGATCCAAGCGGCAATGCCTACGCCAACATCTTGGATATGCTCCGTCGCCTGAAAGGCACCCAGATCGAGACGAACATCATCACTGGTGGTGAAGAGCAGACGAAGGGCTTCGGCTGGATCCACGACTACACGATTACCAAGAAGACCACGAACGGTAATGGGGTCCTGGAATGCGTTGTCCAGATTTCGGATTGGATGTACAACGCGATGCTCCACTATGAGGTACTCACGATCGATCGCCGCTACTTCGACCTCCGTATGCCTTTAGAAAGACGTCTCTATGAGCTTGCACGCAAGCACGTAGGCAACAAGGCCATCTGGAAAGCTGACCTAGCGTTGATGCAGGAGAAATGCGGGTCTACCCAAGACCTCCGCCATTTCCGGGCCGAGATCCGAAAGATCATCAAGAAAGACTCCTTGCCTGACTATCACATGGCTCTGGACACCAGCTCCAAAGCTCATCGCCTGGTGTTCTACACTCGCCACAACAAGGCTCTCTCTCACGAACTGGTTCAGCACGATTTAGCTTCCTGGTTCGATGGGCTGGAGCGACCAAAACCGCTCTAGGCTGCTGGTTTCATCTTTTTTTACTGTTATGCGTACGTACGTATACACATATATCCATACGTACGTGTATACTCTTGCTGGCACCTCTTCGGGTGCCACCCGGCGGCTACCGGGTTATGCCTATCGTCTAGGAGCAAGCGCATGAACAAGATGATTCCCCCTGCTGGTTCAGATGAGCCGAGTGACACTGACCATGCCGCTATCACCAGGCTGGAAAGGGTTCTCCAGACAATGCTTGATGCGAATCGGGCATTAGAAATGGGAGACGACCTGAGCCTCTCCCGGCTGGGCCTCGATGCTGCAAGAATTGCTGAGTTGAAGGCCCGGCAGAAGAGGGGAGCGCCAGGGTTTCCGGAGTACGTTATCCGGAATCTCCGAGAGACCCTGGAGACTTTACGAGGAGATCAGGGAGACGGTTCCATTTCCGATTAACTGGATAAGCATACGTACATGCGTATATGTGTACGTATGCTTTTACGTAGGCTAGAATGGACCTCGGATGCCAGGGGTCCCCCTACAGGATCTACGTATGTACGCACATCTGTATGTACACAAAAAGGTGATTCAATGACTAAAGTGTATGCGGTCCTCAATGGTAAAGGCGGTGTAGGCAAGACCACCACAGCGGTACACCTAGCCGCATTTTTGTCTACCAAAGGGCCGACCCTGTTGATCGACGCAGATCCGAAACCTACCGCCGCTGTTTGGGCTGCGTGGCGACGGGATTGCACGATTCTGCCCCCGGAAGCCAAGTCTCCGACCACCGTCAGACTCCTCGGCCGCGCTGTTCTTGATGAAGGCAAGCAGCTCAAAGGTAGTTACGACTACGTGGTAGTCGATGTGGGCGCCCAAGACACGACAAGTGGTCGTAATGCGCTGCTGCTTGCAGACGAGGCGATTCTGCCGATCGGTGCTTCTGACTTCGACACGGCATCCCTTGAGGACACCACTCAGCTGATAGAAATGGTCAAAGGGTTCAACGAGCATCTGAAGGTCACAGCGCTGGCCACGAGGATCGATACCAAGACCAGAGACGCTGAGGACCTCATCAACTTCCTGGTTGAAAGCGAGATCAAGGTGTTCACGAACATGGTCTGCGAACGGAAAGCCTATCGAAAGGCTACTGGCCTGGGTATGGCAGTCTGGGAGCTACCGTCCAGGTACGAAGGTAAGAAGGTGCGCGACAAGGTCGCTGCGGACGAAATCTTGAAAGTGCTAAACGAGGTGGTGCAATGAGAAAGAAACCAGACCTGGGCGGAATGGACGCCGCCGCGCTCGAAGCCTTCAGATCAGGTGGTGCACACGAACAGGAAGAAGGTAGCGGCACCAAAGCGGCCTCGAAATCTGCTAGTACCGCCGCTAAGAACAAGCCGCGCCAAGAAGAAGCGGACCCTGTCAGACTACCGCGTACCATCAAGCTTCGGGACGATTACCACAACCGGCTTCGCGATCAGGCTCACGCCGAGAAAACCACGATGTCGGCATTGATTGAAAAGGCGCTGGGGCAGATGTGGGGTATCGATTGATAAATATGTGTGTACGTCCATACGTACGCATACCGGGTTGTTCGGACCTTTCTGCATGGACTTAGTGGCTGTTGTTCGAGCTTTCAGACATGAGCTTGGGTTTTTGCAGGCTAGTGGATCGCTGCCATCTCATTTGCAGAGCTTTCCGAGCTCTTGCTGCGGTGTCGTTTCGGAGTTACTCGGCGAATACCTAAACCTGACGCTAGGCTTCCAAGCTGAATACGTTTGCGGCGAGCGATCAGGTGGTACCCATGCGTGGCTAGAATTGTCGGGCGTAGTAGTCGATATCACAGGCGATCAATTTGAAGGAAGACCACCAGTTTTTTGTGCTGAGAAAGATGCTTGGTATCGATCATGGGAGGAATCTTCGAGAGAAATAGCCATCCACCACGTTGAGGCCTGGTTCTATCACGAGGAGCAGGCGGTCCTGCGTGAGGTGGTTAAGAGGGCAGGGCTCCCGGATCATGATGTTTCAATCTAAACGGGCAAATTAGTCTTAATACCACCCCTGCATCAGAGGTTAGGCGCTCTGATAACTCCTTGTAGCGATCAGTACCTGACCTTGAATGTCGGAGAGTCCTCTGGGCGTTGGCCGCGGCGATCGTAGAGCCGAGTAGTGCTGATGTTGGCATGGCCTAGCCATACTTGAACCTTGGCAATGTCTGCCTCGTGCTCAAGAGCATTTGTAGCGGCGGTTGCCCTCAGCCCATGGACCCCGAGACCGGGAACATTGATTCCAGCCCTGAGAGCCCAGCTCATCACCACCAGGTAGATGCCATTAGCAGACAACCGCTGTCCGATCGTTTTCCCTTTTAGCGATCGGAAGAGAGGACCGTTCTGATCAGCGCGACGACCGTCGATTTCCAGGTAGGCGTGGATCCGTTCAGCGGCTACTGGGTGAAGGGGGAGGTACCGGACTTTTCCGCCTTTCCCGCTTACTCGAAGATGCTTTATCCCTCTTCTGTCCTGCAGGTCCGACAGACATAACAGGGACGCCTCTTCGCGTCGCAAGCCGTGATACAGCAACACGGCGATCAAGGCCTGATCTCTCATTCCCTTCAGACTGAAGAGCGGCGGTGCCGACATCAGCGATTTGGCCTGTTCGTCCCCAAGTGCGGGCGTTTTGCCCTCATTGCTCTCGATCTTGGGGCGCTTCACACCATGCACAGGATTCCCACCTTCGACGGAATTGGTCTCTAACAGGTGATCAAAAAGGCTGGCCAGGGCTGCGAGCTTTCGCCGAATGGTTGCTCCTGATAGTCCACGATTGCTGAGCTCAGTCCGCCAGGCCAGGACGTGCGCACGGGTGACTATCGCAAACTCTTCCGGACCCGAGATACCGATGTACTGAGTGAAGTCGGTGATGTCCGCCCGATAGGCACGTCGCGTTCGCTGGTTCTGCAGATTAGCAAACCATTGATGCAGCTCAGGCACCTGGCTGATGGAATGGAACTGCGCGGCCGTCAGTCGTCGCGATTCCCCTGGTGTGATGACCGGGTTTGAGTCGAAAGGGATGACTTCAGGCATTGCATAGGACCAGGCGCGACAGATTGGTCCATTCAATAGCAGAAGAAACGGTGGCACAAGGCTAGAAGGGTATGGGTATGGACCAATAAATTTACCTAAAAAGGTAAAATCGCCTGATAATGTTTACCATATATGGTAAATTTGGTGCTCCTTCGCGATATTGAGTGCCCGAATGAAAACCTCTCACTCGCCCCAGTCGAACTGCTACCGGGCTCCAGAATGGATGAATCCCTATCTGTCCGGTAACGCGATCGGTTACGCCCAGGGATTGCTGGCCTATGCCGAATACTACGGGGTGGATGGCAGTGCGGACCTTGAGCCTGCGATTGAGGAACGGATCTCGCTGGTCCCTCAGCCGATGGTCTCTTATGCCAGCCGTACCGGTACACGGCGGAACCTAAAGGCGATGCGCGCCGCGGATTGGAGGTTGCTGGTCTCTGCGAAGGGTGTGCTACGAACAGAGGGCATGAGATACGCCTTGGACAACGGTGCTTGGACGGCTTTTCAGCAGGGCGAAGCGTTCGATGAGAGGGCATTCGGTCGCGCTGTTGATCTACTAGGCGAAGGTGCCGACTGGATCGTTTTGCCCGATATCGTAGCCGGTGGTATGGCCTCTCTGGAGTTCTCTTTGCGATGGCTCGATAGGCTGAAAGGCATCCCTACCAGGCTGTTGCTCGCTGTGCAGAACGGAATGGAGCCAGATGATGTTCGAGAGTTGCTGTCGCCGGCGGTCTTCGATCCCTTCGTTGTAAATCGCGGCGATGACTTGAAGATCGCTGAGATGGGCTAGGCGGATATGCATTTGGCCTCTTATTTTGGTTGGTACTGACAACAATTTGCGTAAAAAAAGGCCCATCACTCCTTCAGGGCCCGAACCGAGTAAGGTTCGTCGATCAAGCCGCAACGGACCTCTGTGGCGCGGGTTAGTTGCCGCAGAAGCGTTAGCGCTCCTTGGCGTACTTCCGGAGTCATGCCACTGATCATTTCTTTCTCTTCAGCAATCAAATCGGTGCGGATGCGCTCGTACAGATTGATGCCGGCTTCGGTGACCTGGACGCGTACGGCGCGACGATCTTCGGGATCGTCAATACGTGTGACGTAGCCCTTGCGCTCCAGCGTGTCGACCACGCGGCTGGCTGTACTCTTGTCTAAAAACATCTCTTCGGCCAATGCCTGCAGACGTAGCGGACCCTGCTTTACTAGCGTTTCAACGGCGTAGCACTGAGTAACGGAAACGTCGTAGCAGCAGATGCGGTCACGATCCCTGAACTGGTGAACCCGCACTAGCTGGTTTAAGGCCTCATACAGAGCTTCGGCGTCCTGACTCAGGTCGTCGTTACATTCGTGCGGCATATCATTTCCAATTGGTTGTTACTTACAACGATAGGTGGGATGAGCATAGTCGTCAACTCGCCAGTCACCAGATTGACGGGTGGGGGATCGGTCGACTATCTTGGTTGTCACTACCAACTAAATAGGCAAGCTGCCGTGACACGACACGAAGCGCACCTGCCAGTCAGCGAGAACCGTTATCGGTTGGTGCTCACTTTGGGCGTAACTCAAATCTTGGCTTGGGGGTCGACGTTTTACCTACCTGCTGTCCTCGCCGGCCCAATCACCCGAGATACGGGGTGGTCGCTATCGTCTGTCGTAGGTGGATTATCCTGGGGCATGTTGGTAGCCGGTCTATGCGCACCACTTGCTGGGCGAATGATTGATCGGCGTGGCGGACGTTCTGTACTTGCCTTCAGCTCGTTTATGCTAGGCGCTGGGCTTCTAGTGATGTCTGTGGCGAGCAATTTGTGGCAATACTACCTGGCTTGGTCGCTACTGGGCGTGGCCATGGCCTCCGGCTTGTACGATGCGGCATTTGCTACGCTGGGCACGCTCTTAGGTGAGCGCGCACGGGGAGCAATTACTGGGCTTACTCTGATAGGCGGTTTCGCCAGCACAGCCGGATGGCCTGCGATCGCTGCGCTGGAGTCGTCGATCGGCTGGCGGGAAACCTGTTTGATACTTGTCGCGGTGCATGTGCTGGTTGGTCTACCGATTCACTGGTTGGCTGTGCCCAAGCCGACAAATCACGGAAAGCAATCCGCTCCTGGAGCTTCGATCCCTCTTACACTTGATGAAGGTAGTCGCCGACTATTTTGGCTCGTTGCAGGGCTGTTGACGGTGATTGCCTTCGTCATGGCCACTCTTTCCGTGCACCTGCTCACCGCGCTCAAGCAACTGGGGCTACCGGCAGTAACGGTATTGGCGGTTGGTATGGTAATTGGACCGGCCCAAGTGGTGGCTAGGGTACTGGAGTTCTCCATCGCTCGGCATCTTCATCCGAGCTGGTCCGCCCGTATCGGTGTGCTGGTGAGTTTGATTGGCATCTGTCTGTTTATTCCCGGCGTGCCTTGGTTGGCATTTGCCGCAGCAGCGCTTTACGGTGCCGGCATGGGCATTCTCACTATCGCGAGAGGTACATTGCCATTGGTGCTGTTTGGGGCGGAGGGGTACGGCACAAGAATGGGAGCACTGGCGCGGCCCATGCTCCTGGCACAGGCCGCAGGCCCATTAGCTGCGGCCCTAGTGTTAGGCGCACAGGGCGCCTCGGTGATGCTCCTGCTAACGGCGATGCTGATCGCTGTGGCGTTGTATTGCAGCTTTCGTCTGCCTATTCGATCGTCGAGTTAATACACCTCTAGGAGTGCGTCACGGGCCGCCGAAGCTGGGGTCAGTTAGCAGGATTTCGTTCTAGTAGAGCGCTAGTGCACGGTTCTCGCGGCAGTTTTGCTACCGGTCCCTTGCTCCCTGAAAAGTCGCCGATGATTCAGGGCAAGACGGGATCATTCAAGAGTGGCCCAGCACGACTAATTACGCTTCTTTATGTAAGCAGCCACCTCCATCCATGCGTCGGCAGCTACGGCGGAAGCCTCGCGACCTTTGTCGGTCAGCGTGTAAACCTTTCGGCCTCGACCGGCGACCGTCTCGCTTTGGACTGTAACGTAACCGCCTTGCTCAAACTCGCGGAGGACGGGGTAAATCGTGCCTTCGGTAGGGGCGCAGCATCCGTGAGTAGTCCCTTCGACTTCACGAGCGATTTCGTAACCGTGCATGGGGCGCTCGTGCAACACGCTCAGAATGAAGAACTTGGAAAGGCTCATTTTGATGATGCCGTTCCAGTACATTCGATCGGTGTAATCAATCACAGGTTTGGATGCCTTCGTGGGTTCTGTTGTTGATTTGGTCATGGTTGAAATTCTATCCAATGGCTTTCAGTGAGCCAGAAAATCCGCTGTCCAGGCACGACATTTCGTCGGCAGCGGATAAAAATACCCGGCTATACCTTGATGGGCAATGTATCTGCTTGTACTATGCATTGACCATCAATGCATAGGCCGATTGGGCCTCTTGCAATTCAGTGAGGCATCATTTCATGAGTAACTCGACGACTGACATTTCGACCCTACAAGCCCCTAATTTGAAGGAAGAGGCGTTTGATTCTTCGATTGCTGACAAGCTTGAAGCTCGTCAGCCGATGAGTCACCCACCTCGAATTCTAATGCTTTACGGATCCTTGCGAGAACGCTCCTACAGCCGCTTAGTGACTGAGGAGGGTGCTCGGATACTGCGCAAGCTTGGGGCTGAAGTACGTATCTTTGATCCGGCAGGCCTGCCGCAGCCTGACACGGCTTCTCCTGATCACCCTAAGGTCAAAGAGCTGCGAGAGTTGTCCTTGTGGTCTGAGGGACAGGTTTGGTGCAGCCCTGAACGTCACGGCAACATGACTGGGATTTTTAAAACCCAGATCGACTGGCTGCCTCTTTCCGAAGGAGCTGTACGTCCTTCTCAGGGCAGAACATTGGCCGTGATGCAGGTCAGCGGTGGGGCTCAATCCTTTAACACCGTAAATGCTCTACGGGTTCTGGGACGATGGATGCGTATGGTCACGATTCCGAATCAGTCGTCCGTGCCTCGCGCCCATCAAGAATTCGATGATGCAGGGCGTATGAAGCCGTCGCCTTACTATGACCGCATCGTCGATGTCATGGAGGAGCTGTTCAAATTTACGTTGCTGGTACGTGAACGCTCCGATTATCTGGTGGACAGATATTCTGAACGTGTGGAGCAAGCAGAAGAGCACCAGGCAGCGATTGCTAAAAACCTCGCTGACGCGATGTCAGGAGAGCGCAAATGAAAATTGCCTGGTTGTCTGATCTTCACTTAGTCGTCCCCGGAGGTGACCCCCCTCGGGGGGTTGATCCTGCCTTTAGAGCAAAGCTGTGCCTCGATGATGTACGTGCACGCCATGCGGATGCGGACCGCTTGGTCATTACCGGTGACCTCATTCAGCTCCGCCATACAGGTGCATATGGGCTTTTGAAGGAGCTACTGGAGGAAATGCCGATGCCAGCCAGGCTTTTGGTGGGCAATCATGACGATAGGGCCGCGTTCCTCGAGGCCTTTCCAGATATGCCCAACGAGTTTGGATATGTGCAAAGCAGTGAGATGGTCGACGGTCACCAGCTGATTTACCTGGATACAGTCGCCGCGGGTGGCAAGCATCATGGGCAGCTGGACAGTGTACGATTGCAGTGGCTTGATCGAGCACTGGGTCACTGTGACTGCCCGGCCTTACTTTTTATGCATCATCCCCCGACTATGGTAGGCATTCCTGCGCTGGATAAAATGCGGCTGAACGAAGGCGATGCGGGGCTACTGGAAATCCTGCACCGCCACTCACATCGGTTGATTCACCTGTTCTGTGGCCATGTGCACCGTAGCATCTCAGGTACGTGGGGTGGCTTTCCCTATGCAGTGATGACGACACCACATGTCGGGTTTGAGTTGGACATGCAACAGCACAAACTCCTACCCGTGGATGAGGCACCGGGCTATGGTGTGATCCAGCGTCTTGATAGCAGCATCATTGTTCATACACAGGTCATCAATGTGGCTGGCTCATCATCGTTTGGTCGGTGAGTGGCAGGTTGGTGGGAGCGCGCGCTATCCTCCGCAGGCGCTCGCTCACCGCATTGGCATGACTGTGTACCCACGTAAACTCATGGGCGGGGCCACAACCACCATGCAATCCGCGCTTTTGCGGGCTAAGACAGTTTTAGTCCTCTAGCGCGATCGCGTGGAGCTGCATCTTCACCCTTTGCGACAGATTCGCGTCTTCTCAGCAGGTGAGCGGAAACCGGCGTATCCGCACCCGCAGAAGCGACCAGACCGAAGCAGCGCATTTCCTGCGTTGACCTGTGTAGTAGAACCGATCCCAGGATGATCTTGCGCGTTGGCAACGCCGGGGCGCTCTGAACTGAGGCAGAGTCACGTCTTGTGAATAGTATGTTTTTATCTGGGGCCCTAATGGAAGCTCGCAACCGTGAACACCTGGGGGAAGCTGGCCCGCAGGCGGAATTGCCACCTGCACGTTGGCCGGGTCAATAGCGCCAAGCGGATTGAGCTATGTGCCGCTGCCGGCGTGAACTCAATCGACGGTACCAGCGCGACCCGGTACGCCAAAACCTTGCCTCGCTTAGACGCGGCTCTCAATCATGCGGACGGACAGCAGGATTTGTTCAATCCGTCGAGGATGGATCTGCACCAGGTTCGTTTTGATTGCTTGGGATAAAGAGGCCTTCGTGGGCTTTACCAAGTAAGGTAAAGTCTAGCTTCTGGTCTGCTGGTAGGAAGATCCAATGGCAATCGACACAGCAAAACTTGTCCCAGGGACTGTAGATCCTCGGCATTTTGACTTACTGCTTGGCGGAACCTCTATCCGTGGCGAGAAGGTTATCGAGGCACTGCGCGACCACCTCGTGACGGGCCTCACCGCTACTGCTGCTTGGGAGAAACATGCAGTGAACAAAAGCCAGTTCTCACGGCGACTAGCGGTGCTTTCCGCAGCGCACCAACGTGCGGCTAACCTGAGTGAATTTTACCAAAAAGGGTAAATATTCGATTGTCTATATTTTACCATATATGGTAAAATTCCTCATCGAACAGCCGTTGAGGGTGCGACAATGAGTTACTGCTCCAGCTTAGTCGAAGGCGAGTGTCAAGCATTTCGTGGTAGAATCGTACTTCGAGGTGGCCCTATGAATGAAAAAACGAAGTCTCAAAAGCCAACTGCTAAGGGTCAGCCTATTTTTGTAGACACTGGCAGCGGGCGCATTCTGACCCTTTTGTTAGCCGGCGACGTTCCAGTGAAGGACGACGTTCATCGCCTGGATTGGGTGTCCGAGTGGAACGTCAAGGTCAAAAGCGCGAGCCGCCGCCAAAAGAGCGGGGTGAAGCTTTACCACAACGCCAGGTTTGAGAAAGCGAAAGTAGGTGCTATTCATCAGCAGCTGCAAGAGCTCCAACAGCAGGTTTCTGCTCTGGTAGCGCGTGAGGTTGAGCGTTCAGCTGAGCCCGCAGTTCTTGTAGACCTTGTTGACCTGGAAGGTCTTACAGTCATGGATTCGGCCACCGCGCGCGAACTGTTGGATAATCCTCCTCCGCCGAACGCCAAGCTCCAGGCCTTGCTGTCTCTGAAATAAGGCGTAGGAAATGGACTTCATTACCGTTCCATACGACCGTTCAGTAGATCGCAAGTCCTTTGACTGCGGGCAGCATTCTGCCCTGAACACGTACATTCTCCAGCACGCTGGCCAGGACGAGAAGCGACACGTCTCCCGGACGTTTATGCTGCTTGAGGATGGTGTCCTGGTCGGCTACTACACCATGGCTAACGCCTCAGCGGTAGAAAGCGAGCTGGGCGAAGAGCTAATGAAGAAGATGCCTCGGTACCCGATGCCCGCAGTGCTGCTGAGCCGATTGGCTATCGACAAAGCGCACCAGGGCAAAGGCTTTGGTAAGCGCTTGATGGCTGACTTCTTTCGGCGCGTGTATGCAGTTTCCAAGCATTCCGGAGTCGCGTTTATCGTAGTCGATGCGAAAGACCAGGCCGCTGCTGACTACTATAAGAGCCTGGGTTTCGTTGAGTCCAAAACCGGACCGCTGAGGCTCGCTCTGCCTACCGGTACGTTGATCCAGGGCTTCAGGGATCTTGAATCTCAAACAGCCTGAAGTAACGCGCCACTGGATCAGCATTTCACCCTCCTGAAGCTGATCCTGGGACGTCACGTAGCTTAGGACGATTTCTCCTGTGCTCGACTAGTGAAAATCCCGACTGCGTGTATCCAACCCCTGAAGCAGCTCGCTGATGTCCTCTAGCCGACCGGCTACCACATGCAGCACGCCGTCTCGCGTCTCTATGGTGCCATCCACTCGCATCAGTTGGGACGCTACCAGCTCTCGCCTTTGACGTTCCGCCAGGGTTCGCCAGACCACCACGTTGACCATCCCAAACTCGTCTTCCAGCGTTACGAAGGTCACGCCGCTGGCTGTGCCTGGCCGCTGCCGGCCAACGACCAGGCCGGCTATCCGCGCCGGCTGGCCGTGGCGTCGTTCCTTTAGCTCACGCGAGCTCATCAGCCGCCTAACCGATAGCTCGGGCCGCAGCAGAGTGAGCGGATGTGGCCCCAGGGTCGTACCGAGAGACGCATAGTCCGAGTAGAGGTCTTCGCCCGCGGTCGGTGCGACCAGCTCCTGGATCTCCTCCTCAACGACCGCGCCCTCAGCAAAGAGCGGCAGCTGGGGCTCGATCGCAGCCATCGCCCATCGCGCCTGGAATCGATGTCCCGCCAAGCCTTTGAGTGCGCCCGCATCCGCC
>Ga0157359_1000730_pt1 | contig 12438 bp, 4 predicted proteins | sample AttcapACBM3_FD_111482 | JGI IMG/M metagenome (GOLD analysis project Ga0157359, IMG submission 111482) | Fungus gardens microbial communities from leaf cutter ant in Botucatu, State of São Paulo, Brazil - Atta capiguara ACBM3 | ecosystem: Host-associated > Fungi > Mycelium > Unclassified ...
AAGGAGTCTCTGCTAAATTAGCATCCTATATATACTAAATACATCTGGTCTGTGCTACAACCTCATGTCCGCCTCATTTCCTACTCAAGGCCACCATGTTGTATACATGTGCCCTGACGTCATTTTCCAGATCCTTCTACCACCTTCCAGGCCTTATGACGTCACATCATGTGACACGTCATGTGACTGCGATGTCATGTGCCTCTTTATCGTCTAAAAGAAAAGAAAATAAAAAGAAAAACAAAATTCCTGTCCAAAGTGTCCCATAACATGGAGAGCTTGCCAAAGATCTTCAATTTTAATACAGAGACAACTATTATATTTGATTACTTCAATGACTGGTAGATTTCTTTTGTTGACCTAATTCATGAGTTCTTATGAGCCATGTCTCTTGTTGGCAATTTCTTGGATTTTTTGGTCAAAAAACAAATGCTTAGTACTTTTGACTATCTTTTTGAATTGTTTACAACCCTCAATTTGCCTAGATGACCTGTACTTTTCAAGATCTCTATTACAGTTAGCATTCCACCAACTCTTGGAATGTTTGGTAATATTGATGATCTTTGAATTCTTAGCCCATATTCTTTCTGTATTATGAGCAAGAGATTAAACAATGTTTTTAAGAATCCAAGATATCATTAGTGTTAATACCTCTGATAGCCACAATTAATTCAGTAATAAATCTTTTTTTTTCATCACTGTCTTTGACAATCATATGCTTTTTAGTTTGAACATATTCATTAAAGATCAGAATGGTGATTGTTAGTAGAGCGTGATCTAAAACAAGACATTACTTGGAATGGATGGAATAATAGTCAAGTTCTTCTAACCCTAATCTAAGAAACATTAGGTCAATGACTGAGTTCAAGTCATGATTGTTGTTTGAGTATCTAGTAAGAATGTAATTAGTAGGTTCAGATAAACCTAGATAAAATGAATTCACAATGTCAAAAAGTATAATCCTATAAATGGAATGACGTGGGTAATTAGAATCCTACAAATTGTCCCTAATGTTGAAGTTGCCAGCTATAATAATAACATTGTTGATATTGGTTTCAGTATTCTTAAAATACTTTAAAGCTGATTGAGATGAGTTTAAATAAACATTTAGTAGGAATAAAATAAAATAATTGTTGAGAAAGAAGATAAGAGAAATGTCTCTGTGGTTATAAATATCTTTGCATAAAGAAAAACAAAAAGATAAAAGTCTTATATTGATATAAGTAACAACTCTAAGAAAGTTGTTTGTGTTAGAGAGATTCTTAGAAAAGGTCAACCAATTAAGGTGATTCAGAACTCCTACCAATTCCACTCCTTCTTCACTTCTTGAACTTGAAATTGACCAAATTGTAGTTCATAAAGGTTCTTATAAGAAGATGATATCAAAATAAAATTGAGTTTCTAAGATTGTATTGACAACCAAATTGTTTTTTCACACTTTCTATGAATAAATCTTAATTTTTTTGATGATCATAAAAGACTACCATTTATAGCTAGCTAAATTGATTATCTTCTACTCTCACAAAGCTTTTAATATTCTTTAGAATATCATTCTCTATTGTGTTGTAGCAACCACTAAACACAAAGTCCAATAGCTATACAAGCGAGTAAAGCTCTCAGTAGGCAATCAAGTAGGGAAAATCATAAGAGCACTCGACAAGAAGTCTCTGCTAAATTAGAGTCCTATATACAAAACATACCTAGTCCATGCTACTAATAATTAAGCCTGCTCTATTCTATGTTATAACCTCATGTTCATCTCAAGGCCACCATGTTGTATACATATGCCCTGATGTCATCTTTCAGATCCTTCCACCATGTTCTAGGCCTATGACATCACATCATGTGACCTGTCATGTGACTTTGGTGTCATGTACCTCTTTATCATCCAAAAGAAAATAAAAAATAAAAATAAAATAAAATCAATATAAAATCAGAAAAATAAAATAAAATAAAATAAAAATTGTTAGTGTTCAAGCGTTCCATAACATGTTGAAGCAATGTCTTCAGAATGGGCATAAGTTTGAATTAGCTTAATGATCTCCCTTGCAATTCAAACACCTGAATGAGTGCAGGTATGATTCACTCTGCTTGGTTTCTAACCTTAGAGAATTAGTTTTTGGATTAGCTTGACAATATGTCATATGCAAGTCCAACTGTCCAGAAATTACATCTCCACAGTGATATCATCTCCAAATTATACAAGCTCATCTTCCATGGCAGCCATCTTTCTCACAACACATCTTATGGTGATACTGCAATCCTCAGAGTATTCCATCTTCTACAGTGGAGATACTCCTATTCAACTTGGTCTTCCATGATGGAGTTACTCCTGTCAGTGTCTCAACACTAAAACCTCTACTTGGGGTAATAAGGGTGTTACTACTGAAACCCCAAGCATCTTTTAAACTATCCATTTGTATATAAGACTAGTAGTTACACTGTAATTTGCTAGTCTAATAATTGACAAAGATAATTCTTATTGAACTCAATCTCCAGTGTTCAATGGCGACACACCAAATCAGCACTTGCTCCTATCTTGGACTTCTTCCTATCATCTGAAGTTGTGACCATACAGTAGACAGATGGTGCAACACATAAGCTGAAGCCAAGGTCATTCCATAAGTCCACTCATCTCCAAGTCCATTCTGCAGACTTCTACCCTAGTATGAACCATACCTGACATAATACCAAGAAAATTGACAATGATGTTCAGATATGTGAGAACTATTACACTTGACACACTTAGATCCTTAGACTCTACATTTGTGTATACCATGCCCCTATTTCCAATAATTTTTGCATTGTGGAATATCTGGGTTTATATTAGTCCTACAAAATATGGTAATAAAGCTTCCAACATGAAGCACTTATTAATTAAATCTTTCATATTAGTATCACTTTTCATATCCCAAATGTCCAGCCAGATGATGGCCATGTCTGACTTAGACAATATCTTGATAACTCTTGGTCAAGATGCGATTGAAATGTTGTTGAAGATATGGTTGTTTTTTAAGATTATCTCAACCACATCTGAAGTTAAAGGGGTGGTCATGTTCTCAATGAAATAAAATAATCCAATGATCTTGAGATAAGACTTTGACTGAGATGATTGAGAGAATTCTACATTCTCCAAATCAATTTGGTTCAAATTCTTGACATATTTCTCTATGGTTTGAAAATCCAAAGAGAATACTACTTTGTCAGTTACAATGATTATATCAGATTTTTCTAACCAAATGTAATCTGCTTTGGTATCAGATTTGATATTCTTGAGCAACCTATTAATCTTAGTAATATAGTTGCTAGAATTTGACATCAACTTGACAATATTGTCACTGTTCATTAGAATAATGACCTATTTTTGTGACAGTCTCTTAGTAGTCATATTAAGTCTTGGTTTTGGTTTATCACCTCCATTGATAATTTTCTGATTTTTTTCTGATTTTTTTTGCCTGTAGATTGAAGAACATTTTCTTAATCTTTAAAACTTTCCTAGTGTTATTATCTGATGATGATGCTTGGACATAAGATTTTCTTGGGGTTTCTTTTTCTTTTGATTTTTCATTTTTCTTGAAAAATTTTGCAATATCCTTAACCTTCTTAGACAATTTTGCTCAAATAAGTAGAGACAATCTATTGATAGTAGCAGGTTTGTCATCACTCTTACTACTATTGTTTTTAGGAATATTGTTGTTAGTTTTCAGAGTAAACTTGGAAGTAACTTTAGTCTTAAAATAGATGTTGTTATCAGCACTAAGTACATCCCAACCTGAATTGTAAATGTAAATGGCTGAGATGAAGTTCTAAGCTACTTTGCCAACATCTTTGAAGTCATCAAAATTTGTTAACTTTACCTCTTTCAACAGATTTGTTAAGAATATATTTTGTCATTTAGTTAAGAGATATCTTGATGCTCTTAATATTAGATGGTAAGTGTTCTATTGATCCATGAAGAGAAATGGGGTAGAAATTGCCATCCTAAGAATCCTGATCTGTAGTCTGATTTGTCAAGATCATTGAAAAAGGACTTCATTTTTTGGTTTTTAATTTAATTTTTCTTTTATTTTTATTTTTATTTTTCTATTTTCTATTTTTAGAACAACTAGGGTTAGGGTTAGAAGTGATCAGTCACAATATTAATCATGAGACTTGGGAGAATGGAGTAGAAGGTTCTAGAACAAATAACATTATACAATATGGATAACACATGTTGACCTCATGTTCTACACATGGTCATTTAGGATAGGGTGCACAGTAGTGAGCACAGACCATGGTTAGTAGTATATAAGGTAGATTAGTTTGTAAAGGAATCTTTATCGAGTTCTCTTATGTTTCTCTAATACAAGAGTTGTTCTTATATCCAACTCTAAGGATTAAGATTATAACATGATTGATGTTATAGTAATTGAATGTTCAAAGTTGACTGCTAACTGCTGTTAAAACTATTATTATTACTAACCTTACCTCGTAGTTGAGGTGCCATTTTTAGAGCTAGAGCCATGTTTGATTTATGTTGTTTCCTATCTGTAGAGAAAGTATCAGCCATCCTACTGACAAACTTGTATTTATTCATAAAATCCTTGTAGGATAGTTGAGAGCTATCAATGGGCTCTCTAATGTCTTCTTCAGGTTTATTGTTATCCACTTCTATATATTCATAGTAGAAAATAGAAGAAGTGCTTGAGAATACTGAAGAACTTCTTGAACTTGCTTTGCTGGAGAGGTTAGACCTCCCCCTTATTATATTGCCACTAATGATATCCATCTCCATATTGGAAGGAAACTGAGCCATTATAGAATGATAAGAAATTGCTGAGGAAAGAGAAAATTGTTTATTTGCTACTTCTCTTATAAGTGCTACCATACAAGATGGAGATAACAGAGAAAGAAGTAATGAATTCCTTCTAATACTCTCTTCTTGTTATCTCTTTATCTATAAATATTTTGTTGTTTCTAAGCAAAATTACTTTAAAAATCCAACTCTACTTCATTTGTAAAGGTTTTATAGATTAATATTTTACTTGATTAGTATGGACTCTTAAGTATGTTTCAAAGGGGGTAAAAGAATAGAAATATCAATTTTAGCTTAATACCATTTTTATACACTAGTATTATCCTAATAAAATGTTTAAGGAACAAAAATTCTTAACTTTTGGTCAAGTTTACAGATTCCTAGTATTCTGGTTTCTAAATTACTCTTACTAAATTGCTACATTACAATGTTTAAGTAGATATCTAAGACTAAGGCTCAATAAGAAAAGATACTTAGAAGAATAAATGAAAAAGTGAAAAAACATTGGTGTTTAAATGGTGGATATGGCTTAGGTAGCAAGTGTGAACATAATATCTCTATTTCAACAGATAAAGTGTGTGGGTAGAAGAATAAAAGGTGTTCTTTCATATGATATGAATTTTAATAGAAAAGAGTCTGTCATGTTCAGTTTCTCTTACTAGCTTATGGAGGAGGAGTATTAGATCTCAATGTAGTTCCAGCCACACTGCAAGGGTTGTTAAGAATATGTTACATAGATCTTAAGTTGCTCAGGTCAGCTTGCTATCAAAAATATCTAAAAGATGTCTCATAGCTGAGTAAAACATAAAATCTCCTTACTAAACTTATTTCTAGCTCAATGGGAGTAGACCTCTCTTATACCTGAGGATAGGCAAATAAGGGATTAGATTAAGGCTATCCTAAGACTGTTCTGAAGGTTAAAAACTAAAGGTTTTTTCCACAAGAACTTAGCTCTATTATAGCAGCTTTGTTCTGAGTCTAAAAAAAGTTACTGTTCTTTTCAGAAACAGCAATCTTCTTCAGAAGACCTCTTAGATTTAACATCTGAAATAAACACTCTACCCATGTTCCATTACAGCAACAATGGAGGACATAAGAATAGACTTAACAAACTATCACAAAATGAACTACTTACTTGTTTATGATATCTGAACCTTAAGTATACTTTTAGAGATTTAGGAGTGATTCAGAGGTTTAATAATGATAGCAATAATAATGAAGATCAATACAGATGTCAATGATAATGAGAGATAATAAATGATAATAATTCATGAAGTTCACACCTCATTATCCAAAATTTAGTAAGGCATTTTAGAAGTCCAAAATAAGTAAGTTATGTATTATCCAAGAATACAGAAGACAGGTTGGAACAACCTTTGGTGTTGTGGCAACCACTTATCACAATGACAAATGATAGCACAAGTGAGTAAATCTCAAAGTGGATATATTGTGGGTAGTTCACAAGAGAACTGGACAAGGAGTCTCTGCTAAATTAGAGTCCTATATATATATGCCCTGACATCATCTTCCAGATCTTTCCACCATGTCCTAGGCCTATGACATCACACAATGTGACCTGTCATGTGACTGCGGTGTCACGTGCCTCTTTATTGTCCAAAAGAAAAGTAAAAGAAAAAGAAAAAGAAAATCAATATAAAATTAGAAAAATAAAAGAAAAGAAAAATAAAATTGTTAGTGTTCAAGCATCCCATAACATTTGGCTTCAGCTTGTGTGCTGCATTTCTACTAGTCACACTGGTTATATATCTTAAAACAGAACTTGGGAGACTTAGTGGGTGGAAAACTACTAGAAGGTGGTGAGGTGTATTATGACCAATACTAGAGATTTAAATATTAGTTTTAGTTGCTTTTTAAGATAACTACTATAGTATAAACTACTGGATTATATACTAGGTATGATACCTAGGGTAGTTATCTGGAATGAAGTTACCCTTGTTACAAACTTTATTCAGCTTGTATCTTCACAATTAGTAGACTGATTTTCACAAACTAAGTTGCACTGAAAAGCCCCAAATGAGGGTGGCTATTCACAAATATGTGGGATGTATAAAAGCAACAACAAACAACTGAGATATCAGACCATCAGTAACTGTAAAAGCTTTGTTAGCTAATATCTCATGAATTGCTGAATGGATTACCATGATTGAAGTTGCATTGGAAAGTGCTTATTAAACTGTTTCTAATAATAGATAGTATATCTCATAGTAATAAGTATTCATAGAGATATAAGCATATCAATGTAGTGACATAATTAGTTATCTTTTAAAATTAGCCTGACATCTGCTATAATAGCCCATTGGGTATAAGTTTTGATCATGTGATAAAAACAACTTGCATATAGACTATCACTCTTTTGTATATACCACTATGTCTAAGAATTAGATCTCAGACTTAACAATATCAATTATTCTTATTGATACTATTTATTATCTATCATCACTATCTTTTTATACTGAATCTCTGAATCACTATCAAGTTATCTCAGTTTGAGATATTACAATCAGTGAGTAGCTTATTTTGTAGTAATTCTACTTTCTAGTTATTTTTGGATATTAGAGAGAGAAGATCTATAGAGTTAACAAAGGCCAGTGAGAATATCTGAGGTAAAATTCAGATGTATGATTCACACTAGAAAAGGTTGGAAAGTGTAAATGAGAGAGTAAGAGTTATCTATGAGTTAGAATAAATGTGAACAGAATATGGGATATGACAATTAACACATTGTGTACCATCTATCTCTCTAGTAATTTTAGCTGAAACACTTCTTGTCCAATATTCTTTGTGATTTTAAAGATTTATATTACTTTTGGTCCAGTTTCTTGAAGGGCCATTTTGACTAGATATTTTTTGCTTTTAGCTACATATTGTCTTCTTGCTTCAATTCTTAAGAATTTTGTCTTTTCTTGTTGAACTGTTTTTTCATGACTTTTTTTGCTATTTCCATCAATAATTTTGTTATTTTCCAACTTCTTTATAGTTTCTTGGGAAAAGTCTCAAGTTTTGATAACTTTATCTTTATTGTTAGATTTCTCTTCTATAAATATCTTCCAAAATTAAGTTTGAATGGTATATATCTTATGGTGGAGTATTTCTTATTGTTGTACTAGAATTCCACTGCTAATAACCATTCTGTCCAATTATCTTGCTAGTAATTAACATCACAAGAATGCTTCAACTTCCTGGTTTATTCTCTCTGTTTGACTATCTGTTTGAGGGTGGTATACTATTGATAGTGTTCTTTCTATTTCTAGTATCTTGATTAAGTCTTTTATGAATTATGAGGCAAACTGAGATCCACTCTTACTAAGAATCTTCTTTGAAACTCTATGAATTTTTTATATATTATTTCTATAGATCTTGGTTATTTTTTCTGATAATACTACTATTGTTATTGTCTTGAGTATAATCATTCTTAGAAATCAATCTACTATAACTACTATTATATTCTTATCATTTAATCTTGGTAATAATTCTATGATGTTGATATTTATTTCCTACCATGGTCTTTGAATATTAGAGTTGTGAATGATGGACTCTATTCTATTTTTGTTTTGTTTTATTTTGCTTTTCTATTTTTTTATTTTGGACTTAAGATTAGGGTTTAGCATGGTGTCACAGTCACAACAGTCATATGATCACATGTCACTATGGAAGAAGATAGAAGGTTCTAGAAGAAATGATACTGCTACAATATATTTAACATATGTTAAACTTGAAGATAATTTAGAGTAGACTAATAATACTGTAATACAAACTAGTAAACTAGCACATATAAGGTAGACAATCCTGTACTTGGAACATTATCAAGTTCTCTTGTAATTACCCAATCTAAGGTTTATTCTTTCATTCAACTCTAAAAACTTAAGTCTTAACATTGAGGTATTTCTAATAAGTAAGATATATTTAAGAATACTAGAAATATCAACAGAATAAAGTTTAGTATATAAATAAAGCAAAAGAACTTTACGATATTATTTGATATTCCTAGCCACCAGTAGTTTTTTTTGATTAACTCAAGCATTCTTTGTTATCCTAAATATTTTATATTTACTAAGTTGTGATTTTCTTGCAAAATTTATTCTTGAATTTTCTAGTTATTTGGAACATAAATCTTTCCTTCTATATATACCACTTCATTGTCTTTTCATGCTTGTCTATTATCTTTCTTAGGTTTCTTCTAGACTTCTTGCTCTTTAGTATTATTTTTTTAGATTTCTTTTAATAATATGATTTTTTCTACTATTTGGTTTTCCTGGAAAATTACTATTTATACTTCTGTGGTTAATTTTCTTTTCCATAGTTCTATTGTGATATGCTTGGACATTAACAATTTATTTTGATTTTTTTCTTTTTATATATTTTTCTTGATTTGATTTTTTTTTCTTTGATTTTTTCTTCTTCTTTTAGATAATAAAGAGACATGTGACTGCAGTCACATGATATGTCATGTGATGTGATGTTATAGGTCTGAATCATAGTAGAAGGAACTAGAACAATAACATTAGAGATATATTTATCTTGTAGTAATAGTATAGTAGACTTATAAATAACATATATACTTTAGGGTAGAACTATTTATCACTAGCATGAACTATGACTCTTCTGTATAAATAGTATAGAAATGCATTGAGGACTTCTTGTTGACTTCTCTTGTGATCACTATAAGATACTTTGTCAATAAGTTTACTTAAGTGGTCTATTAGTCATCTTAACTAGTGGTTGCTACAACAAGTTCATCCTTGAGTATTTTGATATCTTTGTTGTCCTCCTTAGTGTCTACTTGATCTTTTCTCAACAAAATATCTACTCTTATATTTGTCTTTTCTGAAATATACCATAAAATAAAATAATAGTCTTACAACTTGAGATACTATCTTGCTTGTTATCTATTGAATTTGTGTGGTTTCTTGAGATACTTGAGATTTTCATGATCTGTCCAGACTTCAAATTTTTCTGTAGTATCTAATAAATATTGTCTTCATTTTGTCAAAGCTTCTATTATAGCTAGTAGTTTCTTGTTATATTTTGTAGTTTCTCTTAGCTACTTGTATTATTCTCAATAAAAATGTGATTAGTTTCCATTTTCCTTCTTGTTCCTGATTTAAGACTTCACTTATAGCATGTTTTGATGTGTCAGTTTTTAATCAGAATTTTCTTCCTTTCTAGGTAGAATAAGTACTAGTTGACTAGTAATTTTGTTCCTTAATTCTTTGAATGCCTTTTGGTATTCATCTTTTCATTTTTGTTTTTTTTGTCCTTGAGTTTATTAGAAGGTTTTGCTGTATGACTCAAGTTCTTGATAAATCATCTGTAGAAATTTGTGAACCCCAAAAAGCTTTTCACTTCTTTTATCTTGGTAAGTATTTTTCTATTTCTTGACTATCTTGACTTTGTCATTTTCCATTTACACTTCTCTTCTTCTAACTACTACTTCTGAGATTGGTATTTCTTTAGGATCAAAATTATACTTTGACTATTTGAAACCTAAGTTTAACCATTCTGCAAAAAATGTTCTATAGCAGTGTAAAGCCCATCTTCCATAGTAGCTATACTTTCTACAACACATTCTTACAGTGAAGATACAATAATCCTAAACTCCTTAAGTACTTAATCTTTGACAATGGAAATACTCCTATCAAACTTGAGTATATAAACTAGTAGTTTATACTATAATAGCTTATCCTGAAAATTGACCAAAACTAACATCATTTTTCAATGTTGGTAATAATATATCTTGCCATCTTTTAGTGGTCTCAACCCTTGAAGTCTTCCAAGTACTCTTTTGAAATATGCAACTAGTACAACTCATAGAGGTATAGCACATAAGCTAAAGCTAAAGGTTATTTTGGCTTCTATTTCTGTATTCTTGGATAATACTTATTTGGTCATTCAGATTTCCAAGATGCTCTCATCAGATCTCAGATAACAAGATGTAGACTATATTTAATAGTATTCTCTAATAAATTGATTTTATAATTCTATTTTCATTTTTCTAGTAGCTTTTCAAATTTCTTCTTGTTGAATAAATGAGTAAAAGATCAAATGTACTCTGGTAAATTCTCTGGATTTTTTAGATCTAGTTTCTTCTGTATTTTCTAGTATCTTTCATCTGTTTCTTCCATTGGCATTATTACACTAAAGAAATTTTGTAAGAAAACATACTCTTATCAAGTTTCTAAGTTATTAAGACCTATTTAAAGGCTTTATTGAGAAGACTTAATGCTCCTAGATAATGTCTTAGGCTTTCTCAAGCAGAAACTAACTCAAGAGATAGTATAGTAGCTGTTAATCAAACTAGATCTCAAAAAACAAGGTCTTTAGAAATATAAAATATTACAGTACTTGTAAAGAACTAGCTATGAAGAATAAACACTTGCAAGTACAATTCATATTGCCATGAACATTGAGATAATAGAATAAGGCAGAAACATGACTAGTTGGAAGCTAGAGGAGTTAGAAATAGGCTTGCAAGTAGGAATAGCCAGTGAAAATATTGAAGAGAAAGAGAATTAGTACTTATGAGCAGAAAAAAGCTATTAGGCTAGTATCAGATAGAGAATGGAGAAAAGACTATATACTTCTGAGACTTTAAAAGACTTTTTTAGCTGTTTATGTTACATTCTATAGTTTTATTTCTTATATTTTAGACTAATATATAAGACACAAGTAAAGAAAAGAAAAGAAGAGAATCTTATCCAAATTCTCTCACTTGTAAGTGGTTTAATTTTTCTTGAGTAAACATTATTAGTATCTACTTTCACTTTCAAGCAAGTTTCAGAGAGTGTTAGCAACCTAATAAATGCTGGCAAGATGAGTATCAGTTAGTATTATTAATCATAAGGTTTGACTTGAAGGGTACCTTTGGAGTACATTATCTGGAATAAATAGTATTGTTGGAGGCTCTTAAGAAGCTTTGCAATTTATTCACTATATTTCCTAAGAAAGCTTGTTACACAGTGTAAGATTCACTGTTTAGGAGTGTGTTAGCAAGGAAATGTGTTTGTGAGCAGATGTTAATTATATATTCTTTTTAATACTCTTTCTAATGATACTCTTTTACATTTATAAAAGCATTTTCAAGAGTTTTATATATTTTATTCTTCTCTTATACTATTGTTTCTATCTCTTCTTTCAATTCCTGATACTGATATTGTTCCCTTTGAATTCTTTAGTGTGCAGTTAAGAGCTAGTGCTATATAGTTCTTGTTGTACCCTAATATAACCTCATTTCTGCTTTAACCTCTGTTAGCATAATTCTTCTAGTCTTAGATTTGAACAAAATGTCTTAATGTTATATTTTATATTCCTTCAAACATCTAGTAAAATATATTGTTCCCTTGTACTAATTAATTTCTGAATTATACTTGACTAACCAGTCACATTTTAAAGTATGTTACTGTTACATTAGTTTTTTCTGTGTATCTTGTTGTGGCAACCACTAGACACAAAGTCTAATAGCAGCACAAGCAGTAAATCTCATAGAAGGGATATCTAGTGGGAAATACAAGTTGTGTATTCACAAGGGAACTTGACAGAGAACCACAACAGTATTCTACCAACTATTTATATATCTTGTCCATGGTCCATACTACGACTGTGCATCATCCTACCCTAATGTCCAT
>Ga0157359_1000731_pt1 | contig 12436 bp, 15 predicted proteins | sample AttcapACBM3_FD_111482 | JGI IMG/M metagenome (GOLD analysis project Ga0157359, IMG submission 111482) | Fungus gardens microbial communities from leaf cutter ant in Botucatu, State of São Paulo, Brazil - Atta capiguara ACBM3 | ecosystem: Host-associated > Fungi > Mycelium > Unclassified ...
CTGCGGAATTATTACACAGCTAAACCCGCCCATTCCTTCCCTCCCCTGCGTAAAACGAAAGCTCTTCTATACTTTTTCTGGACGTCTAAACCACCTGGAGAGATCAATGGCTAAGATTCTGGTCATCTTACTTAGATAAACAAGAATAAATACAATACATTGATTTTAATATAAAAAATCACATTAAGATTAATATCTCTTTTATGAGTCAGTGTGTTTTTAAAGGTTAGTTTGTCGCTTCTTTTTGGAATAAATCATCATCTTAACTTTGAGGTAGGTAATATCTAACGATTCTAACCTATTGAAATTGTATCTATTTTCGCTATATTTATTGAAATTATTGATATACATCTCGAACAAAGGATCATACCTTTCACTTGATACCATGCTGAAAAACTTTCCAAGCTCGTAGCTCAAAGAGCGATCTGGTAATCGTGCTGGAAGAAGGTCATCGCAATCGAGATCGACTATTTCCATCCGCTGTAGATTACTTCTTATAGCCTGTAGCATTGGTAAGAGAGCATTTTTGAACGATTTTTCCTCGTCCAAAAGATGACTTTCGGTAATTTTCGCTGAAAATAATTTTTTCAAGCTCCATAGGAGACCGTGGTAGTAATCACTGTCAAACCTCTCTTCAGACTCCTCAGTCAAAATTTCTATTTCGTCATGAATGTCAGAGCTATCAGGTATCATCTGATCGGCAAATAATGAGCAATAATCATTAAGGATATTTGTGATTTTTTCGCTGAGTTGCAAAAGATACTGGTAACGTTCACTTGCATACGCAAGGATTTCCTCTATGTAAATACCAAAGTGGATATCATCTTGGTCAGGTGCTGAACTGTAAATACTGACTGCGAAATCTTCGCCTTTCAACGAGTGTTCAAAAGGCCAACTGGCGAACATACGTAACTGGTTTCCGCCTCTTAGATCAGTTGGATGAGCACCAAACACTGCTCGAATTTGTTTGAAATATTTGTCGTCATCAAAATTTTTAAAATCGCTGACTTTGTTTTTGAAAATGCTCTGAACATCTTTAAAAGGCCATAATTTCGCCTTACTATCATCGAAAATCACTCGATGTAGCAATTGGATGCTCTCGTTGAGTATGTCTATTGATGATATCAAAGAATAGATTTGCATAGCTTTAACATCGATTTCATCGGACATTTCAGGGTAGTTATTTATGTATCTAACAGAGACAGAAATCCAATCCATAGCACTGCATATTGCATTCCAGAGATTTTTACCCTCTTTTGCTCGGAAATACTTACACACGAAATGATCACTGCTGTTAACGTGATCTCTAAAACTAACTATGAGTGCTGGATCTAAGTCGTTTGCATAATCGTCGAGTAAGGTGCTCATTCCTGTCTGCCTTGTGAGTTTTGATAAGACTTGGTTGAGTATTAGGACATAAAAAAGCTCTCGTCGCTATGAAGCTAAGAGAGCAAAAAATCATTTTCTTTTCAGAAGCGAAGGATTCCAGCCAGCATTGTTACCGGGTGATTGCCAGCTACCAACAAGGCCAGTTGCAGATATCATCTGAAGTTCATGCTGTTGGTTGTATGTGTCCAGAGCCACACGCTGGATCGTACCGTCTGGTAGAGCAACGTTAAGCTGACCGTTTGATACAACCTCGATTCTCAAAGGTGCAAACTGGATGGGTTTCTGTGCCAACAGTGAGGCTTGATTCTGAAGCATGTTTGGTGACAGTAACGGGACGCCGTTGTTAGGCACAGGTGCAGACTTGAGGCGATCATACATACTATCGAGCCATGTCCAGCCTTTATCGACCCATGAATCTTTGATCGCGTTGCCACCGTGTGTCGTTTCAGTACCAGTTGCCCCACCCCATCCAAATTTTTCATGAGCAAATTTCTGGAACTGTGGAACCCACTTGTCAAAGATCAGGTCACCAAGTGTCGTACCAATCTCAACAGCGGCTGCAATCCCGAATGCTTTACCAGCAGACATTCCGAGGATCTTAGCACCACCTGCACCTTCAGCAGCAGCCTCAGCAGTGCTACCAGCAGCACGACCCACACCGAGCAGACGCCCACCAAGTTTCAGACCACCGAGACCAAGTGCAGCCCCAGCGGTCACAATGAGCCAGTCAAAGAAGGTATTAAATTGGTCTTTGAGAGTACCGAGGGCTTCCTGTGTCGATGGTGATAATGTGCTGTAGAACCTATCCCACTGCTCCTCAAATAGAGCCAGGTAACCGTCGATGTTCATCCCGATGCTGTCGAGCGTCTTCGTGATGTCGTTAAGGCGATCAATAAACCAGCCGATAGCCTGACCGCCACGCTCGAAAAGTCCACCTGAATTATTGAAAGTGCTGGCAAGTGAATCGAACAAGGTTGTTAGATGAGACTGGTAGCCACGGAATGTTTTGTCCATCCCATAGCGTTCAGCGTTCATCATACGACCACGAGCGGCAAGAATGTTATCACGTGCTCGTTTCTCTTCTTCTGGTGTCGGAACCATTGCATCCATAAGGAGTTTTGCGACCTGTTGACCGTTCAGTTTCTTGAGTTCAGATCTTACCTTAGAAGAGTCCACGCCAAGCTGTTGAGCTACCTTGTTGACAAGTGCGGGTGAGCGTTGAATGACCTGATTCCAGTCCTGCAGGTTCAGTTTTGGACTTGCACTGATTTGTTGTAGCGCCCTATTGAGGCCGAACTGGTCATCTTGCGACATACCGGAGTTATGCGCAAAAACGGATTCGTTAGCGTAGAACTGGCTTAGGCGATCATCTGACAGTACGCTTTTCAGCATCGTTGCACGTAGCTGAGCAAGCTGCTGACGTACTGTCACAGTATCCAGCCCATAGTGTTCTGAAATATCACCCGCGTCTAATGTTGCCTTTAACGCTGCCTGTGGAGATCCATAGCTGCTAAGTAGCATGTTCTGGGCTTGTTGACGCTTCGCGCCCTCTTCCAGTGATTCTTGCAGGAATTGCACGCCCTTGTGTAAAGCGAGGAATGCTCCAGCCAGTGGGATTGCTGCTGATGAGATACCGCCAAACGCTGATCCGAGGTTGCTTGATTCCATTGCAGCAAGACGCTGTGAAGCACGAGCCTGTGACGCAACTCTGAGCTGCTGGGAAAACTCAAAATTTAAACGACGGAGATTTGCCTGGAAGCCAGTGAGGCTCTGAGACGCGATATGCTGCATCTGGAGAAGCTGTAATCTGCTGTTGTAGCGTTCGGCTGAACCATCGTCACGTAGTTGTAGGCGTCCATACAGAGAGCTTGTGCGTGCACGTTCAGCAACAGTGTTGATACGGTCACGCATGTTAGCTGGTGGTCTGTTTCTGGGAGATGTTGTTACAGGTGGAATGGTCACACGAGGCTGTGTACGGTATGCATCACGCATCATACGGGCGACGCTTCTTGCTGCTGTTCTACCCTCCTGTTCATAAGAACGGAAAAGACCATTACCAGCATTACCAACGCGAAAGGCGTCTGTCAGAGAACGATTGATGTTGCGTGACGCTGTCTGTGCTCGTTTCTCTATAGCCTTAAAAGTCGGACTCATGAGTTTGCTGCGATCTTTTGAGAAGACTTTGTCCAGTCTCTTCTCCATTCTCGTAGCGATTGGGAGGATCTGCTTTTCGAGTTTTGTAAGGCCAGCCAGCACCTTCTCTGAAAAGCCAAGTTCAATAATAAATTCGTCAACTACCTGATTAGCCATTACTTTACCTTAGATAAAAGAAAAGCCCTGGCGATAACCAGAGCTTTATAGAGGGTCTTGATTGTGAGGGTTACTTTTTCGAAGCACTTTTCTTCACTGCGTCAGAGATTAACTGTTCAAATGTCGGGATCGCTGTGAGTGCATCACGCGCTGCCCGCTTCGCTTCGGTTAACGACAGGGTGGCTTTCTTGCGGCGATTGATGAGCCGTTGTAGCTCTGCATCGTAAAGCCCTTTTGAGTGAGCCAGAGCCTCTGGGCTGTTCGCGTATGACATAAGGCTTTCAACGGCAACAGGAATATAGATCAGCTTTGATGATCCGGGTGTGCTGATAGCAGCCCCGTTAACCATCTGGATACGTCCACCGAGAGACCGACGCTCAACCAGTTTGTAGCCTTCTATGTGAAGACCACCTGTTTTAAGTAGCTCACCGAAATGGTGGTCACCAACACAGATTACTACCTTCACATCCGGGTGTTTTAGCTCATAGGCAAACCGAGCTTGAAGGTCAGCACGATAACGGGTCTGGTTGTCTTCAAATTCTGCGACCTGGTCACATAGTTCTTCATGCTGTTTGGCGAGTTGCTGGATGATTGGCGAGTAGTGGCGCTCGATTGCCAGACGCTTTTCTGATGGGAACAGGTCTTCGAAGTCAGCCTGTGCTTCATGAGATTTCTGCTGCTGAGTCTCTTTCTGCATGGCGTTGAAGAGTTCTGCTTCAGCCTGGAATCTGTCAGCACGATCAGAGTCTGTGTCCAACTGGTTGATCGGGACTTGCTTGATACGCCCTGTTTCTGCGTCCCAATCTGTTCGATAGGTCACAGTGTCAGCGGGGTCAGGTTCACGTTCACTGGCTGCAATAGTAGCAAGAGCTTTTACATGGGCTTCGCGTTTTTGCAGGCTGTCTGGTTCATCAAAGTTGGGCGATACATTAAAGGAAATGGGGGCAAGATTCATTAGTGTGTGTCCATGTTTGCAGGGATTTTTACATAAGGTTTCGAACGGAGGCGTTCAATCATTGTGTCGAGTTGGCTACGGGTCTGTTCGTAGAGTTCATGGCTCATCGTAGAGCTTTCATCATGTGAGTAACGCATGATCAGAAAGCAGTCAGCAAACGCTGAGATGAGTTCTTCTGGTCTCTGATAGATACTGGCGAAGAGTTCTGCTGCTGAAATGTTTTCAAGGTCGATAATAAAACCTTTGGAAAGGTCTTCAGGGTCACGCCAGGAAACGATTTTGTGATTTGTCATCCAAGCCTCCGATGGTTAGCCAGAGCAGCAGCCTTTAACTCATTTTTAAATTCTGAGCTGTTGATGAACTTCATCATGGCGTCTTGCACTTCTTGCGCAGTAGGACGTTTAGGGGTTTCAGGCTGAGGTGACTCTGTTTCAGATGGGGCTGACTCTGTAAGAGGCTCTGGTTCAGATGGGTTTAGGAGATGTTTCAGAATAAGTGGCTGAAGGGTCTGTTTCATGTACTTACGGCGTGCTCTTACGCGGTCACCATCTACATCTTTTTGTTGATTGTTCATTTATCACCTAATTCTTTTTGAATCTGATCAGCACGCTGTTCGAGCTGGAGGAGTTCATCGAACAGATCTGGATGGTCATACATCACCCTTGCAGTAATGATGTTTTCCAGCAGCTTCACCACTTCAGGCCCGAATCTTTCAGGGTTAGTCCTGAGCATTTGTGCAGCCAATTGCTGGTAGTGACCGATGTTTTTTCGTGTAGTCGTTATTTTGCGATTGACTGTTACCAACTCTGTTTCAAGTTCTGAAAGGCGGTCTGTGTCATGCGTATGCTGGTCAATGGTCTTAACGCTGGTGGATTCTTGTTGAGTCTCCATCAGCTTAAGGAGTTCGGTAACTTCAAGCATTGCGTTGTCTCCACATGGAATCAGCGCGGCACAGAAGCACAACGAGAATGGTCGTAAGGATCGCAGGGATCATTATTAGTCTCTCTTTTATCAAAAATACTCACCTCCGTTGCCAGAGGTGAGCTAATCAGGATCGGATAGTGAAATGACAAGACAATATCCGCAAAAACCACTGAGACAACTTACCCTGCAAGGAAGAGAAGTGGCTTTGCACCTGCGATCTGAACCGATGGAGATGAGTCGGAGAATCTACAGGATTTTGAGGGGAGAGGTTTTTGCGGATACAGCGAGGATATGGGTAGAGAGATGATAACAACCCTCTTAAAAGGAACTATCTTTCTCAACAGCCCACAAGAGATATAGTAACAGAATATAACAAAATTGTCAATAATATTTATTGCATTCTTGTTATAAAAGTGATAATGGCAGACTGTCACAGGTCACACGATAACCAGCACTGTTCTGATAGCAGTGAGCAGGTTCTATCGGGAGCACTCTGAACAGGTGAGCTTGCGCACGCACGTCACGGTAAGCCTTTTGACGCAGGATTTCGCGTTGTCTGTCTTCTTCTGACAATCGACGGTTGTACTCAATTTCTGATTGGGAGATTTTGGTGGACATTACTGGTGGCCTTTTTAGATTTTTTTCTTCTGAAAAATTGGGGGGGATGAATTAACAGGGGGTATGGGGGGTGGCGGGGAAAATATCTGTAGCGTCTGAATCGGGGTACTTAGAGGCTGAGAACTTAGCGTTACCTTTCTATCGCAGAGGGACCCTGAAATATCTGTACAGATGCGCTGTGAGAGCGTCTGAGACGGTTTCTGAACAGCGTGGGCCTTTACAGACCCGCTGTAGATCAACCTGTCACCATGTCGCCTGTTGCTTGAGACGATAAAAAGTTGCCTTGCTTATGTTCAGTTGAGACATGATGTCTTTTGGTGACATGCCAGCCTTAACCAACTGTTCAACCTGCTCTCCTGTAGCTTTAATTGGTCTGCCACAGTGGATACCTTCTGATTGAGCACGCTTGATGCCTGCTGTCCTGCGCTCTGCAATGAGATCCTTTTCGAGTGATGCAAGTCCCGCCATCATGGTCAGCATGGCTTTCCCGACCGGGGTAGACAGATCGAAGCCTTCACGAAGACTGATAACCTTAACGCCCTTAGCCTGAAGAAGTTCAACTGTGGACAGCACGTCGATTGTGTTACGCCCCAGCCGATCAATTGCGACACAGACAATTGTGTCCCCTTCTCGAACATATTTCAGAAGGTCACTGAATCCCTGACGCTCAGACGCTTTTACACCACCCGATACAGCGGAGTCACTGAACCACTTTGTTACGTGATAACCAGCTTCAGAGATTTGCTGTTGCTGGTTTGCAATGGTCTGTTCGTTTGTTGATACACGAGCATATCCGATTACTGACATGTGATAGATCCTTGTCTCAAAAGTTAGTCTCATAAATATACATGTATCAAAAAGCTAAAACAACCTTTTGAGACTTGTTTTCGAGTCTTTTGAGACAGGTTTTCAGATGTCTTAAAAGGAGATGGTTTTGAGACTTATTGAGCGACTGCTTTGGGGGCGAATTGACTGGTTAGCCCTGCGTGACGTTGAAAGGTTGGTGTAGCCGATGCTGGTGGGGATTGGGTCACACTGGATGTTGTAACATCTGCTGAGGCTGTCTGGTTAGTTAAGCCCTTAAGCTGTTTGTTCACATTCGATTGTTCGTGTCTGCGTTGAGCATTACGATCAGCGGTGAATTTCCCCATCACAGCAAGTTGGTCTTTTAGCTGAACATCGTCAGGCTTCAGGCTGAAGAGTGATAACAGTGTCGGGTCACGATAGAACACAGCAGCCTGGAACAGATCGATGTCTGCTGGATTGATGCAGGTACGGAGCAAGGCTGGTGCAGTGGCTGAGTCGTCAGCGGGTGTAAGTGAGTTATTTTCGGACATTATGCAGATTTTCCAAATGAGGTGGGAATATGCGGGAAGCTGAACCGTAACGCACTGAGCAGATACCAATCAGAAAATGCTCAGATATGTCATTACAGATCAATAACTTAGCTTGATATGCGTCTGAAGGGTGTCTTTTCAGTCGTCTTTGCTGGTCAGATCGTTGACGAGTTTCAGGAGGAATACGGTCAGAATACTGCAAGGGAAAATATCGTAGAGAAAATGGATGATGAATTGCTGGGGCATTAATAGTTACCGGGGAAGTGTTTTGCGATGCTTGCATAGGATCAGGTTCACGTAGCTCTGGGAAATAGAGAGCTGATCAGCGATCTGCTTATGGGTGAGTTTTTGGGAGCGCAGATTAACGACCTGTTCAGGGATGTTCTGCTTAGGACTGTTGACGGGAAGCCCAGCGAGTCTACGGATCAGGATAGCTTCATGAGGGTTGAGGCCAGCCTGTTTAGCAGCGGCTGAAGGGGTTTTTCCAGAGTCGAGCAGGGAAAGGAAGTGCAACGCTTCCTTTGTTGGTGTGAGTGTCATTGGGGGAATACCTTGTGCATGGGATGGAGCCTATGCTGCCATGAGATTAACGCTCAGCCTTGAGAGTTAGGACTGAGCAGGAGGATTAATAGACGGGGTTGTTACGAATGAGTTGCTTCTGACGCTTTAACTGATGCGGAGCCATTGCGATACGATTACCAGTAGCGAAGATGTTCTGATTCGATACTTTTACATCATCGTCATGATCGAGCGGTTCATGATCGAAGTCATCTTGAGATGCAGTAAATGAATCTGAATAATCATCGTCATGATCGAGTGGTTCATCATCGAAATCATCTTGAGCAGGAGGCATACTGGCGTATGTCTGTGTCACCAGTTCTTCTCTCTTTACAGATTTCTTTTCAGAGATTTCTTCATCAAGATTAAGGTCGCTATCGCTCTTATCACAATGGATTCTGGTTTCATCCAATCCCATGTTTACCTGTGACAGCGAAGCGTCTTGATTTTGACCTTCCTCTTCTAAACTGATCTTATCTTTGATCTTATCAGTGATCTTATAAGAGGACACTGTGGCCCCAACCTGGGGACTGTGTGGCTCAATGGTAAGGGACTGTGTGTCCCCTACTGAGGACTGTGTGGCCCCTGCATCTTTCGTCGCGTAGGGCATGACCTTAAAAATGCTGGATGAGTTAAAGCGACGTGTCTTTTGGATCAGCCCGATGTCTTGCAATGCTTTGGTCGCACGCTTAACCGTTCTATCTGAATTGCACGTAAATTCAGCAATTTTCTGAGTAGAAGGGAAAATCTGGCTAATTGATTCAGTTTCTTGGAAGCTGAGCAAGAAGCAGTAGACCTCTTTCATAGGCTTGGTCATACGTGGATCTTTATCAAGCATTACATGGTGATAAGATTTGGTGAATGTAGTCATTCCATACATTAAAACCTCAAGTGTGATAAGTGGTTGCGGGATAGTAGAGCTACTGTCAAACAGACAATAAAAAACTCTTCAATGTCACCTTAAAAAGAATTGTCCCCACGAGAAACCGTCAGCCATGTATGAGAGCTAACACTGGTTTTACGACCCGCATCAACTTGCAGGGACAATCAAAGTAATCTGTCAGGTGACATTGAAGAGTTTGTTACAGAGATATTCATACATAATGGGTACTCGATGAATGCGGGATAGTCATCGGGCATACTTAATGATAACATTTCAGCAACAATTGTCAACATTTAATTGACATCTCTCGCTGAATATGAAATGGCACTGTTAAGTTATCACTTGTGATTTACACTCTGTTAACCGAAGTTTTGCACACCCTACAATACCAGTTAGGCTTTTCGACGCTACTTCCCATACCACCGTATTTGCGAAGACGCGCAAGCATGTGAAGCTTTTTACCATCGTTTTCCCAGCACTTTGGGCAGAAGGCCGTATCATCGCCATCTTTCCAATACACACCGGATTTGAAGGTAAAGGTGTCTTTGTCTTTGAGCTTTTCTTCAAGCTCTTTGTTCTTTTGCTCCGCATCAAATACCAGTGCCTGAAGTGAGATCACTTCCATCTTCACGCTCGCCAGTTCAACCATCAAGTTCGCTAACTCAAGTTTAAGCGTAGCTTTATCGAGTTCAGGACTGTTGTCAGATAACTTCTGCGTAATGCTTACAGCTTTATCAATGATGCCTATTGCGGCTGCCGTGCTTGCAAATACACCACTCATATTTTCTCAAATCCTTCGACAAGGATAGGCTTTGCTGCCGGAATACCATCAACCCAATAGTCTATTGACTTGACTCCTGACGATTTCAATAACTTAGCTGAAACCATTAAAGGATTAGGACGTGGGGCACCTCTTACACCTGCGCTAATAAATACCGGAAAGTGATTCTCAGCAGCATGCATAATGATTTGAGCTGGTAAATCCATCCCATCTGACTCAAACTCATCTTGGCGTGTCTCTATACCATCATGAAACTCATACTTAATTTTCATATTTAAATCCTTTAAATCATGCAATTAGCTATTGCTTCTTTGTTTCACAGGGATATGCTTGACTCAGTGCTTTGAGAATGATTCCGCCAGCCGAATCAGTGCGAAATTTAGGGTTATCGCGTAGGTATAAATATACGATATCGTAAAGCTGCCCATTCCTTGTATTTTTAGGTACGCAAAATACCTCACCGCTGAACACTTCAGCGATCCCATTGATATAGCCTACGTACAATCCTGCATTGAAACTGCTTCCACTTTTGTCTTTGTAGGCATCTGCCCATTCGTATAAGTCATTGCCGTCATAAGCAAAGGCAGCATGAGAACAACCTAACAGAGTTAGGCTCAAAAGAATTTTTTTCATGGATGGTCAAATCATTAGCCATACAAGGCTTAATCCTACTACTAAGAAAAATCTTATTAAACATTTTTTTACATAAGAAATTACAAAGACCTATATAACTATATCTTTTGTTGAGTCTACGAATCATTTAGAACTTCCTAAAATGATTTAACCTTGCGTGTTTGGATAGTCAGGTTCGACTTTAGGCCAGTCAACGCAATCGGTTTGGTTTCCGTTCTCGAACTCTTCAGCCGGAAGCACTTTAGGTAAACCCTGCCCCATAACTGCAATGAAATCATGGTCAGGTGTGTCGTCAGTAGCTTGCTCGAAGGTCAGAGTAAGGTCTCTTTCACCTTCCAGAGAAAACCCTCGAATTACGTTTCCATTGTGAAGACGTATGTCCACCAGCTTCGCGCGACCATCTATCACGATTTCACGTACCATCTTCTTGATAATGACATGCGCCTCAGTCCTGCCATGCGAAGTCTCCAAATCGAGTTTTGAAAGGTCGATGTCAGTCACTGACTGAATACGCATCGTTTCGCGTCTGAGTTCAGCCTGGAGCGATTCCTTTTCCTTCTGCTTTTCAGCGAGTGCATCACGTATCTGGGTGATAGCTGGTAGCTGTAATAGCGTCTCAGTAAGCGTCTGAAGTTCTTTGTCTACCGTCTGAAGTCTGCGTTGGAGTTCGATTATCTTGCTCTGGTCAGTGTTGCTATCGTAAAGCTGTGACAGTTTACTGAACAACCTTGTGCAGAGTTCTGTATCCAGCTTTTTACGTGATACTGAACCGAACTCACAGCGCCCTTCATGCATACCATTACAACGGTAAGTGCCCTGATACACAGGTTTACGGATACCTGAAGGACTCATAGTCAGACCGCATTTGCAACGAAGCATTGTCCTGAAGATATTCACGTACAGCCAATGGTCACCTGCTGCCAACCTCCCCTTCCCTCCCTGTTCAAGAAGTGTCTGAACAGCATTAAAAGTCTGATCGTCGATGATGCGTGGATAGTAATCGGCTACCTCATCACGAAGGATTGTCTTGCGATCTTCAGTGCTGATCTTTGCAGGAAGATACCCAAGCACGCTGCGCGAGGTCAGAAGGCATTTAACAGATACAGCAGACCAACCACCGCCACCGGGCTTGAACGTTTTAGATATACGAGCCTTACGATCATTGATGGTCTCGATACCGTTTTCATTGAGATGTTTACAGATAGCAAACATGCTGTGACCAGCTAAGCGCATTTTGAAGATCAGCCTGACGATCTCAGCTTTAGGCTCAATAACAATGAATGATTGTCTATCAGGGCTTAGTTCAATCCAACCGGGGGTTTGCCTCCCCATTGGTAAGCCTGTTTCGATTGCCTTAGCAGTCTTCGCTTTCCAGACAGCTATGGTGCGCTCTTGTTTGACTACTGATTCCTGGTGTGCACGCTCAGCAATCAGAATGTGTTTAATCAGTCTTATTGGGTCAGTAAGGGCTGATTTATCGTATCTTTCATTATCAGATAAGGTCAGAATTTCGACACCTTTTCTAAGAATCTGCCGAATATCATCAATCGCGCTGTCGATGTCAGCACGTGAGGCGCGATCAAAATTTTCCATCACAATGAGACTATCAGCAGGGATGTTTTCGGATAAGACGTTATCAAGCATACGCTTGAACTCACCCCCGTCAGCCTTGTGTTTCTGGTGGAATCCAGACTTTCCTTTGTCAACATAGCGATGTGTTGGTGACATGAAATACTGGTCACTGTGCTTGTGGTAAAACGCATCAATCATATCGTTCTGCCGACGCAGACTGTCACCTGAGTCCTGAGCTTTCGTACTCCACCTGACATAAGAGACAAGCAATTTCATGTGCTACGCTTTCCTTTAGTTTCTTTTGCTGAGGGATACTAACATGCAAGACGAACAACGTGCTAAGACAAGAATAATGGTGCTTTATTACTCAATGTACGGACATATCGAAACGATGGCGAACGCGGTTGCTGAAGGCGCTCGTCGGGTTCCCGGCGCGGAAGTGGATATCCTGCGGGTACCAGAAACGATGGAGGCCA
>Ga0157359_1000732_pt1 | contig 12430 bp, 19 predicted proteins | sample AttcapACBM3_FD_111482 | JGI IMG/M metagenome (GOLD analysis project Ga0157359, IMG submission 111482) | Fungus gardens microbial communities from leaf cutter ant in Botucatu, State of São Paulo, Brazil - Atta capiguara ACBM3 | ecosystem: Host-associated > Fungi > Mycelium > Unclassified ...
AATTTCTTGTCATAGATTTCATAATTTCTCTCCACTGGTTGCATCGTCCTTGATAGGAAGGCTATTGGTTTCCATTTTCCTTCCTGTTCTTGAGATAAGACTTCTCTAATAGTATGTTCTGAGGCATCTGTTTTCACTTTGAATTTTCCTTCCCTCTTTAGAAGAGAGAGTACTGGTTGACTTGTAATCTTGTCTTTTAGCTCTTCAAAAGCTCTTTGATGTTTCCTCATTCCATGTCCATTTCTTCTTTCATTTCAACTCATTCAATAGTTTTGCCATGTGACTGAAGTTTTGAATAAATCTTCTGTAGAAGTTCATAAATTCTAAAAAGGATTGAGTTTATTGAAGTATTTTGCTTCCTTTAGTTTGTCAATAACTTCTTTTATTAATGGAAGTAGCATCTTATCTTTGATGGTGACTTGATTGAGCTTTCTGTAATCTTGAACCAACTGTAGTGAACTATCTTTCTTTGAAATGTAAAAATATGATACTGTATATCTCGATTTTGATTTTATGATTAAACTTGCTTTGAGTTGTTCATCCAACCATTGGTTTAATGCTTCTTTTTCCTTGAGAGTCATTGCATATGCCTTTGTGTTTAGTTTCCTTGGAGCTTCTTCCATTAAATTTATTTTGTGGTCCTATTCATGTTGTTCTGGTAGCTTCTCAAATTTCTTTTTGTTGAATAAGTGTGTAAAGAGCTGAATGTATTCTGGTAAATCTTCTGGATTTGTTTTGTCTAGTTCTTTTCCAATTTTGCTGTTGTCCTGTGCCGTAGTTTCCATTGTCTGAGTTCTCTTAGTTTTAAACTTGATATCCTGATGTTTTATTTTGTAACTTCCTAGACATCTCATAAACTTTATTATTCTGTTTCTCCAATTAACTTCTGGATTGTGCTTGACTAGCTAGTTGTAACCCAAAAACATGTCCATTCTATTCAAATTCATTACTGCAGCTTCTAGTTATTCTTTGTATCTATTGATTTTTATCTTCAAAGATGCTATCTTGGTTATCTCTCCATTCTTCATTCCATCTGTGTTGAAAACCTCAAATGAGAAGTTGATTGGTTTTATTTATATCCTTTTCTCCTTAACTAAATATTTATCGATTCCAGTATGTGTGCATTCTGAATTGACTAGTGCTTTGACCTTGAGGCTCTTTTTATTCTTCATCTTGATATTAGCTTGCATGTTTAGTTCTTTCTCAGCATTACTCCATTAGTTAGGAATAATATATTTTTTCTGAGAATTAACAGGGAAGATCTCTTGTACCGTACCTACTTGAGATTTTCTCTAAAATTCTGCTTCTTATCATTCTCTTTGTCATCTTTATCATTTAATTCTTCTTAAATCTTTCATTTTCTCATTAACTATTTCTCTTTACAGTCCTTTGGGATGTGTTTCTCTTTGTTACATTTGAAATATTTCCAAGTTTCCTTCTTTTTCTTCCTCCAGCATTCTTTTGCCATGTGGCCATATTTGTTGCAATTGAAGCATTTAGGCTTTCTGTCTTTAAAATTATTACTATTCTTTCCAATATTCATGGGTTGTCCTCATTCTCTATATGTCATTCCCATTTCTGTCTTGTAATCTTGTTATCCTTCTGTAGATTCATACTCTTGGCCAACTGATGTGATTGCCACTTTCCATTCTTTGAGTGATTCTGGTGCTGCAATAGGCAGATATCCCAATATTGTCTTGATGATATCTTGTCATATATTCTTTTTCAGCAAAAAGATGGCATGTAGCTCATTTGTATCCACCTTCATGGCTAAGACATTGAACTCTATCATGAAGTTTGCTATGTTTTGTTTTCCTTATTTAAAGGTCTCTATTTTTCATTCAGCATTTGCTGTCTTTGTCTTATCACTGAATATTGTCTTGATCTCTTTGACAAATTCCTCCCAATCCTGGGTTCCTAATTCTTTGTCTAGCTTATTGAGCTTCTTTTGTACATATATGCCTGCTACATCTTCTTTGAGGCATGTTAGAATTACTGTGATCCTATCGTTGGTCTCCATAACCTTGTTACTCTTGAGAAATAATCTCATTCCTCTCTACCAGTCTTCAAATTTTGTCCTGTCCCTATCAAACCATCCTGGATCTGGGACCATATTCTTAGGCATAATGGCCTGTTCATTTGTGTTTGTTGTCACTGGTACTGGTGCTACAGACATTGCTTCATCTGATTATTCTGTTGTTTTGTCCAAGGTTTTATTTGTAATCTGTAAAGATCCTAGTTGTTCTGACAATGTCTTTATATTGTCTGTTCTTCTAGAACTTATCTTGGTTCTTTTTGTGGTCTACACCACATATGTTTTGTTTATCATCTGATGGTAACTTTGTCTAATTTCATTTATGGATTAACTACTATACACCTCTCTTGCAAGGTGAGCTTGCTGACACTTTACCAAATATTACAACCTTAGCTCAGAGTTGAGGTTATACTTAGGCAAAGACTAGAAAGAGATAGAGGGGAAGATATACAATTGGTAAAGCATAAAGAATACAGAGGTATCTCTATGCTATATATATATAGTAGTTATGAAGAAACCATTCAGTGTATATAAGGCAACCAAGTCATACAACATGAGAATGAAGCAAGGATAAAGTATCTATTATATAAGATGCTAACTGAAACTATTGCAGCACAGCCAATTATGTTGTCATTTCCCTCGACTCTAGTTCTCATTGCATCCAGGAGGCATCAATTGTAACAAGGTCCTCTCAAGTGAACAATAATCTAGGAACAGTATAGTATCAAAGCTAAAAGTGGTGGACTTAACTTTTTCTCATTCTTATTCTTATTTTTTATTTTTGAAACTAGGGTTAGAGTTAAAGTGATAAGATCACACAGTCATGAGTCACATGATTCATGGAAGGATATAAAAGATCCTGGAAAGATGAGGTTATACAATATATACAACACATGTTGACAGATAGACTATCTTGTACAGAGTTTTCCATTGAGTTCTCTTGTGTCAACCTAATACAAGGTTTATTCTTTTAACCAACTCTAAGGTCTTAAGTTTATAACATTAGAACTCAATTCCACTTTGGAGACTGTCCAACACAGGACCCTCTCCTACTGACTCTCTTATCATCCTTAATTGAAAGGCAACACCATCTTTTAATCAAGAAGAAGTGCCAGACCCTAGGCATAAGAGGTACATTAGTTAGACAAAGAAAGTCTAACTATTTGACTGTATCAAAGCCTACTAGTGTACCTCAAATGTATCACCTTGTGTGGATGTGTTATATAATTTTTCTTATATCAGCCTAGTGCTACAGATTCTCTTGTAATCTGTCTATGCAGAGGAACAATAGTAGTTCTTAAAACACTGCTTAGAGTAGAATAGTCTTCTTAGACCAAAATTGTGATACAAATTAAATAGTCAGTAGTTGAAGTAGTCAGTAGGACATGTAGGTAGGACAAGAAGAGAACTTGCTATCACATACTGAGATTTCTTCTTCAGAATATGAATCAGAGAGTAAAACTAGTACAGATTCCGCTCTTCTTCTCTACATGTCATCACCATCTATACCTCCATCACTATCATCATCACTAACATTAACCATACCCTCTCCTTATGAAATGAGTCAACCCAACTATCCTGCTATTATAAAGTAGCTCCAAGAACAGATTGCAGCACTAACAATGCAGATAGGAGGAAGCACAGGCAGAACAGTAGTAGGCATGGAGGTGGAAAGGCCACAAACGTTCAATGGGACCTTGTCAAATATCTTAAAGTTTATGACAGCATATAAACTATATATAAAAATGAAAATGAGAGAAGTGGCAGTAGAGAAACAGATCCAGTGAATGTTATCTTATGTACAAGGAGGGTTAGCAGATGTCTGGAAGGAGAATGTCTTGGAGGATTTGGAAGAAGGAGAATTGGAATATGAATCTATAGGGGAATTTTTGGCAGCCATTAAAAAAAAGTTTGGAAGAGAGGAGGAGAAGTTGGTAAAGATAGCAGAGTTGAAAAGATTAGAGCAAGGAGGAAGGACAATGGAGAAGTTCATTCAAGAGTTCAGGAGAGCAGTAAGAGGGAGTGGATATAAAGGGAAGCCATTGATAGAGGAGTTCAAGAGGGAAATGAATGGGATAATCAGGAGGAAGTTAATGGAGGCAGAAAGACCCTCAACAAGTATAGAACAGTGGTATGAACATGCTACTAATTTAGACAGGTATTGGAAGGAGAGCAAGAGGGAAGAGGAAAGATTGAGGGGATGATGGAAACAGGGGGAAACAGCCTCTAGGCAATAGGAACAGTGAATGTTACAACAACAAGTATAGCAGAGGAGGCAGAAAATGCTGCCTCAGCAGGCAACAACAGGGTCCACTCCAATGGAGGGAGTAAAGAGAATAGATGTGGTGATGTTATGCCCTCAACAGAGGAAAGAAGTTGCTCAAAGAAACCCTTATGCAATGAAAGTAGACAGAGGAAGAAATTGCTATACCTATGGCAGATTTGGGCACATGGTCTGACATTGTAGGAATAGGGGAGAAAGAGTCAAAATTGGGGACAGTAGAAGACTGGAGTACAGACAAAGAGGAAAAGAGAGAAGTAATGAATACAGAGACAATTTAAAAGAGAAGGAGAATCTAGAGTCTCTCAACTAGATTTAAACAATAGGTTTCATGTATGAACTAAAATGAAAGTTAGTACATCAGACTCAGAGGGAACTAAGAAGAAAAAAGTCAAAGTAAGAAAAGCAAAAGGAGATGAATCATTGAGGGAGATAACAGTAAAGATAGGGTTAGAAAGGATAAATACATAGGAAGGGGTAATTGTGGAAGCATTATTGGATAGTAGTGCAACAGGACTAGTAATAAGTTCAGAGTTTGCAAGGAAACAAGGATTTAAGCTGAAGAGGATCGACAAACCCATATATAAGGAATATAGATGATTTGTTCAACTAAGAGGGACCAATTAAACATACAGTGGAGGTAAACATATATTATCAGGAATACAGGGAAAGAATGGAAATCAACATGATCAAAAGACAGAAGTGGAGTGTGATTTTGGGAATGCTGTGGTTAGCATGCCACAATCCTAAAATTAATTGGAAAACAAGAGAGGTTAAGACAATGAGGTGTTTGGAAGAATGTGGAAAGCAGTGAAGACTAAAGCAGAGGAAGTTGGGATAGCAGAAACAGAAAGAAGAGGAGGCAAAAGAGGAAGCAGGAAGGAAGTGAGAAGAAAAGAAAAAGGAGAAGGAGAAAAAACAGAAAAAACAGAAGAAGAAAAAAATGATAAATATAAAAAGGATGGTGGAAGAATAGGAAATATAAGGTGAAGAGGAAGAAGTAGCAAAGTTGGAAGAAGAGGCTAAGAAGCTGGTTCTGGAAAAGTTTCATAGATAGATCAAAGTCTTTGGCAAGAAACAGTCAGAGTGGATGCCCACAAGGAAAATCTGGAACCACACTATTGATATAAAGAAGAGATTTGTGCTGAGGAAGAGGAAAGTATACCTGTTGTCAAGGGAAGAGAGAGAGAAAGTATGAGAATTTATCAAGGAACAGTTAAGAAAAGAGTATATTAGACCCTTGAAGTTGCCCAAAATAGTGCCAGTATTCTTTGTAGGGAAGAAGGATGGAAAGAAGAGAATAGTGCAGGACTATTGGTATCTCAATGAGTAGACAGTGAAGAATAACTATCCACTACTACTCATTTCGGATGTAATCAAAAATATTGGCACTAAGAAGATGTTTACAAAGATGAATCTGAGGTAGGGGTACAACAACATTAGGATTAAGGAAGAAGATGAGTGGAAGACAGCTTTCACAATCTCTGAGGGGTCATTTGAACCCACTGTCATGTTCTTTGGATTAACAAATTCACTAGCAACTTTCCAAACAATAATGAATGAGTTACTAAGGAATCTGATAAATACAGGAAAAGTGGCAGTGTTTATTGATGATGTAATAGTTGGGACAGAAGATGAAGAAAGATACAATGAATTAGTAGCAGAGATAATAAAAAGGTTGGAGGAAAATGATTTGTATGTAAAACTGGAAAAGTACAAGTAAAAGGTAAGAGAAGTAGAATTTTTAGGAGTGGTAATTGGACCAGAAAGAATAAAGATAGAGAAAGAGAAGGTGAAGGGTGTATTGGATTGGCCAACAACAAAGTGTATCAAGAATGTACAAAAATTCTTAGAGTTGGCAAACTATTATTGTTGGTTTATTCAGGGTTTTGCATGCATAGTAAGACCATTGCATGATATGGTGAGGAAAGATCAGAAGTGGGAATGGACAGAGAAACAAGAAAAAGTATTTAGGAAGCTAAAAGAAAAATTTACAAAGAAACCAGTGTTAGCAGTACTAGATTTAGATTAAAAAAATGAGGATGGAAGTAGATGCATCAGACTATGTGACAGGAGGAGTGTTATCCATGAAGTGTGAGGATAGAAGGTAGAGGCCAGTAGCATTCCTCTCAAAATTGTTAAATGAGACAGAGAGGAATTATGAGATCTATAATAAGGAAATATTAGTAATAATAGGGAGATTTGAAAACTGAAGGTATTTGTTAGAGAGTGCAAAATTCAAATTTGAGGTCTGAACAGACCATAAGAATTTGGAATACTTTATAAAGGCACAGAAGTTGAATTGATGACAGGCTAGATAGGCATTATACTTGTCTAGATTTGATTTCATGCTAAAGCATATACCAAGTACAAAAATAGGGAAGGCAGATAGTTTAAGTAAGAGACCAGACTGGAAAGTAGGAGTAGATAAGAACAACGAGAACCAGATATTTATTAAAGACTGTTGTTTGTGTAGTTTACACAAAGTAGTAATAGAAGGGCCAGAGGTGGATATAGTAGAAAAAATAAAAAAAGCGAGAGGTAAAAATGAAGAGGTGGCCAGAAGTAACAAGAGATGTAGGAAAATACATAGAAGGATGCAACATGTGCCAAAGGATGAAGAATAGGACAGAATTACTAGCAGAAAAGCTGAAGTTGAGCAAAGTACCAGAGAAAACATAAACTCATCTAATAGTAAACTTTATCATGAAGTTACCAGTGGTAGCTGGGAAAGATATAATTCTAGTAGTCTGTGACAGATTGTCCAAAATAACACATTTTATAGCAACTATAGAAGAGATGTTAGCAGAAGGGCTGGTAAGGTTATTTAGAGATAACATGTGGAAGCTGCATGGATTACCAGAAAGTATTGTATCAGATAGGGAACCACAATTTGCAGCGGAGATGACGAAAAAGTTGAACAAGATGCTGGGAATCAAGACAAAGCTGTTAATGTCATATCACCTACAAACTGATAGGCAGACAGAGAGAATGAACTAGGAGCTAGAACAGTATCTAAGGTTTTTTGTTGATCATAGGCAAAAGGATTGGCCAGAATGGTTAGTATCAGCTGAGTTTGTGGTTAACAACAAGACCCATTCAACAACTAAGGTGTCCCTATTCATAGTAAACTATAGCAGAGAATTGAGAATGGAAGCAGATATAAGGAAAAAGGAAAAAGTAGAAAAGGCAACAGAGTTTGTGGAAAGAATGAAGAAGGTACAAGAGAAAGCAGGAGTAGCATTGAAGAAAGCACAGAAGAATATGAAAAGGCAAGTAGACAGGGGAAGAAAGAATAGTGAAGAGTGAAAGAAGGGAGATAGAGTAATACTAAGTACAAAGGACTTGATGTTTAAGGAGAGACTGGAGAGAAAACTAGTGGACTGATATGTGGGTCTATATACCATTGAGGAGGTGGTATTCACCAATGTGGTCAAGTTATGACTGCCAACCTCAATAAGAATCCATCTGGTTGTAAACATTAGTCAGATAGTACAATATAGAGAACAAGTGGAGAGACAGAAAAAGGAGGAAGTAAAACCAATTGAAGTAGAAGGTGTCAAAGAATGGGAGGTAGAAAAAATATTAAATAAAAGAAAAGTACAGGAAATAGAAAAGTATTTAGTACAATGGAAGGAGTTTATGGTAGAGCACAACACATGGGAAAGAAAAGAAGATCTAGGAAATACAAGTGAAGCAATAGAGAAATTTGAGAGAAGAATGAGTGCTGAAGTAAGAAGACAAGAAGAGTTAGATATAATGGAGAAAAAAGACTTTAGAAGGGAGAAGTTACTAGAAAAGTATACTGTGAAAATGTTGTATGGGTGAGATAATGGAAAATTTGAGAAGGAATATCTGAGGAAGTTGGAAAGGAACTGGCAAAAGTGGAAATCAGTTTCTCTAGAGGAGAAACCTTAAAAACTAAGGTTAGAGTTAAAGTGATGAGATCACACAGTCATAAGTCACATGATTCATGGAAGGATGTAGAAGATCCTGGAAGGATGAGGTCATACAGCATGTGTAACACATGTTGACCTTGAGGCTAACATATAGCTATTTAGGGTAAGGTAGAAGTAACTAGCATGGATCATGTAGATTTAGTATATAAGGTAAACTATCTTGTACAGAGTTCTCTATCAAGTTCTCTTGTGTCAATCCAATACAAGGTTTACTCTTTTGACCAACTCTAAGGTCTTAAGTTTATGATATGTAGTAACTATTAACCAAACTAAATATTGAATAGAAGAGATCTCTAGAAACCAAAAATACTACTCACAAATGACTAGCTATAAAAAGTGTACACTTATAGAAGAGTTTTACCAAGTGATAAATATTTAGATGATCAAATCAAGTAGGAATGTACTAGATCAGAATCTAATAGAGACCAGAATAGAAGAATGAGAAGGAGTGGCCATAAAGATGGGAAAGAGAGAATAGACTAAGTTCTAGCAAGTAGAGACTGATTATTAGATCAATATCAGATTATAGATAAAGAAATGGATATATACTTATCAGGCCTTAGAGAGCTTTATTATAGTTTTGGTCTTTATTCTCTAGTTCCATTCTTTGCATTTTTAGACTAATATATAAGCCATGAGTAGAGAGGAGTAAAAAAAATGATTTCCATCTAAATACTCTCACTTAAGACTAGTTTTAACTTTTATTTTATTAAGTGAGTGTTGTTAGTATTTGTTTTGGAGAGTTCTAGTAGTCTAAGTACTCTAAGAAAGGCTGGCAAGATAAGTATTAGTTGGTATCTTTAGTTATAAGGTTTGACTTAAGAGATGCCTTCAAAGTATATCACCTGGAATAAATAGTGTTGTTGAAGACTTTTAAGAAGCTTTGCAATTTACTAGATTTTCCAAAGAAGTTCACTGTTTAGAAGTGTGTTAGCCAGGAAAAGTATTCACAAGTGGATGCTACTTGTATATTTATTTTAATATCCTTCCTAACTTCATTCTTTTACATTCATGAGAGTTTTTTGAAGGATGTTATGTGTTTAAATTAGTTTCTATATTATTGTTTTTATATCTTCTATTGATTTCTAATGCTAACAATATCCTCTTTGAATTCTTTAGTATGTAGTTAAGAACTAGTATTGTATAGTTTTTATTGCACCCTAGTATAACCTCTTTTTTACTTGACTTCTGTCAGTAGATCAAATTAGAGAGTTTATCTGTAGACTTGTAACTAAACCTTGAATAACAACCTTAGTCACAACTTATATGTTATACTACTGTCTGCTATATAGTTGTAATTTTAGATGGAAAGATACAAGTTAAAAAGAAAAGTTGAGAGGACTTAGTTATTGTCTTTGTTAGAGAAGAGAGAAGCTATCTTAGTCAATTTTTAGACTAGAGACTATAGAGTATTTACTTGGTTTTAAATACTAAGTTTAGAGTTTGTTACAAACTTCATTCAGCTTGTATCTCCACAACTAGTAGACCAATTTTCACAAACTAAGTTGTGCTGAAAAGCTCCAAATAAAGGCTATCTGCACATATATAGAATGTACAAAAGCAACAACAAACAACTGAGATATCAGGCCATCAGTAACTGTAAAAGTTTTGTTGGCTGTTATCCCATGAACAGCTAAATAGATTTACATAATTGAACTTGTGTTGGAAAGTGCTTATCAAACTATTTCTGATGATATATGATATATCCAATAGCAATAAGTATTCATAAAGATACAAGCATATTAATATAATTAGTTACCTTCTAAAATTAGCCTGATATCTGCTATGACAGATGACAGCCTCTATTAGGTATGAGTTTTAATCATGTGATAGAAACAGCTTGCATACAGACTATTACTATTTTGTATATAGAATTAGACCTTAGACTTAACAATATCAATTATTTTTGTTGATATTACTCATTACCTATTATCATTATCTTCTTATACTGAACCTCTGAAACACTATTAAGTTCAAGTATCACAACTAGTGAGTAGCTTATTTTGTGATGGAGTTAGAACTATAGTTAAGAAAATAGTAGTATAAAAAATAACTAAGGGGATGTTATAGAGATAGTTTTTAAAATATAAGATAATTAGAAGTCTAGGTGATAAATTGCTAAGAGGTGAAATATGAAAGATTGATCTGCATATAAATAAGTATAAATATGAAAGTATACCTGGAATTGGTTAGAATCCTATCTAGAATAAGGAAGTAAATATTTTAAAAGTCTCAGAAGTCTGTCTATGATATATTAGTATTTCTCAATTTGAACACTGGCTTAGCTGATCCATATATCAGGTTAAATAGTCCAAACATAGAGATTTGAGGTCTTTAAGCATTTAGAGAATTAGTTTTGGTTCTAGAAACCAAGTTTCTACACTTCTCAGCAGATACTTAGTCATCTCAGCTTATAGTAAATGTCTTCTTTTCAGGAATTAAGACAGGAAAAGCAACAGAAATTTAAAGACAAGGCACTTTTTTAGAGGATAGTTTGCCTACAATTATTTTTGGAGTAGTAGATATTCTAGAATCTGAACACATGTTTTTCTCCTCACTTTCTTCTGAAGAAAATGAAGATAAAGCCTCAAAAAAAGGGTTTTTGAAGGCAAAAGAAGCAAAGACACTTCTTAAAGAGTACCTTGCAATACAACAAGTTTGAGGTCTTTCTCTAGAATGAACTTGTTTTGTTAGCTCTAGAACTGGCTCTTAAGAGTAAATTGAGTGGGTTTAGAGACTCACAAACACTATTTGAACTGTGTTGGGGTCTAGAAGAAAGTATGTTAATTATTAAAAATTCATTTTGGATTTTTTTGGAATTACTATAGTAGTATTTTAAAAAAGAAAAGTGATTGTCAGATAATATTTATACTGCTGTGGACTTTTTGTCTAACAAAGCTCTAAACATTCCAAACTTGATATATATAGAAGGAAACTTGAACATCAGAAATGTTGAATAGAACCTTTCAATAACCTTTCAATCTCTTCATATTTTGTAGCTAGCTAGACCTTGAGGGATTTAGCAGACTTTTACAGTCTTGTATACTCAATTATAGTGCTTTCTGTCCCTACTTATTATTTATTGAAGGTCAAGCTAACTCAGTTATTGACCTTATCTTCTTAGGCATGAGTTTAGCTCAAGTCACATATTAAGTCTGATATTAAGTCTGATCTTAGATGACTCTCAGACTATATTTCTTTTATAGTTGGCTTTTTGCTTTCTGTGAATGAAAGACTCTCTGTCATAGACCAACTTCTAAAACTTCCAAGACTTTTGCTTCCAGATTTCTAGTTATAACTATAACTATATTTAGATATACTTCTATATCTGTAATTATTTGTATATAAATTAACTCTTGTATCTCACCTTTTAGTAACTCATTACCTAAACTCTTGGTCATTTTATATTTTAGAAACTGTCTCTATAATATCTCCTTAGTTATCTCCTATACTACTATTTCTCTAGTTACAGTTTTGACTACAGACTTAGTATTTAAGACTAAGTAGATACTTATTAGGTATAATTCACACTTCATATCTGAGATATATTTCTGAATCTCAGATATCAAGAACTAAGTGAGAATATGTTATTTAAGAATACAAAATTTAAAACAGAATAACTTTTAGCTTCAACATATATGCTATACTTCTACAAGTTGCACTAGTTACATATTTTGGATCAGAACTGGAGACTTTGAGGGTGAACAACTACTAGAAGATGGTAAAGTATGTTATCACTAACACTAGAAGAATAATATTAGTTTTAGTTAATTTTCAGAATAAGTTACTATAATGTAAGCTATCAGATTATATACTTGTTGGTATACCTAGGATAGCTATCTGGGATGTAGCTGCTAGGTAAGTTAACCTGCTTTCTATTAATCCTTGAATTTTAAGAAAAAAGTATTCATAGAGTTGTTTTGTATTAGCAAAGATATCTGAAATAATATAACTAGTTTTGTTACGATCAATGCCTCCTGGAGACAGTATGGACAAGAGTAGAGGGTATGACAACATGATTGGCTGTGCTGTAGTTGTCTCAGTCAGTGCCTCATATAGTAGGTACCACAATCTGACCTAGTCCTCATTGTCTCCTCATTGTTTTACACCTCATATATACCTTGTTACTTTACGAACTACAAGTATATATAGCAT